>Ga0208879_1004499_pt1 | contig 10850 bp, 16 predicted proteins | sample Knorr_S15_td_Bot_FD_185605 | JGI IMG/M metagenome (GOLD analysis project Ga0208879, IMG submission 185605) | Marine microbial communities from Southern Atlantic Ocean transect - Knorr_S15_td_Bottom_ad_5009_LV_A (SPAdes) (version 2) | ecosystem: Environmental > Aquatic > Marine > Oceanic | place...
GTGGTGGTAGATTATTGTTTTTATTCGGGAATTGCTATTTTATTCGCAGTCCGGGTAATATATAATTATAATATAAAAGATCGTATCTTGTTCCAATCTGATTTTTGAGGTTATTGGCCTTGCTAAAATTTATGAGGATTCGAGTTCAGCTATTGCCGATTCTAGTGTTTTTGGGGATCATGTTCCCGGTTTCTGCATTATCGGTTCCCGTTGAGGATAAGTTTGACAGGAATCAGGCCGGGAACCACCCGGGGGTATTTCCCAAGTGGGAAGGGACACCTCCGTTGAATCTGGACCTTTATCCTAATTTGACAGATGGAATCAACGAACCGCATCCTTTACCGGCCCATGTCAGGCGAGATATTTATGTCCAGTTGCTGAGAATTGCACCGGTAGACCAGGTGCAAAGCAAGGTGTTCAACCCGGACCGGTTTAGCCGTTTGCAAAGGATCGGAGTTTTAGGCTTTGAAAACAAGACCTTTGCACCTTTTGCAGACAAGTCTGCGGGGGACATTGTATCCAGACAGGCTTATCAGGAATTGAGAACTAACAAAAAATATTCTAATATTATCCCGCCGCAGTTGATGGAAGATGTGCGGTTTAAAATTGTTAAAACCCCCGGCTCTGTAGCGGGTCAAAATCCGGTTGGTTCTGAAACTGAGGAAACAATGCCGCTGGTTGCCGGCGATAGGGTTGACGCGGTGATGGTCGGAGCGGTCACAAAGTTTACCGATGAGTATATAGATCGGTACGGGAAAGTTCAGAAAAGCATAGCTAGCGGCTTGGAGTTCACCGCTTTTTTAGTGGACCCCCGAACCCGTGAAGTAATATGGGGCGCTCGTTTTGTCGGGCGGCAAAGGTCGGGCATTCAGCACTTCGATCAACATAAGGGTCGCTGGCTGAATAAGAAAGACTTTACCCGCTCTGCCATGAAATTTGTGTTAAAAGAATTTAGGAACCGGGATGGAACCGAAAACCCATAAAAAAACTTGAACTATGCCTTTTAATGGAACCGCGCATCCGGAGTCTGATCCGGGGATGGACAAAAAAAGAAAGCTTTGGCGGAATATTTTTTTATTCAACCTCTGTGTTTCGTTGCTTTTGGTAGGTATTTTCTGGTTACCTGCAAAGCTGGTGGAGTTAGACGGTTTTCTGAGTTCCCCCAGTGTTAACATTCCCGAAAAAGGCCAAATGGCCAAAAAGTCTGAGGAAAAGGCGGAACCTGCACCGGAGTCATTTGCCAATTTAATGACAACCCTGGTGACAACATTGAACGCTTCTTCAGAAAAAGACTATGTGTTTTTCGACTTTTCCAGCGGCAAACCGGTCCGCATTCTGGATACCTCATCCTTGGAATGGGATCTGGCTTTCAGAAGGGGAAAGGTGATATCTAACGGCGGCGCTTCAAGCCGGTTGGGAAAAGCGGGTCTCATCGACCTGGGTGAGATCGACTTTGATATCGTAGCGGAAGTGCCCATGGATAATTATATTCAGGATATAGCCGCGAAAACTGAAACGGAAAACCCGGTCTTAGTAAAATGGTACAATTATAATTACTTCACCCACAAGCTTACCGCCAAGGATAATATCTATGCAGTACGGACTGCGAACGGCAAATTTGCCAAGCTTCAGTTTTTGAGCTTTTATTGTGACAACAAAGAGGCGGGATGCGTGAAAATACGCTATGTATACCAGGATAACGGGTCCAACAGCTTTTTGAAAACAGGAGGTGCATTGGCGACAAAGCCGCCTGAAACAGCTTCCCTCCCACCGGAGTCCTCGACCTCGTTTTGATAGCAAGAAGAAAATTGTCGGGGTTCCCAAGACCGCTCTTCCCAAGTCCGGTTTTTTCTGATAAAAATAAGTTTCAGCGTTCTGTTTTAGGACAGAAGAAGAGATCTGTGACCGTAATTAGTTTTGATCAAAATTTTGATTTGGAGAAAAATGAATGCCGACTTTAAAAGGTTTGTTGTTTAACCAATATGCCACCGAAGGCCTTTCCGCACTGGTTGAGGAAATGCAATCTAAATATACTGCAAAAAAAGGGCGCAGATTTAACCACGATAATATTACCTACGAAATCAGTCGGCCTGCCCTGGATGGCAACGCCATTGAATTTGAGATCAGCTCAAAAATTCCGGAAGACGAAATCAAAAACCCCAAGGAGATGCAGTCCTATTTCCAGCAAATTAAAAAAGTCCTGGGGAAAGGGAAGAACAAGCCCGAGTCGATTGAAATGGAAAATATAGTATGGGACTCGAGAAAAGATACTGAAAAAAAACGGGATTATGTAAAACTTCAATACCGGTGTCCCCTGGATGACTTGTTTGACAATAAGGTGGTGGCAAAACGGCATGAGCAAGTTATGAGTGGCCAGGCTGACCCATCCATAACAGATTCTCCCAGTGCTTTTACCAAGGCCGGTAGTGTGGTGTTGGTAGTTGTTCGTGAAACCATGCACCAGTTTGGCAAGGAAAGTCTGGTCAAATTAATGGATGCCAATAAGCAGATCAAAGCCTCCCTGAAAGGCTAAATCTTTATGGGGTCCATAAGATATTTTTTGGGCAGGACATTGCAATTGATAGGCTTGGCTACCATCTCGGTGGTGGTTTTCATGTTCTTCACCCAGATGAGTATGGAACCCCTGCTGACCTGGTCGTTGATTGGTGTTTCCGAGTTTTATGGCGGAACCTGGTTGATGGGCAAAGAGGAAGGTTAATTGGCCTTTTCCTCACTGGTAGGGCAATGCCCCTTTTCCATAAGAAATAAAGGTTATCCATGAAAACCCTTCTTGAGCAACCTGGTTTTTTAGCCCCATCGGGAACGATAGGGGCTGATGTCAGCTATCTGCTGGCACTCGTTTTTACCATCCTATTTCTTGTGGCCTGGGCGATGGCCAAAAAAGGCCAGGGAACCCGGCACCATAAACTGATTCTGGTTTCCATGGTGTCGATGATCGTTTATTTCTGTGCTTACTATTACGCCCGGCAGTTGGGGGTTCTCTCCTTTGAAGGCCGGGAAGGCTTTGGTGGTCCGGATGATATTTACGATAATGTTTTTGTTCCGGTATTAACTATCCATCTCATTCTGGTTACTTTAGGGCTGATTCTTGCTTTGTACATGATTCCACTGGGGTTCCGTGCTAGTGAAAAAACGGATGGGGATTATCGCTTGAAAATCGGGGAATTGAAAATGAAACCCCGGACATTCAAAATAATCATGTTCACCATTTTTGGATGCTGGGCTCTGAACCAGGCCCTCTTGCTGGCGGTTCGGCAGAATCCGTTTGGAGCCAGCGTGGCGTATGGATTGATTTTTGCAACCATTGCTTTGGTGGTAAGCCTGGAGAAATTGATCGAAAAATTGCTTCCAGAGGGAGCAAGGAGACATCGGATTATGGGCCGAACCACCATGGTCATCTTTGCCCTGGTCCTGGTGACCAGCACCGCAACCTACCTCATGCTCTATGTCATTTATCCGCACAAAATTTAGCAGGGCTCTATTTTCGGTAGTTTTCTCTAATGCAACCTGCTAGGCGTGTGATGCGAGACAACTCTTTGCTAGCCAGAATTATTGCTATCCGCCGCCGGCGGCTCGCCGGTTAAGGGCTTAAAATCCGGCAGACGGAAAAATGCGGGAAGAAACAGGCTCGAAAGGGGAAAATTCTTTAAAAAAGGGGTTTTACCCTTGACACTCCCCGATTTACCTGATAAATTTTGCGGAATTATATGACTTCGAAGTACATGAGAAGCAGGTATGTGGCGGCTATTGCGTTGACCCCAAGGCCGATATAAACGATGGTGTCAAAAATTTTTCCGTCTTTGCTGGCCATAAAAATCCTTAAAAGGTGAATTTTTTTCTTTGAAATAAAAGAAACATACCTTATCATCCAGATTTTAAAACTGTCAACAATAAACTTTTTGAATAAAGAATTAAATTAATTTTTCCTGGAGCAGACAATGGATTTAGAAAAGATTAAGGAAAAGGCAGGACCTTTGATTTATATTGGAACCGTTATTTTTTCTTTGTGGTTCTTCTATTGGTTTGCATCTGTTTGGCGGTAATCGATTGGAAAGAGTGATCCAATCATTAATTTTTTTGGGGGAGTTTAAGGAAATATGAACGATCTTTCGGCTGAAGAACAGAAAAAATTTGTTACTCCAAAATCCATTATCTGGTTTATCATTGCCATAACCGTTATGGGTGGTTATTACTTCCTGATCAATGTTGGGTTGATGAAGGTTCAGGGACTTGATTTCTTCTATCTTTGGAGTTCAGGTAAGTAGTAGTTAATAATCCTGAATGACCGATCTTTAAAAATTGGCAAGCCCTATTTGGGCTTGTCATTTTTTTTGCTTGTTTGGTCCTCTATATAATCTCAGCGGAGAACCTCCGCTGGTAATAACTAATATCATTACTTTGCGGGCATTCGTGTTTATGGTTCAACGGGATATTGCAAGTTGCCCCCACGGCTAGTGGAATGAATTCGAATCATGAATGATCAACCTTCCTGCCGGGTCTATCTTTTCCGTCACGGCGAAACTGCAAACTCGAACGAAGTGTGCTTCAACGGCCATTTTGATGTGGGTCTTTCGGTGCAGGGGGAAAACCAGTTCAGGGAATGGGCCCAGGTTTTAAAGGATGAGCCCTTCAAAGCCATCTATTCCAGCGATCTTGACCGAACCCAAAGCAGTGCCCGATTATTGGGAGAACCGCATCAGCTTGAACCTGTAACCTATCCTGAATTGAGAGAGCTCTGTTTTGGGGATTGGGAGGGGTTGAGCGTTTCCGAGGTGGAGAAGAAGTATCCCAATCAACTGGAAGAACGTATGAAGAATATCGAAGCGTTTCAAGTAAATGGGGGAGAGACGTTTCTGCAATTGCAGGAAAGAGTGATCCCCAGGTTTGAAGGAATTGTGGCGCAACACCCCAATGAGCAAATTGCCGTGGTTTGCCACGGAGGAGTGAATCGGGTGATCTTCGCCCACCTGCTTGAGATACCCATGAAAAGAATTTTCAGGGTTAAGCAGGATTATGCGGCGCTCAATATCATCCAGTATTATGGTGATGAACCGGTGGTGGAGTTGCTGGGTGGGGTTGCCGACAATGTTTTGACCACCCCGACTCAGGACAAAAAAATAGCCATTCAGTAGGGATGCCCTTATGGGAAGTTTTCTGGTCCAGATCAAAAATGCGGATGTATATATTGGAGGCAACCAGGCCCTCAAGTCTTTGAGCTGGACCATGAACGAAGGTGAAAACTGGGCTGTGGTGGGCAATAATGGTTCCGGAAAAACCACTTTAATGAAACTGGTCTTTGGCGAACTCATCCCGGTATATGGAGGTCAGGTCCACTGGTTCGGCAAGCGTGAACACACTCCGCTCCTGGAAGTTCGTGAAAAGCTGGGTTATGTGTCGGCTGAATACCAGAACAATTATGACCGCCCGGCACTGGGTTGGGAAGTAGTAGCTTCAGGGTTTTTCTCTTCCATCGGGCTGCACGAAGCGGTCACCCCGGCCCAAAAAGAGTCAGCGCTTAATGCCATGGCCCATCTCGGAATCGAACCTTTAGGCAATACCCCGTTTCAGCAAATGTCTTATGGTGAAGCCCGCAGGGTTTTGTTGGCCCGAGCCATGGTTCATCGTACGAAACTGTTGATTCTGGATGAACCCTGCGCCGGACTCGATATTCCCACACGCGAAGGCTTTCTCAACACGCTACAAAAATTATCCCGAAAACGCACCAGCATGATCTACGTGACTCACCGGATTGAAGAAATCATGCCTTGCATCACGCATGTGCTTTTCCTGAGAAAAGGTAAAGTCGTAGCGCAAGGCAAGAAGGATGAGATGTTGCAATCCAAAATCCTTTCTCGTGCCTTGGGCTGCTCCCTTTCAGTGCAAAAAAATTCCGACCGCTACTGGCTACTGGCGTAGGGCCAATGTGAGCTAGCTCTCTCTGGCGAGCAACCAATTATCTCGGCTTAACGAGTTCTTGCTTAGTTCCCCCCTTATTACCCCTCCGGGGCATGCGTGGTATCCCCTTCAGTAACCTTCATGCCCTGAAAGGGTAAAGGCTAATGAAGAATATAACGCAGGGCGAAGTTTAAACACTGCCTCCCCTGCTAAGGGGTGGTTGCTATTTGATTTTGAACGGAGTAAAATTTTGTTTCTTATGCTCGTTTGAGGATGTTCGGTAATGCGACTTGCTGTTTTTCTAAGTTTGTTTTTGCTCGGATTTCAAGTTTCCATAGCGTGGGGGCTTAGTCCTGAACAATGGTTTCAGGAGGGCAACCGGTTTAGTTCAGAGGGTCGGTTTGAAGATGCGGCGAAAGCTTATCAGAAGTCTATTTCCGGTAATCCCTTGTCTCCAGTGGCACACTATAACCTGGGAATTGCCTACAAGAACTTGATGCAGTTGGACCCGGCGGCAAAGTCTCTTGAAAAGGCTGTGGAGTTGGAGCCTGTTAATATGGACATCCGGGTTACCTTGGGCAGTGTGTACAATCTCCAGGAACGATGGGCCGATGCGATCGGGCAACTGAATATTGTGGTCCACCGTAAAAGGGGGGATGCCGAGGCGCATGGAAACCTGGGGTGGGCCTATTACAATTATAAAAAAGGACCGCCATTTAAGAAAATGGTGATTCTCAACCTGTCCCATGCGGTGAAATTGTTTGAAGGGCAAAACCTGCCTGAGGCCGCAGAGTCGACACGAAAAATTCTTGAAGAGGCCCGGAATAAATTCGGGCGTTCATTAATCCAATAAGCAGGATTATTTGAGGACATTATGAGCAAGATTATTACTATCATACCCACACGCAGTGAACATACCCTCACGTTCAAGGTGGATCATGATTTATTGCCTTATGGCAAAAGCCTGCCTTTTTCCGAGCCGGAGACGGCTGAACTTCACCCTATGGCAGAGGCTTTGATGGCCATATCGGGGGTGAACAGCGCCTGGATCATGGCAGACGAAATCATGGTTACCAAAGAACCAGATATGCGCTGGGCCACCGTAAAACCGAAAGTGATGGAAACAATCCGCGCAGTCCACCACTAGGCGCCAGCGTGACGCTGGACCCAATGAGCAATCACTTTATACCCCTTCGGGGTACGAGGGCTAAGGTTAAATATCACGTCCGCGAACAAAGAGTTTTTTTGGCTGAACAAGTTCTTGCTAGTTGCCAGGTTTAAAATATTCTTTAAATGCGCGGGTCAGGGATTCATGATCTTTTGTTCCCGCCATTTCGCGGATAGAATGCATGGACAGCATTGGGTTTCCCACATCCACAGTGCGGATTCCCAAGTTGGCGGCCGTGATCGGGCCAATGGTACTTCCGCATCCCAAGTCAGACCGCACCACAAATTTTTGTACCGGTACTTTAGCTTTCCTGCATAATGATTCAAACCAGGCGCTTGATACCCCATCTGTGGCATAGCGTTGCCCGGCGTTGCTTTTGATCACCGGTCCTGCGTTAATGATCGGCATATGTTGGGCATCATGTTTGTCTGAATAATTAGGGTGGACGGCGTGGGCCATATCGGCGGATATAAAGAACGATTTGGCCAGGGCTCTTAAAAAAACTTCCCTTTCTTTATTCAGGGTGATTCGCTCCAATACATCTTTCAGGAAAGGGGAGCCTGCCCCTTGCGCGGTTTCACTGCCGACTTCTTCATGATCGTAAAATGCGACCACCCTTGTTGCCGGGTCTTTCATCGTAGATTCTGCCAACGCATGCATGGCCGAATGGCAACTGGCGAGATTATCCAGCCGACCGGAGAAAATAAATTCTTCTTCCGGGCCAGCAAGGGTGCCTGGTTGCGTATCATATAAAGACAACTCCATCCCTATAATATCGGCCTGCTTGCATTTCAGTTCGCGAGCAATCATTTTTTTAAGAATCTCATCGGGAGCGGATTTTTTTTGTAAAGAAAAAATGGGAGGCAGATGGTTTTGCGCGTTGAGAATCAGTCCCTTTTTATTGACGTCGCGGTTCAGGTGAATAGCTAACTGTGGGATGCGTAATAAAGCTTGCTCAAAGCGGATCAATTTGGAAATGGGTTTTTTCTTTCCAGCTAAAATTACACGCCCGGCGAGCGATAAATCCCGGTCCGTCCAGGTGGAAAGAAGTACTCCTCCATACACCTCCACTCCCAGTTGTAGATAACCACTTTTGGCATAGCCTGCATGCGGCTTTAGCCTGAGATTTGGACTGTCTGTGTGAGCGCCGATGATTTTAAATCCTTCGCTGACGTCAGACCCCACCGCAAATGCGATCAGGGAAGAATCGTTTCGGGTAAGAAAATATCTTCCATTCGGGACAAGTTTCCATTTATCGGTTTCTTTCAACTCATTAAAGCCCTTATCGGAAAGGGCGCAGGCCATTTCATGCACGGCATGGAAGGGTGTGGGAGACCGGTCGATAAATTCCAGCAGGTTATGAATCGTTTTGTTTTCTTTTTTCATATGAGGTCTCCAAATGTACTAAACAATGCGTAAGAGAACGGTTGAGCCGGTTTAATAGGGCATCATAAAAATCGTCTTCTGCCATGAGCCCGCCCCTTGAAACAAAGGGCGGGGGAATTGCCAAAACGAAAAATATAAAACTATTAGAATTCTCTTTTAAGTTGTTTTGGTTTCTGGCAAGTTTTGCGAGAGCCGTGGGTGAGCAATAAGTTAACCTCTTGTAACTTATTGTTTTACCCAGGGACCCTGGCACGAATCCGGATCACGGTAAAATATAGTATATTTTGGTTTTGCTGTTTACTGAGAGTCCTGTAAAATAAAATTCCTTTTTGGGGAATATTTTATCATGGGTCTTTTAATCAAAGCCGATTTTAAAAAGAAGCTGGACATCGAACTTTATAGGTTTGATCCCAAAAATCCCAAGCCAGAATACCATGCCAAAATATTTTGTGACATGTTTTCCCGGTTCCCGCAGTTCAAGGCCCATGTTGCGGCCTATATCGAAAGGAACTATTGTATCGTGGTCAACGATGAAGACCATTCCGATCCCAAATCCCTCCTCAACACTTTAAATCCTGATGAAGTCAGCAAGCTGAATGAATGGGTTTTACTGCGTAACAAACCCGGCACTGTAGTCCGAAAAAAATAATCCTGCAGTTAAAAATTTTCCACGATTGAGAGAGGGGCTTCCAAGCCAGCAACAATCCTTAAAACCTTAAAAATTTAGGGTTTAACTAAGTCGAGATTTAGTGTAAAAATAAATTGTCTTGAGTTTATATTGTTGTTAATGGTGAGATGCCATGGCAGACGATAAACAGAAGTCCATTAAAATCCTTGTTGTTGAAGACGATGAGGCTTCACGGACAATCATCGCGCGGTTTTTAGATCAGATGGGTTTCTCAAACGTGGTTCTGGCTGAAAACGGCAAAGTGGCTCTTGAAAAACTAAACTTGAACCACGTTGGTTTGATTATATCGGACTGGCGGATGCTTGATATGGATGGACTGGAGCTTTATTGGAAGGCTAAAAATGAAGGCCTTCTTGGTAAGGCTCCGTTTTTGATGGTGTCTGCGGAAAACGAAAGAGGCAAGGTCATTGAGGCATTGCGGGCTGGAGTGAATGACTACATTGTGAAACCGGTGAGTTTTAAAACACTGCAGGACAAAATTGAAAAACTTCTAAATTTCCAAGAGTAAATCTTTCTTTAAAAAAATTCTTAGTGTACTAATTAGAGTTAAGGCATGAAAATAGCGGAGAGTGTTTCAGCCGCCGATGGCGTGCATGGCGCGGGTGGGGCGTTCGAAATCTTCCAGATTAATTTTGTGGCCGGGTTCTTTGACCAGAACCGCTTGCTGGATGGTCTCTGCGATGGTGGCATCGGTTGCGCCGGATCGGATCAGTTCTTTCAGATCGGTTTCATCGGTTGAGAACAGGCAGGTCCTGAGTTTGCCATCGGCCGTCATGCGGATGCGGTTGCAATGGTCGCAGAACGGATTGCTGACCGCCGTGATAACGCCGATTTTTCCTTTGCCATCGGCGAAGCTGTATTCGCTGGCCGGACCGATTTCCAAAGAATTGTCGATCGGTACCAGTTCGTATTTCTCCTTGATGAGATCGATAATCTCATGTCCGAACAAGACTTTGTCACGCTCCCAGACTTTATCTGCGTCCAAAGGCATGAACTCGATGAAACGGACCTCGAAGCCATCGGAGCGGCCATATTCAATCAAGCCCATGATCTCGGTTTCAGAGAAATTGCGCACTGCTACGGCGTTGATCTTGATCGACTTGAATCCGACATTACGAGCCGCATCCAAACCATCCAAAACCGCTTGCAGGCAGTCCCTGCGATTGACATCGCGGAACTTTTCCGGGTCGAGCGAATCCAGGCTGACGTTCAGCCTTTTTAATCCGGCATCCAACAGGCTTTGTGCCTGATCTTTGAGGAAATAGGCGTTGGTGGTCATGGCGATATCGTTAATGCCCTCCACCTTATCGATCATTTTGATTAGAGTCGGCAGGTCTTTTCTCATCATCGGTTCGCCACCGGTCAGGCGAATACGGTTGATTCCTAATTTGGAAACGACCGTCACCACGCGGTGGATTTCCTCAAACGTCAGCAGGTTGCTTCGGTCCATGAATTCTACGTTATCCGCCGGCATGCAATAGGTGCAACGAAAATTACAGCGGTCGGTAACGGAAATTCTAAGGTTGACGATGGTTCGTCCCATCCCATCAACAAGTTTGGGTGAATCGCTGGTCATCGAGTAGTCCTTGTGGTCTAGGGGCGTCTGCCGGTATTGCTGTACGAGCCGACAATTGAGCCGAGTTTAAGTGTAGCTAAATTATAGCTTTTTTAGCCTGCGGATGTATAGGATAA
>Ga0208879_1004503_pt1 | contig 10846 bp, 8 predicted proteins | sample Knorr_S15_td_Bot_FD_185605 | JGI IMG/M metagenome (GOLD analysis project Ga0208879, IMG submission 185605) | Marine microbial communities from Southern Atlantic Ocean transect - Knorr_S15_td_Bottom_ad_5009_LV_A (SPAdes) (version 2) | ecosystem: Environmental > Aquatic > Marine > Oceanic | place...
GCTTCACGCGTCTTCGGCGACAATTGATCGACTTTCTGTTCGGCTAATCGGTAGAGCCCCAGGGTTCGCATCCATTTGTCAGACGCCAATGTCAGGGGGCCAAGAATCTCAGACAACCGGCCGGCTCCGTACCGGCGCATCGTCTCCATCTGCCAAAAACGATCCTGAGCATGGACGAAGCCGAGGGCGAAATAAGAGTCGCGGCTGGATTTGGCGAAAATATGAGGAATTCCGTTACCGTCGCGCATCACCTCGACAGGAAGTTCCAAACCAGCTACCTCCATGGGGCCGTCGGTCGTGGGCAGGGTCGATTGCAACCACAGCCAACCGCCGAGCCCGATCACCGCCACCAGTGAAATCAGCGCCGAAACTGAAAAAAATAGAAACCGTTTCATCCCAAGCGTGTTCCGTTGCCCCTAACCTGAATGAGTCAAGCGACCATAATTCAAATTCAACGCCCGCACATGCTGAAAATGTCGATTTCAGGATTACGGGCCGAATGATCCGGTTGCCGTTTATATTTGTTCCTTTATAAGAAGACCCATCATTTTCCGCCGATGACCACCGACGTTATTCACAACAATGAAAAAGGCTGCTATATCCCATGACTGGTCCCTTGCATGGCTTGCGAGTGTTTGATCTGACCCGGATTCTCGCCGGGCCGACGTGCACACAAATTCTTGGCGACCTTGGCGCCGACGTCATCAAGGTCGAACAACCAAGTACCGGTGACGACACCCGCTACTTCACGCCGCCATTCATCAAGAATGACGCCGGTGACGACACCGATCAAAGCGCCTATTTTTGCAGCTCCAACCGCAATAAACGCTCGATCACCTTGAACATTGCCGAAAACGAAGGTCAGGCCCTGGCCAAACGGCTGATCGGCCATTCCGACATTATGGTTGAAAATTTCAAGACCGGTGGCTTGGCCAAGTACGGCCTGTCCTATGACCAATTACAGGCCGAAAACCCTGGCCTGATCTATTGTTCGATCACCGGCTTCGGCCACACCGGTCCCTATGCCAAACGGCCCGGATACGATGTCCTGATTCAAGCCATGGGCGGGTTCATGAGCGTCACCGGAGAACCGGAGGGAGAGCCGCAAAAGGCAGGTATTCCAATCGCCGACCTGATGGCCGGGATGTATGCGTCGGTCGCCATCAACGCAGCCCTTCGCCACCGCGAAGTCAGTGGCGAAGGCCAACACATCGATATCGGCATGCTGGATACGATGACCGCAACACTGTCGATTATGGGGTTAAATTACCTTTCTACCGGCAAGACTCCGAAACGGCTGGGCAACGCCCATCCCAACATCGTTCCCTACCAGTCCTTTACCACCGCCGATGGAAACATGGTGCTGGCTGCCGCCAACGACGCTCAATATCAGCGTTTCTGCACGTTCGCCGGGGTGGCAGAGCTGGCCGAGGATGAACGGTTCAAAACCAATGAACTTCGGGTCCGCAACCGCGAGGAATTGATTGAACTACTACAATCCATCATCGAAGCAAAAACCTCGAAGCATTGGGTCGAGGGCCTGGAAAAAGTCAACGTAACCTGTGGCCCCATCAACACCATCGAACAGGTCTTCGACCATCCCCAGGTTCAGGCCCGGGGCATGGATCTAAAAATGCCCCATCCGGCAACCGGCGATAACCCGGTCCACCTGATCGCCAGCCCCATCAGAATGTCGAAAACCGGCCCCGACTACCGCCATGCGCCGCCCTTACTAGGCCAGCACACAGAGGAGGTCCTTGGCGAATTGTTGGAAATGGACCCGGACGAGGTCGCCGGACTTCGCCAGCGCGGCATCGTCTGATTGTCACTTAGCGTTCACCAGGGCCATACGCCCAGTCATAAGTGGACGCAATTCAGACATAAAAGCGAAACATACCCCCGATAGGATAGGCGACGTCATTGGCCTGTCCCAGGAATTTTATGAAAAGAACCCCGGCACCTTGGACCCCAAATGGCGTGAATTTTCCAACGGTGTTTTCCGGTTGGAGAATAATCTGATGGTGGTCCTGGATATCGACAGCTTGCCGGACTTGGGTAAGGATTAACTCAGCCAAAGCATCACAGAAACCTCGCCCCGGTTTCCGATGAAGACCGGGCGAGGTTTTATTGGTCTGCTCTCGCCGAATTCAGCCTTTTTTGAAGCGCCGCGCCGCCTCAAGGGCGAAATAGGTCAATATCCCGTTACAGCCGGCACGTTTGAACGCCATTAACGTTTCCATCATCACCGTGTCGTAATCCAACCAGCCGTGATCGGCGGCAGCCTTCAGCATCGCATATTCCCCACTAACGTTATAGGCGAAGGTGGGAACGCTGTAGGCATCCTTTACTCGGCGAATGATGTCCAGATAGGCTAAGCCCGGTTTGACCATCACCATATCGGCGCCCTCGTCGATATCGAGGCCGACTTCGCGCAATGCCTCATCGGAGTTGGCGGGATCCATTTGATAGGTCTTTTTGTCGCCTTTAAGCGCACCCGACGACCCAACCGCGTCGCGGAATGGCCCATAAAAGGCGGATGCATACTTGGCCGCGTAGGACATAATAAGGACGTCTTGAAATCCCTCGGCATCCAGGGCGTCGCGGATGGCGCCGATGCGCCCGTCCATCATGTCCGAAGGGGCGATAATGTCGCAACCGGCGCGCGCCTGAACCACCGCTTGACGGGTAAGAATTTCCACCGTTTCGTCATTAAGAACCCGGCCATCACGGACCAGCCCGTCATGGCCGTCTGAATTGTATGGGTCTAGCGCCACATCGCACATGATACCGACCCCGGGATGCGCCTTTTTGACCGCCTGAACCGCCCGGCAAACAAGGTTTTCCGGGTTATAGGCTTCCTCAGCCTCTGGCGTTTTGAGGCTGTCATCGGTGTACGGAAACAACGCAATAGCGGGAATGCCCAATTCCGCGACCTCGGCGACGGCGTCGACCAGGGCGTCGATGCCAAGCCGATTCACGTCTGGCATCGAGGAAATAGGCTCGATCGTATTCCCGCCTTCGCTGATGAAAACCGGCCACATCAGATCAGTGGAGGCAAGGGCGTTTTCCGAAACCATCGCCCGCGACCACGCATCCTGACGGTTGCGACGCATGCGGGTACGGGGAAACCGGCCATCCATTTTTTTATCCCGGTGTTTCAAGATTTTGGTCATGATTGTATTTTCCGGAGAGTAGAAGCCTGGATTCGTAGATTCAAGAGCTTTACCAGGACCGGAAAACAGTTTACGTTTACGTAAACGGAAAGATAGGCCTTTAAAAGTTCCACACAAGGTTTAAAATTAGAGGGCAAGAATAGGAGCCTGACCCGTGGCAAACGCTGTCATTCCCATCTCCAAGGGCAAAAAGACTGCCAAAAAGGCGGGTAAATCCGCACAAACTCCAAATTCTGGAACTAATCGGTCCAAAACCCTCGCCCTCGATGCGCCGGTTCGGTTCGTCACCGCGGCCAGCCTGTTTGACGGGCATGACGCCGCCATCAACATCATGCGCCGGATTCTGCAAGGCGCCGGCGCCGAAGTCATCCATCTAGGCCATAACCGCTCCGTTGACGAAGTGGTCACCGCGGCCATCCAAGAAGACGTTCAGGGCATTGCCATCAGTTCCTACCAAGGCGGCCATGTCGAATACTTCAAGTATATGGTCGACCTTCTGGCCCAGCGCGACCGCCCGGAAATTAAGGTGTTCGGAGGCGGCGGTGGGGTCATCACTGAAGCCGAAATCGCCGAACTCCGGGATTACGGCGTTTGCCGTATCTATACCCCAGAAGATGGCCGAAAAATGGGCCTCGACGGCATGATCCTCGACATGATCAGCCTTGCTGAATCCGGAACCAGTGCGTCGAAGTCGGAAAAAGCTCTCCCCAAAGACTTAAATGGACTGAAATCCGCCAACGACGCCGATCTCGCCCGCTTTATCACCGCCCTGGAACTGGGTGTATTGCCGAAAAAGCGCCGCGATGACATCCAGGCCCTAGCCAACAAAGGCACCCCGGCACCGGTGCTCGGCATAACCGGCACCGGGGGCGCTGGAAAATCGTCCCTGACCGACGAATTGATCCTCCGCTTCCGGCTATACGGTGACGAACCAAAAATTGCCGTCATCGCCATCGACCCGTCGCGGCGCAAGTCCGGCGGCGCCCTGTTGGGTGACCGCATCCGCATGAATGCCATCACGTCCCCCACCATCTATATGCGATCCCTAGCCAAACGTGAATCGGGAACAGAAGTGCCGGCGGCCCTGGAAGACATCATCACCTGTTGCCAGGCGGCAAATTTCGATTTGATCATCATCGAGACGCCGGGGATCGGGCAGGGCGATGCCGCCATCGTCGATTTCACCGACGTTTCCCTATATGTTATGACTCCCGAATTCGGCGCCGCCAGCCAACTTGAAAAAATCGACATGCTGGATTTCGCCGACCTGATTGCGATCAACAAAATGGACCGCCTGGGCGCGCTTGACGCATTGCGCGATGTCCGCAAACAAGTACAGCGGAACCGCCAGGAATTTACCAAACCGGTTACTGACATGCCGGTCTTCGGGACGATTGCATCGCGGTTTGCCGACCCCGGGATTTCCGCCCTTTATAATGGTCTTTTAAAAGTACTTAATTTTAAAAATTTCAATGTATTAAATAGAATATCCAAACCGGTTGGTTTGAAAAATTTTAATCCCGATTCCAGCTTCCGGGACCACCTTGTTCCGCCCGAACGTCGGCGTTATTTGGCTGAAATCGCTGACACCGTACGCGGCTATCACCGAACCATCGCCGAGCAGGTTTGCCTTGCCAGGGAACGCCAGCAACTTACCGCTTCGAAGGCGATTTTGAAAATCGCCGGCAAGCCAACCAGTGATCTCGATCCATTGATTCAGGCCCGACAGGAGGCCTTAAATCCAACAACCAAAAAACTTCTCGAAGAATGGCCTAAGATCAAAGAAAAATTATCCGGACAGGAATTAGTTGAAAACAATGGCGACGATAAATCGCGAATTCTGCTCAAAAATGAATCACTTTCCGGCACCCTTATACCGCGTATCGCGCTGCCGTCCTTCGAAGATGATGGCGAGCTTTTAAAATGGCTGATGCGGGAAAATCTACCTGGATATTTTCCCTATACGGCCGGCGTATTCCCGTTCAAACGGGAAGAAGAAGACCCGACCCGCATGTTCGCCGGCGAGGGTGATCCCGCGGCTACCAACTATCGGTTTAAGTTGCTGTCGAGACATTCCGACGCCAAAAGGCTGTCGACGGCCTTTGATTCCGTCACCTTGTACGGCTTCGATCCCCACCAGCGTCCCGATATCTACGGGAAAGTCGGCAATTCCGGCGTTTCCGTCGCCACCCTGGACGACCTGAAGGTTCTATACCGGGGATTTGACCTTTGCAGCCCGTCTACCTCGGTATCCATGACCATCAACGGGCCGGCGCCGACGATCCTGGCGATGTTCCTAAATACCGCCATAACCCAGCGCCTGGACGCCTTCAGGGAGAAACAGGGTAGGCCGCCAAAGGCGAAGGAAGCCGCTGAAATCAAGGCTTGGGTGCTGGAAACCGTCCGCGGCACCGTCCAGGCCGATATCCTCAAGGAAGATCAGGGTCAAAATACCTGCATATTTTCGACCGAATTCGCGCTCAGGATGATGGCCGATATTCAGGCCTATTTTATTGAAAATAAAGTGAAAAACTTCTATTCGGTGTCGATTTCCGGCTATCATATCGCCGAAGCCGGTGCCAATCCGATCTCCCAACTGGCGTTTACCCTCGCCAATGGCTTCACCTTCGTTGAATCCTACCTCGCGCGGAACATGAAGGTTGACGACTTTGCCCCAAATTTATCATTCTTTTTCTCCAACGGCATGGACCCGGAATACACCGTCATGGGGCGCGTCGCCCGGCGCATATGGGCGACCGCCATGAAATTAAAGTATAATGGAAATAAACGCTCACAACGCCTTAAATATCATATACAAACTTCCGGTAGATCGCTGCATGCTCAGGAAATGGATTTTAACGATATACGGACCACATTGCAGGCGCTGATCGCCGTTTACGACAACTGCAACAGCCTCCATACCAACGCCCACGATGAGGCCTTCACGACGCCGACGCCGGAGAGTTTGCGCCGGGCTATGGCTATCCAAATGGTCATTAACAAGGAATGGGGCCTCGGCAAAAATGAAAACGTCAACCAAGGCGCCTTTATCATCGAGGAATTGACCGATCTGGTCGAAGAAGCGGTGCTTTGCGAGTTCGAACGGATTAGCGAGCGCGGCGGCGTCCTCGGCGCCATGGAAACCGGATATCAGCGCGGCAAGATCCAAGAAGAATCGCTGCTTTACGAAACCCGCAAGCACGACGGCACGCTGCCGATTATCGGCGTCAATACGTTCCTTGAAGATGCGGTCACAGATACCGCCACACCGAGGCAGCTACAACGCTCTACTAAAAAAGAAAAAGACAGTCAGATAAAACGCTTATCGGCATTCAAGAAGCGGAATTCAAAAAACGCCGACGCGGCGTTGGCCAAACTCAAGGAAACCGCCACCGGTGGCGGCAATACCTTTGCCCAATTGATGGACGCGGTCCAATATTGTTCGCTTGGGCAGATCACCGATGCCCTGTTTGAGGCAGGCGGCAAATACCGCCGTAATATGTAGCCCCCTTGAGGGGTAAACACGATTTGCCTAAATTGCATTCTCTAACGCCCTGAATAGGAGCCGCGCCGTGGCCGATAAAGGCCCCTTAAAAGACGTTTATTTACCGGAAGTCCTATTCGAATGGAGACGGGTGGGGAAAAGCCTCCGCGTAACCGCCATCGATTCCATCACAGGAACCGCATTCGTCATGGTGGCGCCGGCGAAAGCCACGAGGAAGGAAATAAAGCAATTCGCCGCCATGAAGCTGGCGTACGTACTCAGCAAAAAACCGGGCGGCGGGGAAGATGGAGAAGACGGCGGGCTGGAAATTTAAGCGTTTTTCCGGCCCAAACCTATTTTTTTGGCGAAATCGGATCGGCGTTTGGCGTAATTCGGCGCCACCATCGGATATTCCGGCGGCAATCCCCACCGGCTCCGGTATTCATCGGGCGTCAGGTTGTAGGCGGTTCGGAGATGGCGCTTGAGCATCTTCATCTTTCGACCGTCTTCCAAACAAACAATAAAATCGGGAGTGATGGAATGGCGGATTGCAACCGCGGGTTTGCCCGATTTTTTAGACTTATCAGCGGTTCCGGTCGTTATGCTGGCCAAGGTGTCGTAGACCCGGGTGATAATACCGGGAATTTGTGAATCGGTAACGGTATTCTGAGCGACATAGGCGACGGCAATATCGGCGGCCATGCGCAACAAATCCTGATGGCGCGGCAAACTTTCGACGTTTTCCTCGGTCACGGTGGATCCCCCTGGTTAATAATTTATGCCTGTTTTTTGTGGTTCCGTTGATCCAAAAACCATCCACAGGTTCTGATCCATCATAGAAATCATCGCTTCGCCTGACAATGAATAATGGATTTAATAACGACACCACATCACTTGGGGCTACCGCTAGTGATAGAGGTTTGTTGGCATAGGGATTCGAGATATGGTATCTAATCCCGTGAATTTACGACCAGCCCTAAAATCCATCGGAAAATCCAATCGCCATGGCATCAGAAGAGACATCGGAAACCATCGCCATCGCCAGCGACCATGGCGGGTTTGAGCTAAAAAATGAGCTCAAGCAGGACCTCATGGAAAACGGCTATACGGTGCTGGACCTTGGCCCCGACAGCCTTGAATCCGTTGATTACCCCGATTTCGGCTACGCCCTGGCCGGGGCCATAAAGGAAGGCAAGGCCAAGCGCGGCGTGCTCATCTGCGGCAGCGGCATCGGCATTTCCATTGCCGCCAACCGGGATTCCGAAATTCGCGCAGCCTTAGTCCATGACGCCTTGGGCGCCCGCCTGGCGCGCCAACACAATGACGCCAACGTCGTCTGCTTCGGCGGCCGCACGATCGGCCCCGAGGTCGCCCGCGATTGCTTGAAGGTATTTCTGGAAACGGATTTCGAGGACGGCGGGCGTCATTCCCGGCGTGTCGACAAACTTTCAGATCCCCAATAGGAATAATTATAAACATGGCTCCCTACGGTAACGAAGAACTGGAACGATTTTTCTCCGAACCATTGGCCGAACGCGACCCGGTCCTGAAGACGTCCATTGACAATGAATTGGGCCGTCAACAAAGCCAGATCGAGTTGATTGCGTCGGAAAACATCGTGTCGGCGGCGGTCATGGAAGCCCAGGGCGGGGTCATGACCAACAAATATGCCGAAGGCTATTCCGGCCGGCGCTATTACGGCGGATGTGAATTCGTCGATGTCGCCGAGACCTTGGCTATTGATCGCGCCAAGGAATTGTTCGGCAGTGAATTCGTTAATGTCCAGCCCCATTCCGGCTGCCAGGCCAATGGCGCCGTAATGATGGCATTGTTGCAGCCCGGCGATACCATTATGGGCCTGTCCCTGGCCGCCGGCGGGCACTTGACCCATGGTGCCCCACCGGCCCAATCGGGGAAATGGTTCAACGCCGTCCAGTATGGTGTGCGCAAGGAAGATGCCCTGATTGATTTCGATGAGGTCGAAAGCCTAGCCCAAGAACACTCCCCGAAGATGATCATCGCCGGCGGGTCGGCCTATCCCCGGACCCTAGATTTCGAACGTTTCCGCGCCATTGCCGACAAGGTCGGCGCCCTGTTGATGGTCGACATGGCGCATTTTGCCGGCCTTGTCGCCACCGGCCACCACCCGAGCCCGGTGCCGATCGCCGATGTTACCACGACGACGACCCACAAGACGCTGCGCGGCCCCCGTGGGGGTATGACCCTCACCAACAACGAGGACTTCGCCAAAAAGATCAATTCGGCCGTCTTCCCCGGCCTCCAGGGCGGCCCCCTGATGCATGTCATTGCCGCCAAGGCGGTCGCCTTCGGCGAGGCGCTCAAGCCCAAATTCAAAGACTATTCCCAGGCCGTTGTCGATAACGCCAGGGCGCTGGCCGCGGTGTTGGTGGAACGGGGCTGCGACATCGTATCGGGGGGCACCGACACTCATTTGATGCTGGTTGATTTGAGGCCGAAAGGGCTCACCGGGCGCGATGCCGAGGCCAGCCTGGAGCGTGCCGGCATGACCTGCAACAAGAACGGAATCCCGTTTGATCCGGAAAAACCGATGGTTACGTCAGGCATCCGCTTGGGCACCCCGGCGGCAACCACGCGGGGCTTCAGAACAGATGAATTCAAGCAGGTCGGCAATCTGATCAGCAATGTGCTGGATGGCTTGGCGGCCAATCCGGACGACAATTCCGCCGCCGAAAAAGCGGCTGAGGAGCAGGTTTTGGAACTTTGCGGGAAATTCCCCGTCTACAGCAACGGATAAATGACAAGGAACGGAACTCATGCGCTGTCCATTTTGCCACCACGATGACACCCAGGTAAAGGACTCCCGTCCGGCGGAAGAAAACGCCACCATCCGCCGACGGCGTTTTTGTCCGGAATGTTCATCCCGTTTCACCACCTTCGAGAGGGTGCAGTTGCGCGAATTGTCGGTCACTAAAAATGATGGTGATAAAATGCCGTTCGACCGCGAAAAGCTGTTGCGCTCGCTCATGATTGCGCTTCGTAAGCGCCCCGTTGACGAAGACCGTATAGAGCGTATCGCCAACGGCATCCAACGCCGTCTCGAAACCCTGGGCGAGAATGAAATTCCGACCAAAGTTATCGGCGAAATGGTCATGGAGGCCCTTTCCGAATTGGACCAGGTCGCTTTTGTCCGCTTTGCTTCGGTGTACCGGAATTTCCGGGAAGCCAGGGATTTCGAGGCTTTTGTGGGCAAACTGGGCAGTGATAACGACTAACTCCTCTCCTGCGGCCAACCGCGACCATGAAGCCATGCACGCGGCGCTGGTCCTTGCCCGTCGTGGCCTTGGGTCGGCCTGGCCCAACCCGGCGGTCGGTTGCGTTTTGGCGCGCGAAGACCTGGACGGCCGCATCATCGGTCGGGGTTGGACCCAACCCGGGGGCAGGCCGCATGCTGAAACCGAGGCCCTATCCAGAGCCGGCGCCTTGACCCAGGGCGCAACCGCTTATGTGACCCTGGAACCCTGCGACCACCAAGGAGAAACCCCGCCGTGTACCGAAGCCCTGATTGCCGCCGGTGTCACCCGCTGTGTCATTGCCATTGAAGACCCCGACCCAAGGGTTTCAGGCGCCGGCATCCGACGCTTGGCCAATGCCGGCGTGGAAACCCAGATTGGTCTTTTCGAACAAGAAGCCCGCCACCTTAATGCCGGGTTTCTGATGCGGGTCACCAAGGGCCGCCCGTTGATCACCTTGAAAACCGCAACCACGCTTGATGGCCGCGTCGCCACCGCGAAAGGCCAAAGCAAATGGATCACCGGCGCCCCGGCCAGGGCCCTTGCCCACGGGCTGCGCGCCGAAAACGACGCCATTATGATTGGCATCGGCACGGCCCTTGCCGATCAACCGTCCCTGACCTGCCGATTGCCGGGAATGGAGGACCGTTCCCCCGTACGCATCGTCGCCGACAGCACCTTGCGGTTACCCGTGGAAAGCCCCCTGGTCGAAACCGCCGGGGACGTCCCCACCTGGGTCGTGACCGTAAAGAGTGCCGATCAAGACAAACGCCAAGCCCTGGAAGCCAAAGGAATCGAGGTCATCGAGGTCGCGGCGGGAAACGACGGTCGGCCTGATTTAATCGCCGTGGTGATGGAACTGGGCGGGCGTGGGCTGACCCGATTGCTGGTCGAAAGCGGAGGTGATCTGGCCGCCG
>Ga0208879_1004505_pt1 | contig 10843 bp, 11 predicted proteins | sample Knorr_S15_td_Bot_FD_185605 | JGI IMG/M metagenome (GOLD analysis project Ga0208879, IMG submission 185605) | Marine microbial communities from Southern Atlantic Ocean transect - Knorr_S15_td_Bottom_ad_5009_LV_A (SPAdes) (version 2) | ecosystem: Environmental > Aquatic > Marine > Oceanic | place...
GAGTGGTATCCCACTCTCAAAACCGCCACCCCGAAAGAACGGAACAATTGGAAAACGTGCGGTGCGGGCAGCGGCATCCACTGGACGCTGCTCGATTTCCACTTGAGTGCCGAGGGGATTTTGAAGGGACTCAAGGAAGCAAAGCCTCTCACCACCGCCGCCTAGCCAAGCAGTTGCCCCCTTTTCCGCATGACAATTCGTTTTGTTATTTGTTTTCTGCTGACTGTTGCCGCCGCTCCGCGCTTGGCCAAGGCCGAGCCGGCCAAACCAAGCGGCAGCCCGTCCATCCTGCCGTCGAGTTCCCGGCTTGAGGAACTTTGGAACCAAGGCGAGTTCACCGAGGGCGTCGCGGTGGCGGCCGACGGCTCGGTGTATTTCAGCGACATCCCCAGCGGCGAAGGCATCTCCGGGAAGGTTCACAGGTTCAATCCAAAGACCGGCAAAACCTCCGTCCACTGTACCGCCTCCGGCAAGAGCAACGGGCTGATGTTCGACCGCGCCGGGCGGCTGATCGCCTGCTGCGGCGCGAACAACGGCCTCATGGCGCTTTGCGAAATCCTGCCTAACGGAAAACTGAAAGTGCTCACCGGGCGATTCAACGGCGGACGCTACCTCTCGCCGAACGACCTCGTGATTTTGCCCACCGGAATGATTTTCTTCAGCGACCCGCGCTACGTCGGCGATGAAAAAGAGGAGCAGGATCAAATGGCGGTTTACCGTTACGACCCGGCGGACGGCTCCGTGAAACGGGCCATCGGCGCGGATCAAGTCGAGAAGCCCAACGGCCTTGCCCTGTCGCCGGACGGCAAAACGCTTTACGTCGCCGGGAACAATAACGCCCCGGGTGGCCGGATGACACTCAACTCGTTTGCGCTTCGCAGCGACGGCGGCTTGGGGCCGAAGAAAGTGCTCGTCGATTTCGGTGACGAGGCCGGCATCGACGGCATGACGACCGACGTGCAGGGAAACATTTACGCCGCCGTGCGCTCAGCGAGCCGCTTCGGCATCGTGGTTTACACCGCCGACGGCCAAGAACTGGCCCGCATCCCGACCGAGACGCTGCCGACAAACTGCTGCTTCGGCACCGGCACGGAAGCCAACGTGCTGTACATCACTGCGGGCGGTGGCCTGTACCGCATCCCGATGAACGCCGCCGGCCACCACCCCGCCACCGCCCGCTTGGCCAAGGGAGTGGAGTAATCGCGTCAGAGACCAAGCGATCGTCTGTTTTTTCGTTCCACTGGCTTGGGGGTGTGGTAACTGTTGCCGCAGCGACATGGCTGATCTTCGTTACAAAAAACTCGCCGAAGTCCTCACCGGCTACTCGACCGCCCTGAAAAAGGGCGACACGGTCCTGTTCGATGTCACCGACGCGCCCGATGCGTTCGCTGTGGAACTCGTCCGCGCCGCCCGCAAGCGCGGCGCCATCCCGCTGGTCGAGACGCGCTCCGGCCGCGTCGGCCGCGAGATGCTGATGGGCACCAGCGAAGCGCACGCCAAGACCGTCCGCGACATCGAGTTGCACCGCATGAAAAAGTGCGACGCCTACGTCGCTGTCCGCGGTTCCCACAACGCGACGGAGAATTCCGACATCCCGTCCGACAATCTCTCGATGTACTCGCGCACGCTGCGGCCGGTGCTGAATTATCGCGTGAACAAGACCCGCTGGGTGGTGATCCGCTGGCCAAACGGCGCGATGGCCCAGGGGGCCGGCATGAGCACCGAGGCGTTCGAGGATTTCTTTTTTCAGGTCTGCACGATGGATTACGCCAAGATGGCCAAGGCGCAGAAACCGCTGATCCGCCGCATGGCCAAGGCGGACAAGGTGCGCATCAAGTCACCCGGCACCGACCTGTCGTTCAGCATCAAGGGGCTTGGCGCGGTGGGCTGCGCCGGCGATCGGAACATCCCGGACGGTGAGGTGTTTTCCTGCCCGGTGAAAAAGTCGGTGAACGGCGTGCTGCAGTACAACACCCCCACGCTTTACGCGGGGACGAAGTTCGAAAACGTGCGGCTTGAGTTCAAAAACGGCAAAATCGTCGATGCCACGGCGAGCGACACCAAGCGGCTCAACGAGATTTTCGACACCGATCCCGGCGCGAGGTACGTCGGCGAGTTCTCGCTTGGCTTCAATCCGTACATTAAGGAGCCGATGTGCGATATTTTGTTCGACGAGAAGATCGCCGGCTCGCTGCATTTCACGCCGGGCCAAGCGTATGAGGAGTGTGATAACGGCAACCGCTCGGCGGTGCACTGGGACATGGTGTTGATCCAGCGGCCGGAGTACGGCGGGGGCGAGGTGTGGTTTGATGACGAGTTAATCCGCAAGAACGGCCAATTCGTGCCAAAAGACCTCAAGCCGTTGAACCCGAGCCACCTTAAATAACGCGCTTGGCCAAGCGGCGCGCGGGAGGGGCAAACTCCGCCTTGCCCCGCTTTTGTTTTGGTTTGGGACGAGGTGGAACTCGTCCCTCCCGCGTTCTTTTTTTGGCGAAAAGCATCTTTCTCCAATAAAAAGTTTGTGTCTCGCCAGTTTTTTGACATAAAGCCGTTCCGCTTTTCTGGAAGCGGCTCATCTCCTTGAGGTGAGTTAGCAGCCAATCCACAGTTTCTGGATGATTTTTCGCCGCTTTTTACTCCTCATAACACTAATCGCAGCCCTGCCAACACCGGCATTGTTCGGTGCCGGTGAGGTTGCCGGTGGGCACGCTGCTGAAGAACACGCAGAGCACCACGCGCTGCCGCCCAACGCGGTGGTCTTGACGGAGATTGGGCCATTCGCCATCACAAACTCGATGGTGGTCACTTGGATCGTGGCGATCGGATTGATTGTTATTGCGCAGCTCGCCACGAAAAACGCGAAAACAATCCCGTCAGGCTTGCAAAACTTTGTCGAGTGGCTCGTGGAAAGTTTGTTTGCCTTTTTCGAGGGTGTCCTCGGGGAGAGGATGACCAAGCAAACTTTTTGGTTTTTCGGCACGATATTCATCTTCATTCTGTTTACCAACTGGTTTGGGCTGATCCCCGGCTTGGGAACCATCGGCTGGGGCCACGCCACTGAGCACGGTTTTGTTACCACAGAACCGTTGCTGCGGGGCGTGAACGCCGATCTGAACATGACCTCCGCGATGGCGCTTTTCTTCTTTGCGCTGTGGATTTATTGGTCGCTCAAAGAGATTGGGGTGGGCGGGTTTTTCTTTCACATCTTTAATATCAAGGGCCACGGGGTGACTGCGATGGGGCTGTTTTTGATGGTGATTTACCTTTTTGTTGGCGTCATCGAGGTGGTCTCGATTGGCGTGCGCCCGGTGGCGTTAATGTTCCGGCTCTACGGAAATGTTTTCGCTGGTGAAAACATACTCGAAACAGTCATGTCACTTGGCGGCACTTACTTTGGCTGGCTGGTGGTGCTGCCGTTTTATTTTCTAGAGTTGTTGGTGGGGCTTGTCCAAGCGCTTGTGTTTGCACTGCTGACGGCGGTGTTCACCTCGCTCATGTGCAGTCATCACGATAAAGAAAAGTCTCACTAGCAAAGAATCTCGGTGGCTTGACCATACATGTTCGTGGGAGTCACCAACTAAACTGAAACAAAAAAAGAAACAAGAAAATGAGTGGTAGTATTCATATCGGCCTAGCGGCTCTGGGTTCAGCCATCGGCGTGGGTTTGGTCGGCGCGAAAGCAGCCGAAGCGACCGGACGCAATCCTGGAGCCTCTGGCCCCATCCTGACAGCGGCGATTATTTTTGCTGCACTGGCTGAGGGAGTGGTGTTCATTTCGATCTTCCTCGGGAAGAGCGGGATTTAATCAAAAAACCTTCGGGTGGCGGGGCAACCCGCCGCCATTTTTGACTTTCAATAATTAAAATGACTCAATTCATCGTTCTGGCGGCTGACGGCGGGGTTGTTGGCGACATCACCAAGACTTTTGGTGTCAGTTGGCAACTGTTCATCTCCCAGTTAATCGCCTTCATCATTGTCGCCTTGGTTCTCAAGAAATTCGCCTATAAACCGGTGCTCGACATGCTGGAGCAACGCAAAGAGCGCATTGCCCAAGCCGAAACCAATGCCGAGAAAATTCAGACTGAGTTGGCCGCCACAGAAGCCGAGCGCGACAAGGTGCTGGCCAAGGCCAACCAAAAGGCTCAGGAAATGATCGCTGACGCCAAGGAAGCCGCCCAGCAGGTCGGCGAGGTCGAGGGCCAAAAGGCGGTCAAGCAGGCCGAGGGAATTATCCGCAAAGCCCGCGAAGCCACCGATGCCGACCGTGACCAGATGATGTCTGAATTGAGGGCCGAGATCGGCCGCTTGGTGGTCGAGACCACCGCCAAGGTCAGCGGCAAGGTGCTGACCGACGAGGATCAGCAACGGCTGATCGACGAGACCAACCGCGAGCTCGCCGCTTAATTCAACCGGATGAAAGGCAGTAAACAATCCCGCCGCTTGGCCAAGCAGCTTTTCCGAAGCTGCCAAGTTGACGGTCGCCTCGATGCCGATCGGGTGCGGAAGGCCGTGAGTCTGCTCATCGAGCGGAAGCCTCGCGGTTACTTCGGCATCCTGCAAAACCTGAAACGGCTGGTGAAGCTCGACGAGGCCAGCCGATCCGCCCGCGTGGAGAGCGCCGTGCCGCTTGGCCAAGCGCAGCAGGAAGACGTCCGGAACAGCTTGAACCGGCTGAAGGGCGGCGATGTGACGGTGGAGTTCGCCACGAACCCCGACCTCATCGGCGGCATGCGGGTGAAGATCGGCGACGATGTTTTTGATGGCAGCGTGAAGATGCGCTTGGCCAGCTTGAGTGAGAGTTTTTAATTTATTTCAACGAACAAGATATGAGCAACCTACTGCAGGATATTGAAGCCCAGATCACCGGCGCGAAAACAGACGTGGCGCGCGAGAACGTGGGCACGGTGCGCGAAATCGGCGACGGCGTGGCCAAGATCGAGGGCCTCACCGGCGCGATGATGAACGAGATGCTCGACTTCGGCGGCGGCGTGATGGGCCTCGCGCTGAACCTCGAGGAAACGGAAGTGGGCGCGGTGATTATCGGCGACCACACCGGCATCGCCGAGGGCGACGAGGTGAAAACCACCGGCAAACTGCTCTCCGTGCCCGTGGGCAAGGCGCTGCTTGGCCGCGTGGTGGACGCCCTTGGCCGCCCGATCGACGGCAAGGGCGACATCGCCGCCGAGGCAAATTATCCGGTGGAGAAAATTGCGCCCGGCATCATCAAGCGCAAGTCGGTGAGCCAACCGGTGCAAACCGGCATCATGGCGGTGGACGCGATGATCCCGATCGGCCGCGGCCAGCGCGAGTTGGTGATTGGCGACCGGCAAACCGGCAAGACGGCGCTCTGCATCGACACCATCATCAACAACGCCCGCGTCAACCGCGAAGGGCTTGAGAGTGGCGACCCTGATTTTCGGCCGCTCTATTCCATTTACGTGGCGATCGGCCAAAAGCGTGCCAACGTGGCCAAGGTCATCCAAAACCTCGAGGAAAACGGCGCTCTCGAGCACACGATCGTCGTGGCCGCAACGGCGAGTGACTCCGCCACCAACCAGTTTCTCGCACCGTTCGCCGGTGCGTCGATGGGCGAATGGTTCATGGACAACAACATGGACGCACTCATCGTTTTTGATGATTTGTCCAAGCACGCCGTGGCGTACCGGCAGGTGTCGCTGGTCCTCAAGCGGCCGTCCGGCCGTGAGGCGTATCCGGGCGATGTGTTTTATCTGCACAGCCGCTTGCTCGAGCGCTCGGCGCGGCTCTCCGACAACGCCGGCGGCGGCTCGCTCACCGCGCTGCCGATCATCGAGACGCAGGCGGGCGACGTGTCGGCGTACATCCCGACGAACGTGATTTCCATCACCGACGGCCAGATTTTCTTGGAGACCGATTTGTTTTACCAAGGCGTGCGCCCGGCGATCTCGGTCGGCCTGTCCGTGAGCCGCGTGGGCTCCGCCGCACAGATCAAAGCGATGAAACAGGTGTCCGGCACCATCAAGCTGGACCTCGCACAATACCGCGAGCTGGCCGCCTTCGCGCAGTTCGGCAGCGACCTCGACGAGGGCACGCGCGCCAAGCTCGAGCGCGGAAAACGCATCGTGGAGGTGTTCAAGCAGGCGCAGTTCCAGCCCGTGCCGGTGCCGGTGCAGGTGTGCATCCTGTGGGCGGTGCAGAACGGCTACTTCGACGATGTGAAAGTGGACGAACTCAAAAAATCCCAAGCCGCGATCACGACTTTCCTGCAGGATCGCAAGGCCGACTTGCTGAAGAAAATCACAGCGGTTGCCCAAGTGAACGACGAGGTCAAGGCCGACCTCAAGGCAGCCCTCGACGAGTACAAATCGGCGAACAAGTAGTTTTAAATGCCAAGCACACGCGACATTCGGCGGCGGATCGTTTCCGTCAAAAAAACCGCACAGATCACCAGCGCCATGGAGAAGGTGGCGCAGGCGAAGATGGGGCGCGCCCAGCAGGCAGCGCTGGCCGGTCGGCCGTATGCGGAGTTGATGAACCGTGTGCTCGGCGAGGTGGTATCCCACGCGGGCGATTTTGATCATCCCTTCATGAAGGCGCGCGGCGGTGAGAACCGGGCGTTGATCTTGGTGACCACCGACAAGGGCATGTGCGGCTCGATCAACTCCAACCTGCTGCGCATGGTGAGCGACGAGTTCGTGACGGATAAAACCCGCGTGATCGCCGCCGGTCGCAAGGGCGCACTGCATGCGTCGCGTGTCGGCTGGGACTTGGCCGCAGATTTTTCGTACAGCGACACACCGGTCTTCGCCGAGGCGCGGGCCATCGCGCGGATGGCGGTGGAGCTTTTCGAGAAAGCCGAGGTGGATCACGTGGACATCGCGTTCACGAACTTCATCAACACGCTCTCCCAAAAGCCGGAAGTGCAAACGCTGCTGCCGATCACCGAGATCAAGGGCGTACAGGCTGGAGTGGAGGGCGAGGAGATGGCGTCCGAGTTGTCCGGCGGCACGGCGGAGTTCCTGTTTGAACCGTCAGCCGGCGGGGTGCTGGGGGCATTGCTGCCGCACTACATCAATTTTCAGGTGCACCAGATTCTGCTCGAGGCTAAGGCCAGCGAGTTCAGCTCGAAGATGGTGGCGATGAAGAACGCGACCGACAACGCGAACGACCTGATCAAGGATTTGACACTCGAATTCAACAAGATGCGTCAAGCGGCGATCACCAACGAGTTACTTGAGATCACCTCCGCACAGATGGCGCTTGGCAACTGATTTAAAACGACCAACAGAAAATGAACAAAGGCAAGATTGTACAGATCATTGGGCCGGTGGTGGACGTGGAGTTCACCGACAGCCTGCCCGCCATCTATAACGCGCTGACCGTGGAGTTCAATGTTCCCGGAGAAGGCCGGACCAAGCTAACCCTCGAGGTGCAGCAGCACCTTGGTGACAACTGGGTGCGCGCCGTGGCCATGAGTTCCACCGAGGGACTCAAGCGCGGCATGGAACTCACCGACAAGGGCAAGCCGATCAGCATGCCCGTTGGCGAAGCCGTGATGGGCCGCGTGTTCAACGTGACCGGCGATGCTGTCGACGAACAAGGCCCGGTGCATCCGGACAAGGACAAGGACGGCAACGACATTTACAACCCCATTCACCGCCCTGCCCCGACGTTGATCGAGCAGTCCACCACACAGGAAGTGCTCACCACCGGCATCAAGGTCATCGATCTCATCTGCCCGTTCCTCAAGGGTGGCAAGGTCGGCGCGTTCGGCGGCGCGGGCGTGGGCAAGACGGTCATCATCATGGAGCTGATCAACAACATCGCCAAGCTGCACGGCGGCATCTCGATGTTTGCCGGCGTCGGCGAGCGCACCCGCGAGGGCAACGATCTTTACTACGAGATGATCGAGGCCGACGTCATCAAGACCGAGAAGGACGAGAACGGCGAAACCAAGCTCAACGAAAAAGGCCTGCCGATCATCGTACCCGGCTCGCGGATTGGCCTCGTGTACGGCCAGATGAACGAGCCTCCCGGCGCCCGACTGCGCGTGGCCCTCTCGGCGTTGGCCGTCACCGAGTATTTCCGCGACGAACAAAACCAAGACGTACTTCTGTTCGTGGACAACATTTTCCGCTTCAGCCAAGCCGGCTCCGAGGTGAGCGCGCTGCTCGGCCGCACCCCGTCGGCCGTGGGTTACCAGCCCACGTTGGCCGCCGAGATGGGCGACCTGCAGGAACGCATCACCTCGACGAAGAAAGGCTCGATCACCTCCTTCCAAGCCGTGTACGTGCCGGCGGATGACTTGACCGACCCCGCGCCGGCCACGACCTTCGCTCACTTGGACGCCACCATCGTGCTCGAGCGCTCCATCGCCGAGCTGGGTATTTATCCCGCAGTCGATCCGCTGGCCTCGACCTCGCTGGCGCTCACCGCCGACATCGTGGGCGAGGAACATTACCGCGTCGCCCGAGGCGTGCAGGCCGTATTGCAGCGCTACAAGGAACTGCAGGACATCATCGCCATTCTCGGCATGGACGAACTTTCGCCCGACGACAAGCAGACCGTTTTCCGCGCCCGCAAAATCCAGCGCTTTTTGTCACAGCCCTTCAGCGTAGCGGAGGTGTTCACCGGCACGGCGGGCAAGCAAGTGGCCGTCGAAGACACCGTAAAGGGCTTCGCCGAGATTCTTGACGGCAAACACGACGAGGTGCCCGAGAGCAACTTCTACATGAAGGGCGGCATCGCGGAGATTCAGGAAGAGAAGTAACACCATGGCCAACACGCTCAAACTCGAGATCGTCACACCGGAGTCGAAAATCTACTCCGAGAACGTCGAGATGGTCACCCTGCCCGGCAGCGAAGGCGAAGCCGGCATTTACCCGAACCACGTGCCATTGATGACCCAGGTGCAAGCCGGCGAAATCATCGTCAACCGAGGCGGCACCGAGGAAGTCGTCGCCATCGGCGAGGGCTTTGCCGAGATCACCGGCGAGCACGTGGCCATCCTCACCGACAACGCCGCCAACAGCGCCGACATCGACAAGGCCGCCGCCGAGGAAGCCAAGGCCAAAGCCGAACGGCGACTCGAGGAGGGCGGCGACGTCACCGAGGAAGAGGCCAAGGCCCTCACCCAAGCCATCCTCTACTCACAAGCCCAACTCAAGGCCAAGCGCCGCAAGCGCGGCTAACCGCTTGGCCAAGCACTTGGTCGCAACATTTCCCGAGGCGAACGCCACCTCGTTCGCCTTTTTTGTGCCTGAAACTTGCGAAATGGGGCTTGTTTCGTCAGGCTGTTGAACCTTAAGCGGCCAAGCGCTTGGCTTGGGTCGCCCTTCCCTCCCCGCCGCTTGGCCAAGTGGCAACGGGACACCAGACACTTTTATGGCATACAAAGACATCACTCCACCCGAAGGCGGGAAAATTACCATCACGGACGGCAACCTGCAGGTGCCGGACAACCCGGTCGTCCCGTTCATCCGTGGCGACGGCATCGGCCCGGATATCTGGGCGGCGAGCCAACTCGTCTTCGACGCCGCCATCGAGAAAGCCTACGACGGCGCGAAACAGATCGCTTGGTTTGAAGTGTTCGCCGGTCAGTCGTCCAAGGATAAATTCGACGAGTGGCTGCCGGACGACACCGTGGCCGCGTTCCGCGAATATCTCGTCGGCATCAAGGGGCCGCTCACCACGCCGGTCGGCGGCGGCATCCGCTCGATCAATGTCGCGCTGCGCCAGATTCTCGACTTGTACACCTGCCTGCGACCGGTGCGCTGGTTCGAGGGCGTGCCGAGTCCCGTGAAGCAACCGGAGCTGACCGACATGGTCATCTTCCGCGAAAACACCGAGGACATTTACGCCGGCATCGAGTTCCAGCACGGCACCGATGATTGCGACAAATTTAAGCAACTCTTCGCCGAGGCATTCCCGGAGCGCGCCAAGAAAATCCGTTTCCCCGACACCGTCGGCATCGGCATCAAGCCGGTGTCCGAGGAAGGCACCGAGCGCATCGTGCGGGCGGCCATCGAGTACGCCATCGCCAACAACCGCGACAGCGTCACCCTCGTGCACAAGGGCAACATCATGAAGTTCACCGAGGGCGCGTTCCGCGACTGGGGTTACGCGCTTGCCCGGAAGGAATACGGCGCAACCGACCTCGACGGCGGCCCGTGGCAAGTCATCGAAAAAGACGGCCACAAAATCATCGTCAAGGACGTCATCGCCGACGCTTTCTTGCAGCAGATTCTGTTGCGACCGGCCGAGTACGACGTCATCGCCACGCTCAATCTCAATGGCGATTACATCTCCGACGCGCTCGCTGCGTGCGTCGGCGGCATCGGCATCGCCCCCGGCGGCAACATCAACTACGACACCGGCCACGCCATCTTCGAGGCCACCCACGGCACCGCGCCCAAGTACGCCGGGCTGGACAAGGTCAACCCCGGCTCCGTCATTCTCAGCGGCGAGATGATGCTGCGCCACCTTGGCTGGCTCGAGGCCGCCGACCTCATCGTCAAGGGCATGATCGGTGCCATCGCCTCCAAAAAAGTCACCTACGATTTCGCCCGCCTCTCGGATGACTTCACCGAGATCAAGTGCTCCGCCTTCGGCCAAAACATCGTCGACCACATGGGCTGAGCTGCCCGGCCAAGCCGTTGGCCAAGGCCGCAAAACCGGCCGCGGGTGCGGGTGACACGCAGCTTTGCGTCAAATGCCCGCATTGCTGGCAGGCGACTCGAACAAAAAAGAGCTGTTTTGAGGGATTGACCTCGTGGCATCCGGGGTGCTTTGAATGCGTTTGCCTGTGAATTTTCGCCTATTTTTTCTCGTTACTTTTGCCAGCCTCACGGCCTTGGCCAAGGGC
>Ga0208879_1004510_pt1 | contig 10821 bp, 9 predicted proteins | sample Knorr_S15_td_Bot_FD_185605 | JGI IMG/M metagenome (GOLD analysis project Ga0208879, IMG submission 185605) | Marine microbial communities from Southern Atlantic Ocean transect - Knorr_S15_td_Bottom_ad_5009_LV_A (SPAdes) (version 2) | ecosystem: Environmental > Aquatic > Marine > Oceanic | place...
GAAAGCGTTGTCGGCTACAAAGTAGGATGCACAAGTGCAGCCATACGCTCTCAATTTGGTTTAAAGGAAGCCATTTGCGGGAGGCTTTTTCACCCACATGTTCAGGAAGAAGGAGTCCGCCTCGATTGGACTCCCTTGCTTTGGGCGGCTTGTCAAGGTCACAAGGAGGTCGTCGAATTGCTGATTGCCAAAGGCGCGGATGTTAATGCGAAAAGTAAGGATGGCCAAACACCACTTGATTGGGCCATCCGATTCGATTATACAGAAACCGCCGACCTCCTCCGCAAACACGGCGGCAAGACGGGTGAAGAATTGAAATGAAACACCTCCTACTCACAACAATCGCAGCCGTGGTTTTGGTGGGTTGTGGTGAGTCGGCTCCAGACATCTCAATTCACGATGCTGCCAGAACAGGAAACATTGAAGCCGTCAAACTGCACTTGGCTGCTGGTGCGGATGTGAATGTGAAGCATTCGAGTCACGGAACACCGCTAGATTGGGCCATCAGTGTCAAACAACCCGAAACCGCCGACCTTCTCCGCAAACACGGCGGCTAGACGGGTAGGGAACTCAGAGGCCGGTAACTAAACCAACCCACTCCACCACTTGAACGCCAAAATGAAACACCTACTACTCACAACAATCGCAGCCGTGCTTTTGGTGGGGTGTGGGAATCCAGAAGCAGATCGTGCACTACTTGATGCTGCTTGGGATGGAAACATCGAAGCCGTCAAACAGCACTTGGATGCTGGTGCGGATTTGAATGCGAAGGATGGGGGTGGCGAGACTCCTTTGCATGCTGCGGTTTTCAAAGGCCACAAGGAAATCGTCGAACTGCTGATCGAAAAAGGTGCGGATGTGAATGCGAAGGCTGGGTTTGGATCTACTCCTTTGCATGATGCGGCCTTTTCCGATCTCAAGGAAGTCACCGAACTGCTAATCGCCAACGGTGCCGATGTGAATGCGAAGGCTGAGGAGGGATGGACTCCTTTGCATGATGCGGCTCGTGGAGGTCACAAGGAAATCGCTGAACTCCTAATTGCCAAAGGTGCGGATTTGAATGCGAAGGATAATGATGGCGAAACACCGGTAGACTATGCCATCAGAAAAGAAGAACTCGCCGACCTCCTCCGCAAACACGGCGGCAAGACAGCTGAAGAATTGAAAGCTGAATTGAAATGAAAAACCTCCTACTCACAACAATCGCAGCCGTGGTGTTGGTGGGGTGTGGAGAGTCGCAGCAGTCGTCTTCTCTAGTAGAAGCCGAACCTGTTGCTGAAGCTGCGCAAACTGAACCACCGACAGCAAAATCTGAAGCACCAGACATCTCAATTCACGAGGCTTTCAAGGCAGGGAACATCGAAGCCGTCAAACAACATTTGGCTGCTGGCACGGATGTGAATGCGAAGGGTCCAAATGCTGGATTGACTCCTTTGCATCGTGCGGCCTATTACGGTCTCAAGGAAATCGCCGAACTGCTTCTCGACAAAGGTGCGGATGTAAACGCGAAGGAGGAGGTTGGATGGACTCCGTTGCATTATGCGGCTGCCATGAGCCACAAGGCAATCGCCGAACTGCTTCTCGACAAAGGTGCGGATGTAAACGCGAAGGATGATGGTGGCGATACACCGCTAGATGTCGCCATGTTAGGGAATGATAAAGAAACCGCCGACCTCATCCGCAAACACGGCGGCAAGACGGGTGAAAAGTTAAAAGCTGAAGGTGAATGAAACTACTAAACAAGCCTCGCCAAACGCTGAAAAAGCAAATACCTGTTAATAGAAATCAAAATTATTATCAGTTTATCAAGCACACACTACTTATTTGGAAATCCATAATGAATCGAATTGTAATATCTGCACTGCTTTCGGTGTTTACCGCGGGCCTCCCGGCCTTTGGCGCCGACACAGCCGACGGTCCTGATTTAGGTGGAAAGGACAAAATCCTCAAAGAGAGCCCCGCGGACTTAGGTTATACGAACGTGCCAAATTGGCTAAAGTTCCCCCCAGCAGATCATCAAGATTGGGAATTCGATAGCGACGTTGTGGGTGTCGGCGTGGATTCGAAGGACAACGTTTACGTCTCGCATCGCGGCGATCGCGCACCACGCCTAACAGTTTGGAAACCGGACGGCAGCTTGCTCAGAGTTTTCCCGTGCCCGAAACCGAAGCGGCCGCACATGGTGAATATCGACAAGGACGACAATGTCTGGCTGGTGGATGACGGTGATCACTCCATCTACAAAATGAATCAGAAAGGAGAGGTGCTACTGACCCTCGGCGAGCCGGGAGTCAAAGGGTTTGATAACTATCACTTCAACCATTGTTCGGATGTCGGCTGGGACCCCAGTGGCAATCTGTACGTCACTGACGGGGGTACCACCACACCGCGGCCAAAGAATCGCCGGGTCTTGAAGTATGACAGGTTTGGCAAGTTCATCAGGAAGTGGGGAAGCATCGGACACGCCGTCGGCCAGTTTGACTATGGCCATTCTATTTTCGTGGATTCCAAAGGGACTGTATTTGTCTGTGACCGCAACAACTGGCGAATTCAAGCGTTCGACAAGGACGGCAAACAGGAGGCGAACTGGACGCACATTGGCCGTGTCTACAAAATATGCGAAGACAAAAACGGGGACTACTTTGTTTCCGACGGCAAGACCGGTAGGATCACCAAGTTTAGACGTGATGGATCAGTCATCGGTTTCTTTGAAACTCCCGACAAAGAGTCAGGAGCCCGAGGAGGGTTGATCAACGCTCATAGTCTGGCTATTTGCCGCAATGGCGACCTGATAACCGGGACCTTTCAAGGCTGGGTTGAACGATGGAAAGCGCCGGGTAACGACTAATATCCGCGCTCTGTCTATCTTTGACGAAGAAGGAAACCGCCGACCTCCTCCGCAAACACGGCGGCAAGACGGGTGAAGAATTGAAAGCTGAAGGCAAATAATGACGCTTGGCCAAGCGCTTGGTTTTCAAATAAAAAGGGTGGATTTCATGCTGATGAATTTTGCATCACTCCACTAATCATTTTATTCCGAGCTTGAGTTCAACGGTGAATGATTAAGAGTGGGCACGTGAACAAGAAATGGCCACCCATCCTCACGTTCTTTTTCCTTGTAGTCACTTCTTTTGCCGCTCCGAAGAAATACAATGTGCTCTTCATTATTTCTGATGACCTGACTTCCACCGCGTTGTCCTGTTATGGCAATACGGTCTGCAAAACACCGAATATCGATGCCCTTGCAGCCAGAGGCACACGCTTCACCCGCACCTATTGTCAGGGCACCTATTGCGGTCCATCGCGTGCCTCATTTATGAGTGGCTATTATCCGCATGCGACGGGTGTGTTGGGATACAAGAGTCCGCGCCCACAGATTGGCAACCGAGCGACGTGGTCGCAGCATTTCAAGAATAACGGCTATCACTCCACGCGCATCAGCAAGATCTATCACATGGGTGTTCCCGGAGGCATTGAGCAGGGTGGTCATGGTGCCGATGACGCCGCCTCGTGGACCGAGCGCTTCAACAGCCCAGGCCCCGAATGGAAAGCCCCCGGTCAGGGTGAGACTCTGGAGGGCAATCCTGATGGCAAACGGCCGGTCGTGGGCGGCAACACCTTTGTGGTAGTGGAAGCTGAAGGTGATGATCTGGTCCATTCAGATGGCAAAACTGCCGCGAAGGCCTGTGAACTACTGGCGAAGTATGCAAAACGGGAGAAGCCGTTCTTTCTGGGCGTAGGCTTTGTTCGTCCGCATGTGCCGTTTGTGGCACCAGAAAAATATTATCCACCCTTTCTGCCGTACTCCAAAATGAAACTGCCACACAAAGTTGAAGGAGACTGGGATGACATCCCCAAGCCGGGCATTAACTACAAGACCAGCGTGAACATGAAGATGGATGTCCGACGTCAAAAGAAGGCTGTAGGTGGCTACTACGCCTCGGTGAGTTTCATGGATGCGCAGGTGGGCAAGGTGCTGGCTGCGCTAAAAAAGGCTGGACTGGGGGATGACACGATTGTGATTTTCACGAGCGACCATGGCTATCACCTGGGCGAGCACGATTTTTGGGCCAAGGTGAGTTTGCTCGATGAATCCTCGCAGGTACCGCTCATCATCAGGGTACCCGGCAAGAAACCCGCCGTATGTCATTCGTTGACCGAGTTGCTTGACCTTTATCCCACCGTTTCCGCCCTCTGCGGTCTGCCCACCCAATCGCGCCTGCAGGGTAAGGATATCTCCAAAATGCTTGATGACCCCAAGCACACCGTGCGCACTGCCGCCTTTTCCGTAGCCCCCATGCGCAGCGGCTTTCTTTTACGTGAGGATGAGTGGGCCTACATCCAGTACGGTGAAAATGGTGCTAAAGGCATTGAGCTCTACAACATAAAAAAGGATCCGTACCAGTACACCAACCTCGCTCAACATCCTGCCCACCAAGAAACTGTGGCTCGCTTCAAGGCCCAGATGACAGGCAAGCTGCGGAACATCCGCAACAACGATCTCAAGGGGAACTGAAAACCAGATTGCGGGCTGTCATTAAAAACCTCGTCATGTCCAATCTCCTCCGCAAACACGGCGGCAAGACAAGTGAAGAATTGAAAGCTGAAGGCAAATGAAACACCTCCTACTCACAACAATCGCAGCCGTGCTTTTGGGCACAACCGCCTTTGCGGGCCCGATTCACAATGCTGCCAAGACCGGTGACCTTGCTGGCGTCCCAGCGACGTTATGCCAAGATTGACTCTTCACCGGCCCGGCGACGCCACGAACTCGCTCAGCAGTTTTCCCGTTTGCGTGTCCCAAACCAGCACCCGGCCATCGTGGCCGCCGGTGGCCAGCCGGTTGCCGGGCGCGTGATGTGCCAGCGACTGCACCCAATCCCCTGCTCCATCAAATTCCCGCAGCAGCTTGCGGCTGACGGCATCGTGCTGCCGCACCCTACCCGGATCCGCATGGGTAAACAGCCGGTCGGCCACCATTCGCGGCCGGGCCATCGCTCGTCCCAGCCCGCCGAGTTCCGCCACCTTTTCCGCGCCAAACCGTTTGCCGGTTATGTCCGCCAGTCCCGCCTTCCAAACGTGGATCTTCCCGTCGCGCCCCGTGCTGAAAACCTGCTGGCCGTCTGCCCGAAACGCCACCCCGAACACCTCCGCCCTGTGCCCGCTATACGTGCTGATTACCTCGCCGCTTTTGGCTTCAAAAATTTTCGCCGTCTTGTCGCGGCTGGCGGAAGCCAGAAACTTCCCGTCCGGACTCCATGCCAGTGCCAACACCCAGTCGGCGTGGTTGTCGATCAGGCGGCGGCGGGAAAAGTCGGCCGAGTTGTAAATCGCGATCCGGTTTTCGGCATCTGCCACCGCGAACATGGCGCCGATGCCGTCATATCTCACATCCAGCACCACATCACCGGAGCGATGCGCCACCGCCAGCAGTTCACCCGTGTCTGGGTCAAACACCCGAGCCTCACCCAGTTCGCCCGGGATGCCGCCGGCCGCCACCAGTTGTTTCCCGTCCGGGCTCCACGCCAGTGCCAGGGTTCGCCGGGCCATGTTCGGGATGCGGCGAACCAGCCCGCCGGTGGCCGGATTCCAGAGGGTGATTTCCCGCAATCCACTGGCCGCGAGTTCCCGGCCATCCGGAGAAAATTCGAGCGCCGTGATGGGCATCGGCCGGGGATACTTTGCCGGGGCCGGTTCGTGCTGCCGCACGGGAATGACCTGCACCAGCGCCGCATCCGGGTCATCGCCATCAAACGATGCCCCCTCCCCGATCCAGCGCCGCACCAACTCAATTTGTCTGGCCCCGAGCGGGGCGGACTTTTGCGGCATCCGATCGTCGGCTTCCTCCGAGCTGAGCAACTGAAGAATCAGGCTGGCCGCCGGTTTGCCTGCCTGGACTCGCGGCGGTTCCTCCTCCAAGGCCCGCATCAACTCCGTGTAACTGTCCACCCGGTAGTCGCCCTTCGCCTTCTCTGCCCCGTGGCAGCCCTGACACTGCGCCAGCAACAGCGGCGCAATCTCACTGCGGAAACTCACCGGCGACGCGCGTCCGGTCAGCGCCGTTGTGAGAAACAGGACGGCCAAAACGAAGGTGTGGAGACTGGTAATTTTCGGAAACATTTTTGTGGGAACAAGTCCGCGGATTTGCGCCTTCATCAATGCTGGAACACAAACTCGTTGGTGTTCAGGATCGCCCAGCACACATCGGCCAGTGCCACCGCGCGATTGTTGGACTTGGCAATGTGCCGCCGCGCAAACTCGCGCTCCTCCTTTGACGGCGGTCGTGACAGCGCGGCCAAGTAGAGTTCCTCCACAATTTCGTGATCACTTTTCCCGGCGGCCAGCGCCTTGCGGAAGCGGTTGTCCCCGGACTCCAGTTTGCCGTGCACCAGGTTTCCGCTCAGAAACTCGAGCGCTTGCGCCAAGTGCGGCTCGCTGCCTCGCTCGCAGGTGCAGGCCGTGTCGCGAGAGGGCTGCCCGAAGGTCTTGAGGAAGGCATGATTCATCTGCGGCGAAGGCAGCGCGATGGCGCGCGTGCCTGCCGGCAGGCCATCGAAACTCTCGGCCAAGCCGGTCACCCGGCAGACCGCATCGAGCAACTGTTCCGCCGTAAGCAGGTGCGGCTGATAGTGGGAGAAGAGCTGGCGATCCTCCGCGTTGGCGGGAGTCGACCGGGAACTGGCCTGATAGGTGCGACTGTTGAGGATGACCCGCAACAGGTGCCCGCGGTCAAAGCCATGCTCCGCGAAATCCCTCGCCAACGCCTCAAGCAACGGGCCGTTCACGGGGGGGTTCGAGTCGCGAAAATCATCCACCGGCTCCACGATGCCCCGGCCCATCACGTAGGCCCAGATGCGGTTGACTGCCGCGCGGGCAAACCACGGATTGTCCGGGCGGGTCAGCCAGTCGGCGAAAACCGCGCGACGATCGGTTCCCCTCGGCACGCTGACTTCGCCCCGGCCCGGAAGCCAAGGCGCCATCGTGCGGCCGGTGCGCGGATGAGTCACCTCGCCCTCACTGGCGGTGCCCACCAGCACCTCGCCCTTGCCACCCTTTTTTTTGTCCACCGTGGTGCGTTGCACGCGGTGAAAAAAAGCGCCCATGCCATAATAATGATCCTGCGTCCAGCGATCGAACGGGTGGTTGTGGCATTTCGCACAGGCCAGGCGTGCGCCGAGGAATAGCTGGGTGGTTGTCTCCAGCGCGTCGTCACGGCTGGAGGCGGCGCGGAAGTAATTGGCCGGAGCGTTCGTGAACGTGTCGCCGCTGGCGGTGAGCAGCGCACGGGCAAAACGGTCGTACGGCATATTGCTTGCCATGACGTCCACCAGCCACCGGTGCATGGCCTGCACACCCTTGGCCTGGAGTCTTGCGGGGTTGACCCGCAGCAAATCGCCCCATCTCTGCGCCCAGAAGACCGCGTGCTCGGGCCGGGCCAGCAGCGTGTCGATCAGCCGGGCGCGTTTGCCCGAAGTTTCGTCATCCAAAAATATCCCCGCCTCGGCAGCGGTGGGCAGCATCCCGGTGAGGTCCAGATGCACGCGCCGGAGAAATTCGCTGTCGCTGGACAATCCCGAAGGCGTGAAGTGCAACTCACGGAGCTTGGCATGGACATGGGTGTCGATGTAGTTGGCTGAGGATGGAACGACCCAGTGGAAGCCGGGGGCGGGTTTCACAAGAGTGAACGGCAGCGCCGCCACATGCTCAAGGTAGCGAACCATGACGGCCGCCTGTCCGCGCCGACGACCCGCCACGCGGCCGCCGGAATCGACCTCGAGGATGGCCTCGTCCGAGCTGGTAAACTTGGCAAGGTGGGTGACGTCGCGCTGACTGCCGTCTTCAAAACGGGCGGTGACGCGGAGATGTTGAACCGGCTCAGGCCAGCGCAACACGACCGCCGTGCCCGGCGTGACCTCGATACCTTCGCAACGGGCGGTGCCCGGCGGATCGGTGCGCGCGCCCTGATCGATCCAGTCGCGCAATATGCGGTATTCGCGGCTGTCCCGTGGGAGCTTGAGTCCGCCGCGATGCGCTAGTGCGGTGCTCGGTTTGCGCAGGATAAGGCTGAGCGACGGGGTAAATACATCCACCCGACGCCCCAACAGATCGCGGGTGAGCACGGCATAATCCGCCGCCGCATCGAAGGCAAAAAGCGAGAGGGCAAACCCTCCCTTGCCGCTGGGCGAACCGTGGCAGGTGCCGGCATTGCAGCCTTGACGCGTCAGCACCGGCAGGATCTCGTGTTGAAATGAGACTTGCCGGGATGCCGCATGAGCACTGGCTGCAGCTAATAAAACCGGCAGTGTGAACCGCGATAATGACATGGCGCTTGGCAGAAATTGAATGGCGAAGAGGCGAAAGTAAAGCGGACAGATACAGCTGTTAAAGTTTGCATGATCAGGTTGTGTCGATTCTAATTCGCCGCGACATCATATTGACAGGTGCGGCCGGCACCGTGACCTGTTTACTCCGGATCACAAAACCATAAGGCTTATGCAGGCAGCTTCATTTCCCGAACACCCAGGCATGTCGCGGCGAGTCGCGATCCAGGCCGGGTCGATCGGGCTGCTTGGACTGGGGGGGAATCATCTCACCCCGCTGCGGGCAATGGCAGACACGCCCAAGTCCGGGCGCGCCAAGTCGGTCATCTACATTTTCCTCTCCGGCGGGCTGGGGCAGCACGACAGCTTCGACATGAAGCCAAACGCCCCCAAGGAGGTGCGTGGGGAGTTCAACCCCATCCCCACAAAAACACCCGGTATTCATATTTGCGAGCACCTGCCAATGCTGGCCCAGCGCAGTGAAAAGTGGGCGCTCTGCCGGTCATTGACTCATCCCTACATCGAGCACTCAGAGGGGCACCACGTGATGCTCACCGGGCGCACGCCGCTGCCGACCGGGTTCGACGGCAGCAAGCCGAAGCCAACCGACTGGCCCTCCATCGCAGCCATCGCCAATGACCGGCTGCGGCCGCGCAACAACCTGCCGCCGGCCATCGTGTTGCCGGATCGAATCGTGCACCGCACTGGGCGAACCATCCCCGGGCAGTTCGGGGGGCAGATGGGCGAACAACGCGACCCATGGTTCCTCGAAGCCTCGCCGTTTCACTCCGAGCATTACGGCGCGTATCCCGACTACCTGTTTCATCATGCGAAGGGCAAACTGGAGGATGCAAATCTGAAATTCCAGGCGCCCAATCTCACCCTGCCGCAGGGACTGGGCAAGGGGCGGTTTGCCAGCCGGCTGGAGCTGTTCCGGCAACTCAACCGGCAGCGGGCCTTTCTGGAGACGGCGGCCGAGGTGGAGCAGTTTGACCGTTACCGGCAGATGGCCGTGTCACTGCTCTCGGATGAAAAGACGCAAAAGGCGTTCGACGTGCTCAACGTCGAGGACAAACTTCAGGAAAGATACGGGAAAAATGCCTTTGGCTGGAGCCTGCTGATGGCCGCGCAACTGGTGGAAGCCGGGGTGAGCCTCGTGCAGGTGAACCTCGGCAACAACGAGGCCTGGGACACCCACGGCAATGCCTTTCCCAGCCTCAAAAATTATCTCTTCCCACCTACCGACCGGGCGGTGTCGGCGCTGCTGGATGACTTGCAGTCGCGGGGGCTCCTCGATGAGACGCTCATCGTGATGGCCGGCGAGTTCGGGCGCACGCCGAAGATCTCGCTGCTGCCCAAGTCCTACAAACTGCCCGGGCGAGACCACTGGGGTGCGGTGCAGACGGTGTTCTTCGCCGGAGGCGGCGTGCGGGGCGGACAGGTGATCGGCGCCTCGGACAAGCTCGGCGGCTATCCGGCCGCTGATCCGCAGACGCCGGAAAACCTCGGGGCCACCATCTATCAGGCGTTGGGCATCCCGCCGGAAATGATGTGGCAGGACTCAGCCGGCCAGCCGCACAAAATCTATCACGGTGAACCCATCCCCGGCCTGATGGGATAGCCTTACGGTTTCACACTCCCCGGCTCGCTGATCACGCTTGACCAATCCTTTGGGGTTTGACTGTTGACGACGAAAAACTCATGTTTCCACCAGATTTCATTATGAAGGCACATCGCTACACTCTTACCCAGAAAGCCGATTTCATGAAACGCACAATGAACCGCCGTGATGCGATGAAAATGATGGCCGCGAGCACTGGGATCTGCCTGACAGGTAAAACAGTCTCTCGAGCGGTTGACTCGCCAAATGAGAAATTGAATGTTGCGTTGATCGGCATCGGAGGACAGGGAGGATCGAATTTGCGGGGAGTCTCCAGCCAAAATATCGTCGCCCTGTGTGACGTCGACGAAAAACGAGGTGCAAAGGGCTTCGGTCAATTCCCCAAAGTGGCGAAGTTTAGCGACTATCGTGTCATGTTCGACAAAATGGAAAAGGATATTGATGCCGTCGTTGTCAGCACTCCGGACCACACGCATTTTAATCCGTCGATGATTGCGATGTCGCTTGGGAAGCATCTCTATTGCGAAAAACCGATGGCACACAATGTGTGGCAGGTTCGGAAAATGACTGAACTGGCTGCCAAGAACAATCTGGCGACCCAGTTGGGTGTCCAAAGGCACACGATCGGCAATGTACACCGGGTCGTCGAACTGATCCGCGCTGGGGTAATCGGTAAAGTGACGGAAGTCCACAGTTGGGTTGGTGGTAATCGAGGAATGCCAAGTATACCCAAGGACAAACAGAAGGTGCCTGCGCATCTCAACTGGGACGTCTGGTTGGGGCCGGCCCCGGAACGTGACTACAACAAAGCCTATTGCCCTTACAACTGGCGATTCTGGTGGGACTTCGGTACCGGCGAAACAGGCAACTGGGGATGTC
>Ga0208879_1004511_pt1 | contig 10821 bp, 10 predicted proteins | sample Knorr_S15_td_Bot_FD_185605 | JGI IMG/M metagenome (GOLD analysis project Ga0208879, IMG submission 185605) | Marine microbial communities from Southern Atlantic Ocean transect - Knorr_S15_td_Bottom_ad_5009_LV_A (SPAdes) (version 2) | ecosystem: Environmental > Aquatic > Marine > Oceanic | place...
GTTTGATATAGGGGAAAGTCCTAAAGGACCTAACGCTACCAACGTTAACAAGTCAGAGTAACAACTATCAAAGACACCCTCACTATGGGGGTGTTTTTGATTGATTATAATGAACTGATTTGACCTTTTTTGATTTTTAAGATGAGGAGGGAGTAATACTACACCACCTCCAGGTCCCACTGTTGTACCTACACCGGTTCTAGTTCGTACCTACACCGGTTCCAACAGCAACTCCGGTTCCGCCACCCACAGCTACACCTGTGCCTACGGCTTAGTGTCCTCTTACCGATAACAATCCGGGAATGACAGGTCATCAAACATACAATATCGGCATGCAGAGTTCTCCTGTGGTGACCCAGGCAACTTTTAGTCCGATGTATGTGTCTCAGGGCAACTCTCAGGATGTAACCATAACCGCAGTGGGTACAGAGGAGAATCCTATTACTTCTGTAACGGGTATGGCCATTCCAGATGATCAATCTATTTTCGTTGCTCTGGCACTGGATACTGGAACGGATGTGGAGGGTATATGGATAGGATTCTGGATAATGCTTAGTGACGCTACATATTGCCCTACCTACGGCTTTAATATCAATGTAACAAGTGCGTTGGGGACGCAAACGGTAGAGTTGAATTTCCGATAAGGAGGAGATTTTTGCTTGAGCATTTGATTGAAAGTATTATTCTTGACACGAAGAAATAAATATGATATTATTTTGAGCGTTAGATTCAAAAGATTGTAAAGGCAATTAAGAAGGAGACAAAATTGCGAAAACTACTTACAAATTTGCTTATTTATGAAGCAACCGCGATCTCCTTATAGTATCAAGGAGGTTTTTTATTGCATAAAAGATGGAAATTAGAAATATAGCTATTATTGCCCATGTAGACCATGGGAAAACCACGCTTACTGATGCTATTTTGCGCCAAACAGGGGCAGCGAGTAATGAAGTAAGCATGGACTCAAACGCACTCGAACAGGAGCGTGGTATTACTATTTACTCAAAGAATGCAGCTATTATATATAAAGACACAAAGATAAATATTGTAGATACACCAGGACACGCAGATTTTGGGTCTGAGGTAGAGCGGGTTTTGCGTTCCATTGACTCGGTATTGCTTCTGGTAGATGCTGGTGAAGGACCAATGCCACAAACTCGTTTTGTATTAAAAAAGTCTTTGGAGCTAGGATTAAAACCAATTCTGGTGATAAATAAGATTGATAAACCAGGGGCTAATCCAACAAAAATACACAGCGATGTATTTGAGCTGTTTTCGGAGCTGGGAGCTTCAGAGGAACAGTTAGATTTTCCAGTGGTCTATGCAATAGCGCGAGAAGGGTTAGCAAAGCGCAACATAACTGACGATTCAAAAGATCTGACGCCTCTTTTGGATATGATTTTAGAGTATGTTCCTGTAGCATCAAAAGATGCTGACAAGCAATTTTACGCACAGCCATTTAATTTAGCGTATGATAATTTTCTTGGAAGACTCGGGATTGTACGTGTGTATAGCGGAGAAATTCATACGGGAGACAGTGTGTATGTGAAGAAACAATCAAGAGAGAGTTTAAAGTATAAAATAACAAAGCTGTTTTTGTTTGAGGGAGTTTCACGCATTGAGGTGGATTCAATTACAGCAGGGGATATCGCTATTATTGCAGGATTGTCCGAAGTATATATTGGAGACACGATTTCTGATTCACCAGAGGCAGAACTTTTAGATGCAATCACAATAGATGAGCCTACCATTGAACTTACATTCTTGGTAAACGATTCTCCATTTGCTGGACGCGAGGGAAAATTTGTAACGAGTCGGCAATTACGAGAACGTTTAAAAAAAGAACTTGAGGTAAATGTTGGGTTGAGAATAGATTTTGATACACAGTCAAGCGAGCAATTTATTGTGTATGGAAGAGGGGAATTGCATATAGCAATTCTCATTGAAAATATGCGAAGAGAAGGGTATGAGCTCCAGGTTTCACAGCCCCAGGTTATTATAAAAGAGATTGACGGGGCAAAACACGAGCCTTTTGAGGAAATTGTAGCAGATGTACCAGAAGAGTTTCAGGGAATGGTTATTGAAAAACTAAGTTCACGTGGAGGTCAATTGATGAATATGGAAATTTTGGATGGCCGGGCTTTTATGCAATTTGAAGGGCCAAGCCGTGGTTTGTTTGGATATAGAAATCAATTTGTCATAGACACGAAAGGAAATGGAATTTTAGCAAGTCGATTTATTGGATACCGTCCATATGCAGGAGAAATTGCACATCGCCAAGTAGGATCTATGATTTCTGGGGCAAGTGGCAAGACATTGGCTTATTCGTTAGATAATTTACAAACCAGAGGTACTCTCTATATTAATGCAAATACTCAAGTGTACGAAGGTATGGTAATTGGGAATACAGCAAAAGGAGAGCAGATGACAGTAAATCCCACTAAAGGAAAACAATTAACAAACATGCGAGCTGCTGCTACGGATGATGCTGTTAAACTTACACCTCCGCAAACCATAACCATTGAAACGGGGCTTGAAATAATGGCTAAAGATGAATATCTAGAAATAACGCCAGAAAGTGTAAGGTTAAGAAAAAAGCATCTTCGTGAAACCGATCGCACAAAATCAAAACGAGAGAATAAGTAATAGATACAATCAAAGAATCGCCAAACAGGTGATTTCTTGTTAATATATATAATGAATCCATTTTTTATTACATTACTTGCAACCTTTGGCATTGCTCTGCTTGCGCTTTCAGGAAGCCTCTTTTTGTTTTTAAAGGATCACTTGTTACAACGCATTTCCCTCTATCTTATTGCTTTGGCTGCTGGAGCATTGCTGGGAACCGCATTCTTACATCTTCTTCCCGAAGTCTTAAAAGAGGGATTTCCAGAATATGGATTCTTGGTTCTTCTTGGTGGATTTTTGTTTTTCTATATTGGAGAAAAACTTCTCCATTTACACCATAGAGGTGAAGGAACAGATGAGCATAATCCTCGCGACTTGGGTATACTAAGTCTTTCAGCTGACGTTTCACATAATTTTATTGACGGCGTTATCTTAGCTGCAGCTTTCTTGGTGGATATAAAGTTGGGGCTGATAACAGCAGCTGCAATAGCTTTACATGAGATACCCCAAGAGATAGCTGAGTTTGGGGTGCTCTTGTATGCTGGATTCTCAAAGCATAAAGCGTTGTTGCTGAACTTTCTTTCTGCGACAACCGTTATTCTTGGAGGAGTCGCAGGATTTTTGTTTCAAGAAATCCTTGTTTCCTTTATTCCCTTTGTATTACTATTTGCGGCAGGAAGTTTTTTATACATTGGGGCATCAGACTTTATTCCCGAGTTCAAAAAGGAACGAGAACCAAAGAAAGCTTTGTTCCTGTCCCTTACATTCTTTTTTGGAATATTCTTAATGTGGATATTCACGTTTTTAGAATAAACTTATGTATACCTGCCCCATGCATCCTGAGATACAAGAAGAGAAACCTGGAATTTGCACTGAGTGCGGGATGAATTTGGTTATGGGTCAAAAGAGAAAGATGCACGAAGGACACAGCCACGAAGAGGCGATAGGTCAAAACGCCTCATGGACAAAGTTTTTGCCCCTGATTATTATTTTTTTGGTGATTGTTGGTTTTACTCTGTTTCGGCTTAGCATTGATGGGCAGTGGGACTTGATGTTTGCTATGCAAAACTTCATGGCAGGATTTTTCTTGGTATTTGGGTTCTTTAAGGTTATTAATCTTAAAGGATTTGCTAATGCCTATCAAATGTATGATGTTATAGCAAAGCGAAGCAGATTCTATGCCTTGCTGTATCCTTTTTTGGAACTTGCCATGGGATTAGCGTACCTGTTTTCTTTTTTGCTGCTATATACTAATATTGTAACTCTTGTGGTTATGGGGGTGGGTGCCATAGGAGTGGGAAATGAATTAAGAAAGAAAAACCAAATTGTATGTGCATGCTTGGGAGCTGTGTTTAAGATTCCTATGACTAAGGTAACTTTTGCTGAAGATGTACTTATGTTCCTTATGGCTCTTTGGATGATATTTTTGCTTTCTACTTGACGAGATGTGAAAAGAGGTGCATACTAAGGATTGTACTAGAGTCGGAGTACAGTTCTCGCCCACACATAGTGAGGCGATAGAAGAAGATACATCAAGATTCTTTTTGAAATCAAGTTGTACTTCAAAACTAGAGTGGAACAAGAAAATCAAGGAAGGTTCCAAAGACCCATGGTAGAAGGAAATTGGACCTGTGCTGATTGCTCAACAGCAATCACCCAGCTCCCTTTTAGTCCTCGTCCTGGAACGGAGAGCAATCTTCGCTGCAACGACTGCTGGCGTAAGAACAAGCCTCCCCGAAGAGACTTCCAAAATTAAACCCGAAGGCCCGCCATGGAGGCGGGTTTTTGTTTGCTTGCAATTTTTCTTTTAGGAAAGTATGGTACAGCAATGATATGCAAAAAGAAATAGAATGGTTGCTAAAAGAGAAGTACAGAGGAAGACTTACCACTGCAGCAAAGAAAGATATTGCTAAACTTAAAAAAGGAGAGCCAGTTGACTATCTTATTGGATTTATAGAGTTTGTAGGTTGCAACATAGATCTTTCACTCAAACCTCTTATTCCTCGGCCAGAAACAGAGTATTGGACGCAAAAAGCAATAGGAGACATACAAAGTTCTTCTAAGCGAAACTCAAATATTCAATGCTTGGATATCTTTGCAGGCTCCGGATGTATTGGGATTGCAATTCTTAAGCATATTCAAAAGTCTAATGTAGATTTTGCAGAAAAGGACAAAAGATTTGTGCGACAGGTTTTATTCAATCTTAAGAAAAACAATATTTTAAAGAAACGCTTTACTGTAGTATGCTCTGATATTTTTGATGGAATTTCAGGAAAGTATAACTATATCTTTGCTAATCCTCCTTACGTTGCACAAAAGAGAAGGAAGAGCGTACAGAACTCAGTTCTTAAATATGAGCCTCAAGGAGCTCTGTTTGCTGGAAAAGATGGGTTAAAATACATTAAAGGGTTTCTTAAAGAGGCAAGACATCATCTTTTGGGGAACGGAAGGATATATCTTGAGTTTGATTCCCCACAAAAAAAGGAGATTGCAAATCTACTTAAGAAATTTGAGTATAAAACTTGGAATTTTCATAAAGACCAATATAATAGGTGGCGCTTTGTGGTTATAACCTAGTTGCACTAAGTTTTGTGAGGGGGATGCTATCTTCTATTTTAAAATCACCAACACGAGTACGCTGAAGTTCTGTAAGGTAGGCTCCGGTATTGAGCTTTTCTCCAATGTCTTTTGCCAAAGAGCGAATATAAGTGCCAGCACCACATACCACGCGTATTTTTAAGAGTGGAGGATCATATTCAAGAAGATCTAATGTATCAATTGTTACGTTGCGCGAAGATAGTTTGACGCTTTGGCCTCTCCTTGCAAGTTTATAGGAAGGAACCCCCTTTACCTTTATTGCAGAATAGGATGGAGGAGTTTGTTTAATCTCTCCTATAAATAATTTGAGGGTTTCTCTAACTCTTTTAAGGTTGGGATAGTTTATCGTAATCAGAGAAATTTCTCCTTCTGGATCGCCAGTTGTGCTGGTTTTGCCAAGCTCTAAGGTTGCAACATATTCTTTCTTTGTATTTTTTGTTATATCCCCCAATTTCTTGGTATCCTCTCTGCTCGTAGCAATGATAAGGACACCAGTTGCAAAAGGGTCTAGTGTGCCTGCATGACCAACTCGCTTTTCTTTGGTTATTTGCCTAACCTTATCTACCACATCGTGAGAAGTCATGCCTTTTGGTTTTTTCACGTTTAAAATCATGATATACTATCTAAACAATATGGAACTTAAAGAAGAATTGCAAGCAATACTAAGGGGCGGGGTGGAGGATTCGCCAGATATTCTTGAAGAATACAGCAAAGACGCCTCGCTTTTTGAAGTGAAGCCGCGTTTAATAGTATTTCCCAAAGATACAAAGGATGTAAAGGCATTGGTAAAATTTGTTCGTGAACACAAAGAGGAAAATCTATCACTAACATGTAGGTCTGGGGGAACTGATATGACAGGAGGACCTTTAACTCAAAGTATTGTGGTGGATATGGCGAGATATTTTAATAATATTTTTGAAATAAAAGAGAATAAGGCAAAGGTGCAGCCAGGGGTTTGGTATAGAGATTTTGAAAAGGAAGCTGAAAAGCAAAATCTTTTGCTTCCTTCCTATCCTGCTTCAAAAGATATATGTACGCTAGGAGGCATGGTGGCAAATAACTCGGGAGGAGAAAAGACATTGCGCTATGGTAAAACTGAGGACTATGTTATGGAGCTTAAAGTTGTTTTGCAAGATGGAGAGGAGTATGTAATTAAACCTCTTTTATTTCAGGAACTTCAAGCAAAGATGCAGCTTGGAGGATTTGAGGGAGAGTTTTACCAAAAGCTCTTTGCCTTAGTTCAAGAGAATAAATCTCTTCTTTTGCAAGCTAAACCCAAAGTTTCAAAGAACTCATCTGGGTACTACCTTTGGAATATATGGGACGAAAAAACCTTTGACGCAACAAAACTCTTTGTAGGATCGCAGGGAACTCTTGGGATTATAACGGAAATTACGTTTCGCCTAGTGGTTCCAAAGAAACACTCTACTTTGCTTGTTTTGTTTTTATACAACTTTGCGCCCCTAGCAAAGCTTACCAATACGTTACTTAAGCATGCCCCAGAGAGCTTGGAATCATATGACGATCATACGCTGCGCTTTGCCATGAGTCATATTCTGGATTTTGTGAAACTCCTGAAAGGAAATATTATCACCCTTGCCTTTCAGTTTATCCCGGAATTCCTTATGTTTTTTAAAGGCGGATTAAAACTTCCCAAGTTGGTGATACTAGCTGAGTTTACAGGGGACTCGGAAGAAGAAATCTATAGGAAAGCTGAAGCTGCAAAAAAGGATCTTATCGGATTTAAGGCACAAATGAGAATTACCAAGTCAGACAAAGAGGAATTAAAGTATATGACCGTAAGACGCCAAAGCTTTAACCTTTTGCGTCATCATGTAAAAGGAAAGCGTACGGCTCCTTTCATTGACGATATTATTGTTCCACCAGAAACTCTTGGCGAATTCCTACCAAAACTTCAGTATATTTTGTCAAAGTACAAGAAGATTGTGTATACTATTGTGGGTCATGTGGGAGATGGTAACTTCCACATTATTCCTTTGATGAATTTAAAGAGAGAAGAGAATAGAGCGCTTATTCCTTCACTCATGGAACAAGTGCACAAGCTGGTATTTTCATATAAAGGAAGCATGTCAGCTGAGCATAACGATGGCATCATTCGCACTCCTTTTTTAGAAGATATGTTTGGCAAAGAGGTAGTAGAATTGTTTTTTAAAACCAAGCAGATATTTGATCCTCAAAATATTTTTAATCCTGGTAAAAAAACAGGAGGAGATATTGATTTTGCCCTTTCCCACCTCAGCTTGAAAAATAAGTAATCCACATAAAACCATGGGTTGTATGCTTGACTGTTTTTTGCTGTGTAAGTACAATGCTCATAGGACGCAAGTGAAATGACAAGAATTTAGGGAAGTGGATGTAATCCCCACGCTCCCCCGGAACGGTTAGAGCCCGACAGCTAAATTCTCCTCTATAAGTTTTAACTATATCCTTTCGAGGGAGAGGGAAAGTGTCTTTGAAGAAAAAGTTTCTTTTAAGTGATTTTAAAACTCCCCCAAGAGTATTTTTTTGTCTTAAAAATGAACAAAGGAACGCTTTTTTTGCTCTTTTCTATAGTTCTTTTAGGAGCTGGAGTTGCTATTGGTGGTGCATTCTTGCAAGGTGGGACAAAAGATATTGTCCTAGCTCTCAGGACATCAGAGCAATTCATTCCTATCAGCCTTGAGGTTGAAGGAACTGTCTATAAAATGAGTGTAGAATCTGGCAGTAATGTATATGATGCCATGATTCAAGCTCAAAAGATCTCTAACTTAAGTTTTGAGGGTAGTGAATTTTCCAAACTAGGGTTTTTTGTGGAAGAAATCAATGGATTAGGGCAAAACCCCAGAGCAGGGAAATACTGGATTTACTACCTAAATGGTCGCAAGGCTGAGGTTGGAATATCAGTGTATAAACTACAAATGAATGATGTTATTTCTTGGAAATATGAGGATGAAGAATAGTATTGCTCTGTTAATATTTGGAGCTTCTCTATTACTGCCAGGACTTGCGTTAGCAGCTGTGGATACAACTCTATACATTCAAGGACCTGGCGAAACTATACTTGTTAATCAAGATATTGTTGTTCCGGAAAGCTGCACTGTGGTGGATAGTACTGGAGGGGCAACTAATTTTTCTGGACACAAGGCAATTTGTGCGCTCAAGGTAGCAAAAGACACAGGAGTGATTGCAGACTTTGTAGTGACTGATGCAGGATTTGGATTTACTTTAGATAGTATTAACGGCATTGCAACCACTCCTGGGTGGGTAGAATTTTGGCAATTGTGGCAAAACGGAAAGTTAGCAAATGTTGGCATTCAGGGGATTGTACTTGCAAATGGAGATACTTTTCAGCTTACCTATGGGTCATGGATTACACAGATTATTCAAGTACTCATAAGCGAAGGAGGCGGTCCTGTTACCAAAGATATATATCCAAGAAGACTTGATGTGGAAGGCGCAGTCGTTTTTCTTGCAGAACATCAACAAAAAGATGGTTCTTTTGGTCACCCTCTCTTTACCGATTGGGCAGCAGTAGCTCTTGGAGCATACCAGGGAGATAGCGCGTCTGGTTTTTATGCTAGAGAAAAGCTTAAAGAATGGATAGTTAAAAACCCTATTTCTCCTGGAAGTTTACTTACGGACTATGAACGCCGTGCCATGGCGTTAATGTCTCTTGGAATTGATCCTTTTGATGGAACGAACGTTAACTATATCACGGCTATTTTAAAGGAATTTGATGGCACACAGTTTGGAAGCTCAGATATCCTGAACGATGATATTTTTGCAGCGATTGTTCTTAAAAAGGCAGGGTATGAGGAAAACGTTACACCTCTTTTAGAAACTCTTCCTTTTATTCTTTCCTGGCAAAAAGAAAGTGGTTCATTTGGTTCTGTTGATCTCACTTCAGCTGTAATTCAAATGTTAACTCAATTTTCTTCAAGCAACAAAAGAGATGAGGCATTGGAGCGCGCAAGAGAGTACGTACTTTCCAAGCAAGAGAGTTCTGGTGGATTTCAAAATACCTATTCTACTAGCTGGGCGCTTCAAGCAATTGCGGCATTAAACGAAGATGGTGATTCCTGGGAAATTGACCATAGGACACCAGAACATTTTCTGGCGCTTAGCCAAGATGTGGATGGAGGACTGCTAAAAGAAGAATCAATGGAAAATAGGATTTGGGCAACAGCGTATGCTATTCCAGCAGGACTTCAAAAAACATGGAGCGATATTTTAGGAGACTACAAGAATCCTGCTACAGCGACAATTACCTCGTTTTGGACATCAAGTGCAGATGCAAAGGAAGCTGCTCTTGTGGTGGTGCCTTTGGTAAACGATGCTTTAAAGGAAGCTGTATTCTCTGGTGAAGCTATAGCGAATTTGGAAGTGATTGAAACAGAGATTTTAGCTATTGCAAAAAGAGTAGAAGAATTAAGATCTCAAGTTGCACTAGTATATACCGCCTATCTTGCACAATTGGAGCAGACGCAAGATAAGGTATTGGTTCAGCAATCAGACGATAAGGTTGCTCAGCTTAGTGTGTTTGAAGATGAAAGTCTTACCTTGGAATCTGGGACCATAATGCTTACCCAAAAAGCGGGGAGCGAATTCACGGCAGAAGCTGCTTCTTCGCTTTCACTGCAAAGCTTTTTTCGCTCAAGCACGGGACAGGCAGCGCTAGCTCTTGGAGTAGGGATTATTCTCTTTTTTGTTCTTGGTGGAGGGGGAGCAATCCTTTCTTTGGTGCGCCGTCCAAAAGCTACGATTTGAAGCAAACAAACCTGAATGATATACTTGAAGCATGAAACATTATGTCTTACTTTATATTGTATGAAGATTATTCTTGCAGCAGATCACGCTGGATTTGACTTAAAGGAAGTCATCAAAAGATATCTTCAAGAACAGGGAAGAGAGGTTGAAGATATGGGTGCCTTTAGCTTAGATAAGCAAGATGATTATCCTGATTTTATGATACCTGCTGCCTACAAAGTAATTGAAGATCCGCAAGAGAACTTTGGTATTTTTTTTGGGGCAACGGGGCAAGGAGAGGCCATAGCTGCAAATAAAGTGAAGGGTATACGAGCTACAGTATATTATGGTGGCCCTTTGGATTTGATACATCGCTCTCGCTCACACAACAATGCCAATGTTCTTTCTTTGGGAGCGAGGTTTCTAACTGTAGAGGAAGCAACTGATGCTATTTTGATGTGGCTTGCAATTGAGTTTGAAGGTGGAAGACACGAGAGGAGAGTACAAAAAATTACCAAATTTGAGCAAAATCATTAGGCAAAAGAGGAAATGCAAAAAGTTATACCAGCTATTCTTACCAACGATGCAAAAAAGCTCCAGGAGCAATTGCAAGTGTTAAAAGACCAAAGTTATTGGGTTCATATTGATATTATGGATGGAAAATTTGTGCCCGCAGTTTCTATAAACCTTGCGGAGCTTAGAGATGCAAACCAACTCTTCAATTTGGAAATCCATTTAATGGTAAAGGAGCCAGAGAAATATTTGGAGAGTTGCAATACAATAGGGGCCAAGCGTGTGTATTTTCATCTGGAGGGCGCAAAAGATCCAAAAGCAGTGCTTTTGGCCATG
>Ga0208879_1004512_pt1 | contig 10820 bp, 17 predicted proteins | sample Knorr_S15_td_Bot_FD_185605 | JGI IMG/M metagenome (GOLD analysis project Ga0208879, IMG submission 185605) | Marine microbial communities from Southern Atlantic Ocean transect - Knorr_S15_td_Bottom_ad_5009_LV_A (SPAdes) (version 2) | ecosystem: Environmental > Aquatic > Marine > Oceanic | place...
GAAGGACATAGCTCCCTTTCGTCCATTATGGAATGGCTTTTCTGACGAATGGAAATACTAGCCAGATTAAAAGCGATCAAGTTTTTAGAATATAGAATGCTGAAAGAACTTTTGTCAGACATAATCAATGTTGATGACGTTTTGTTTATAATCAAATCAAATGGCGCCACCAGTGAGATAAGAAGCAACTCTCTAAGCATAAAACAAAACGACCAATGGATAACAATAGGAGATAACGATGGTCCGTGCCACATGCACGTAAACCACGACTTGATAAAAAATGCAGAGTTCATAGTGGAAGAAAAACCGGAGCGAACAAGCTTCAGTGTTAGGTTTTTCGACAACAATAATGAAAGGGTTCTTGCATGTTTCTTTACAAAAATGTACGATGAGAATAAAAATCTCAAGCTAGAGCGTAAGAAACTTTATGATGACTTGCTGAAAAAATATGGCCAGAAGATAGAATGTGATTGAGTTATGGAGCCACAACGGATTGTAACTTTCCTGCCAAGTGCAACAGAGCTGATTTACAGCCTTGGTGCTGAGGACAGACTTTTTGGGGTAACACATGAATGCAACTATCCAAGTGACGCAAAAACTAAACCGCGAGTTATCAGCTCGGTCTTTGATCCCGCTTCAATGTCAAGCAAACAGATTGATGATAAAATTTGCCAGTTAATGTCGGAAGGCAAGGAGATTTACAGTCTTAACAAAGAAAATCTTCTAAGCGCAAAACCTGACCTGATTATTTCCCAGAACATTTGCGAAGTTTGCTCTGCCCATACAGAACATGTTAACATGGCCGTTGAGATGTTGGAAAAAAAGCCAGAGGTTTACACAATGGATCCTCATGACGTTAGTGAAATTTTGACAAGCATCAAAGATATCTCAAAGATAATTGGCAAGGAAAAGGAGGGTAATGGTCTGATTGATTCACTATCAAAAAGGTTAGAGTTTGTCAAGGGCAAAACGTTTGAAAAAAAACAAAAGGTGGTTGCAATAGAATGGGTTGATCCATTTTTTACTTCAGGCCATTGGATTCCGGAGATGATTGAGGTTGCCGGCGGAGAAAATCTGATAAGCCTGGAAAAAATGCCATCGAGAAAAATGAAGTTGGAAGAGATCAAGGAAGCAAACCCTGACATTATTGTAGTGATGCCATGCGGCTTTGATGTCAAGCGAACTATCAATGAATACAAGAAGGTGCTTGCCGGGAATCCGGAGTGGAATGAACTGAAAGCAGTAAAGGAAAACAATGTCTATGCAGTTGACGCAAACTCGTACTTTAGCAAGCCAAGCCTTCGAACCATAACTGGAATTGAGATCTTGGCTAGCATTTTTCATCCGGATGTCTTTGGTGATCTGCAGCTTCCGGAAGACTCGTTTATGAAAATTAATTAATTATTTTTATTGTCCTTTCTCAAATACACGGTATTCGCCAATAATAGAATCACATTTGTGGCACGTGTACTGACCCCTCTCTACCAGAATCAGTCCGTCTGCAACTGCCTCGTTAGGACTTTCTTCGACTTGAATTTTTGGTGAGCCATCAAACTCAGATTCGCATTTCTTGCAAAAGTACTTGTGCATATTTTGCTCCTCAAGCTTGCCAATTGGTGCAAGAAAGTACTTGCCAACACCAAGGTCTGCCTTTTTTGCCTGTTCTTCTGTAACGTCAGCTATAACGTGACCGCCTGAGCCATGAAGTTCTAGCACAACCAAATCAAACTAATGCCTTCTTTAAACAATAAAAGAATTGTTTTGCAGATTTAGTGACTGTGTCCACAGCCGCAAGAATCTTCTTCATGACTTTCCTGTGACACTTTGTCTCTGCACTTTCCACACTTTGGAGTATCGTCAGGACTGAAGAATCCAGTTCCACACACAACGCATGTCATCTTTCCCATGCAAAAATTAACTAATTCCTATATTTATATAGAATGGATTGAAAAAAATTATTGTTTTATTTTTTGCCGTTATCTGCCTGTTTTTCCATGCAGATGCCGCATCCGCGGAAGTTAAGGTAGAAACAGTAGCAAACAATCTGAAGATACCGTGGGAGCTTGTTTTTGCGCCTGACGGAAGGATCTTTTTTACCGAAAGGGATGGCAATCTATGGGTCATTGAAAATGAATCCTTGGAGCTTGTTGCAACATTTCCAGCAAGTAGCACGTTAGAGGGCGGCCTGCTGGGGCTGGCACTAGATCCGGAGTTTGAGAAGAATAATTTTTTGTATCTCTACCAAACATATTTTGGCTTTGAGCTGCACCATAACAAGGTTGTCAGATATACTGTCAGCAACAACCAGCTAACGGACGAGCGAATCCTAATCGATAAGATTCCCGGAGCTCTATGGCATGACGGTGGCAGAATAAAGTTTGGCCCAGATGAAAAAATTTACATAACAACTGGCGATGCGACGAACGCAAATCTGTCGCAAAAGATAGACTCGCTTGCTGGAAAGATCCTGAGAATCAACGCTGACGGAACCATACCAGATGACAATCCATTTGAGAGTTCTCCAGTCTTTTCTTACGGACATAGAAACCCCCAGGGCATAGACTGGACCGAGAATGGAATCCTAGTTTCATCAGAACACGGACCATCGGGGGAGAAGGGATATGCCCATGACGAAATTAACGTGATAGAACCTGGGAAAAACTATGGCTGGCCCGTAATAGTAGGTGACTCAAATAATACTGAATACACAAACCCAATCTTGCACAGCGGTGATGTAACGTGGGCCCCGAGCGGCCTTTTGTACTATGATTCTGACAAAATTTCTGAGTGGAAGGGCAAGTTTCTTGTCGCAGCCTTGAGGGGGCAGCATGTCATGGTGCTGGATCTGGACTTGGAGAACAATATGGTAAACTCTGTTGAAAAAATTTTTCAAGACAAGTACGGCAGAATTAGAGATCTGGTGCAAAGCCCTGATGGTGATGTTTTCATTTTGACAAGCAATGGCAACAATGATAAAATTTTACGAGTCACAACTTTGGAAACACTTCCCTTGACAGTGAAGACAAAGGAACCATCGTCATCGCTTGGTGAGTACCTGATGTATGGAATAATTATTGCGGCCGTTGTTACGGGAGCTGCCGTATTAATAAAAAGAAGAAAGAAATAGGCGGTATAGTTGTTGTAATTCGATATGGAAGATCCTACTGGAGGTTTGTGGATATACCTCATATTTTTGATCATACCGCTGGCAAGAATACTTCCACGCATCTTAAGGAAGTATAGACGCAAAAATGCTGGATCCGAGTCAGATGAACAACATTCTCAGGAGGGATTTTTCGCAAATGATTTACTGCCAAAACGACCAAGATTTAGACAAGTACCACCAGAGCCGCTAAGATTTAGAGAAAAGGAGCCGCCAGAACCGCAGCCAAAGCCTGAGAAGAAAGATGGTTGGGTGGGAAAAGACGACTTTAAGTGATAAGATTAACTAAAAACTATGCTCATGTATATTGATGAGCGTTTTGCATTTCTCAATTTTCATAATTTTAGTTAGCGTTATGATTATTCCAAATGCATTAGCTAGTCAAAGTTGGGATAATCAAAGTTAGTTAGAACACTAAATGATAAAAATTGAGGTGTGACCCCTTCAGACAAAACATCTTTTGGAGATTACCTCCAACCGCTTTGCTACAAAAGCTTTGATTTTTCTGTTTTGCAAGGTCACACTCATCTAGTCGTTAGCTTTGTGAGCCATTAGCAACAAACTATACAGTGTTATGATATTTAACATTAGAAGTTGTAATTTTATTCTCCCTGTCCTTCCACTACTGTTAGTGTCAGGGTTGAACGTATTTTATCCATCTTCCTAATCTTCCATGTGATGGCTTCCCTAAGCTTGTCGGCTGACTCTGCCTCAACCTTTGCAATAATGTCATAAGCGCCAAAAGTTCCGTGCACTTCCTTTACATGTTCGATTTGCTTGAGTCCGGCAATTATTTCATCTTCAGCACCCAGATCACAGTTCACCAAGACATAAGCCTCTGCCATAATACCATATCGTCTTTAAGGTATTTAATACCACTTATGATTCGCAGCCATTTTAATAATAAAATAACCTGATCAGCTTTATCAGAAATGAAGTAAAACGTAAGGGAATGAGGAAGATTCCACGCCCGTTCAAGATGCCATGGGGCGGTGGCATGGTAGTTGAAGAAGTCTCGATAGTTTCCAAATATCATGAGCCTACGATCCAGCTTTTACAGTTTGACAGCGGTGACAGGGTGATAAGGTTCTGCTCATACAACGATGGAAGGTTCAGCAGATCCCCATTGATGATTGACGAAAAAGATCTTCAGCGTCTTGGAAAGGCAACTGCAAAGGCGAAGCAAATTCGTAAGCTAGTCTCAAAACTCAGTGAATAGAACTGTACGCTTCACGGATTAGCGCCTGCGTCTCGGCCAAGTCATGGTCCAGTCCAAGCTGGACAGTTTGCGTCTCCTTCCTGCTCTTTTGAATCTTAAGAAGAACCGAGTCGTTCTGTGGCTCTACGTCAACAAACCACCTGAACGCAAACGACTTGCAAAAGACAACCCTATGCATCCGAACATCTTCTACCACGTTGCTTCCCAGCGAAAAACAAAACTTCCTAAGCGAGTCCATCAAGGGCTGAACCCTAGGGTCAGCCTTCTTCATAAAGTCGTCATATCTCCGATTCATTCCGTTAGAGAACAATCATCACACCTCTTTTAGAAGCAAGACGTCACCGTCTATAACATTATAGTTTACCAGCGCCCGGTCCGGGTCAAAATCTGCATGGGGCGACTCTTGCTTGCATAAAACAAGCTTGGCTTCTTTTGGCAACCGAAAATGCATCCTTGAACCAAGTATCACATCCTTTATTCTGGTAGATTTCTGAAACGTAGTTTCCCAGATTCCTTCTGATGTCTTTACATTTACGAGAACTTGGTTTGCCATCAAATAAAGTATGCCCAAGAAATAAAATAGTCTTTAGGTGGCGGTATGTTGTAAAATCATGCTTCGGGACTCTACGATACGAAAGTCATTGGACGATTATATCAAGAGCAGGATAAGAGAGATTCCAATGGAGGTAAGCCAGACGTTTCCTGACGTTCAAAAAGTTTGGAAGTGTGAAAGCAAGCTGGACTTTTTGTATGGATATTATGTTGGGAAGATTGAAGAAGGGGCGCTTCGCTATTTGCTGAAAGCAACTCGAGCCTCGGCTGGCGGATATGTTGACACGTTTGATATTAGAGGCGTGATTGAAATACACAGGGATGAGATTCTTAAAGCCCTCAAAAAATCATTAGAGACATGACATTCACACATCTACTCCATCCGGAAATTCCGAAGATCAAGCAGATCAATATCAATGGCGTCCGGTACTATGATACACCTGACGGGACGCTCATCTCAATCACCTCGCTTTTGAAGAATTTCACGCCAGAGGGAATTCTAGAGTGGAGGAAAGCCGTCGGCGAAGATGTCGCAAACGAGGTAATGAGGGCTGCTGCCGATAGGGGCTCCAAGGTGCATAAAATTATTGAAAACTGCCTGTCAAACAAGCCGGAAAATGATCTTGTTGGTAACTATGGCGAGCTTGCAGCCAGAATGTTCAGCCAGATGGTTCCGGCTCTTGACAAGATTGATAGAATAAGGGCTCTGGAGAAGGGATTGTACAGCACCAGGTTTGGCATCGCCGGAAGGGTTGACTGCATAGCGGAATACGACAACGAACTGACTGTGATCGATTTCAAAACGTCTACACGAAAAAGGGATGAAAGAAACGAGACGCATCTTGTCCAGGCCAGCTTTTATTCGCTCGCATGGGAGGAGCGGACTGGTGAGAAGGTGAACCAGATAGCAATTCTTACCACTACGGAAGATGGCAAGCTTGACGTATACAGGGACGACCCGTCAAATCATGTCGATAGGCTGGAAGAGATGATTGAAGAATACAAAAGCGGTCAACCAGATTCTTCAAAATAACAGAATCCAACAGAAATTTAGCTATTAATTAGACCAATGAGGAATTTTGACGTGGAAAAACATGCGGGATCAGCAAAAAGAAGCGTAATGATTAAGGCCGGTGTAGAAACAGTCTGGAAAAAACTAAGCGAGATTACAAAACTGGGTTGGTTGGAAGAACAAAAATCAACCAGGTTTTTGTCACAAAAAAAATATGGTGTGGGTGCAATAAGATTAATTTCTTTTGAAGATGGCTCTGACGTTGAAGAACACATTGTAGAGTGGTCTCCGAAAAAATGCTTTTCTTACATTGCAATTACAGGACTGCCGTTGCTGTCATATTTAGCAACAATCTCAATGAAAAAAGCTGCCAGTGGCAGAGTCAAAGTTACATGGCAGTCTTGCTTTGTCAGTGATAAAAAGAAAAAAGAGTTTTTAGAGTTTTCCAAATTCTTGAGTCAGTTTTATTTAAAATCACTACAGAATCTAAAATCAGATATTGAAAGATAGGCAAGCCATTCCTAGTTTTTGAATTTTTTATAATTTAATCACCAAGTTTAAGATACCCCAAACTTCCATGTGGTATATGGTTTATCAGATTTCTGACATCAAGCAAAGCTGCCTAAGATGTGGGGAGAAGGCACTAATCACAGATGCAGAAACAGGTGAGGTTTTTTGTGGTGCTTGTGGCTTTGTGTCACCTGAGCGCATAGAAAGTCCTGGTCCAGAGAGGCGTTCATTTCCTGATGACAGGGGCAATAAAGAAAGAACTGGAGTTGGTACATCTTTAACAATACATGATCAGGGTCTGTCAACAGTAATCAACCCAACAAACAGAGATGCCACAGGAAAACCTCTATCAAGCTCTATGAAAAAGACTCTCAAGCGTCTAAGAGTGTGGGATAGTAGAAGTCACAATAAGCCTATTGATAGGAACTTTAAGCAGGCCTTCAATGAACTTTACAGGCTCAAAGACAAACTCTCTCTCTCTGATTCAGTAGTGGAAAAAGCTGCATACATCTACAGAAAGGCTATAAACAAAAAATTGGTAAAGGGCAGAACAATATCTTCCTTAATGGCATCAGCATTATATGCCGCATGCCGTGAGGTCGGGACCCCAAGAACACTCAAGGATATTTCCGACACAACGAATATCAAAAAAAGAGATCTGGCATCAAATTACAGACTGCTAGTAAATGAACTAGACTTGAAAATTCCCGTTGTTGATTCGGTACACAATGTAGCCAGAATTGCCAGTAAAATTGGAATTTCCGAAAAAACAAAACGTCTTGCAACTGAACTTCTTAGAAAAGCTGAAGAAAGTGAATTAACAGCTGGAAAAAACCCCATGTCACTGGCGGCAACTGCCTTGTATATTTCCTGTCGCAAAACGGGTGAAAATTATTCGCAAAGAGATTTGGCAGAAGCTGCTAGCGTTACAGAAGTAACCATTAGAAACAGGTACAAAGGGCTTTTAGAATTGTTATAAAACTAGCACAGTTTTTTTATTCATATTTTCAAGCCTGTGGATTATTCTTAATAATGATCCAAATCATTCATGTCGTCTGCATTCTTATTTTTTTTATCGTATGCCTTTCTCTTTTTCTTACCACCCCGATAAACAAGGTATAGGGGTATTCCTAAACAAACTACTGCCAATAAAATTGCAAAATAAAGATACCACATACAATACACGCCGCTTGGTTCCTTATTATGAACTTTTAATCCAATAACAGAATAACCAACAGGAATTAGGCAAAACCGTCCTTGATGTGCTGTTCCTACATTCCTCAGTAATGCAATTACAATTGGCACAGTTCATTCTTAGCTATTCAGCCCCGTTCTAGTTTCAAAACTATTTGCTAGATGTTTTATATTTTGATTGTTCTTTTAGTTTTATAGCCAATTCGTTGAATATGATATTAACACTCCCATCAAGAAAATTGATCGTCGCATTTCCTCTGATTACTTGTTTTTCAAATATTTCTTTAAGGGCAAAAGTGACTGAGGCATAATGAATTGTTCCTTTCAATTTTTCTTGAATAATCATATCTGTGTCTGGAAAAACATGCGCTTGGAAAGCTACTCCGTTTGCCCAGTTCAATGTCCTTATTCCAGTTCCAATAGCCTGATTAGCATCAATAGTTTGATTTAGAAGATCGTCAATGGTATACTCTATAACTTCATGAACAACAAGTTTCTTCCACGGCTCAAGGGAAATTTCCATTTTTGATCTTTCCTTATAATCCAATCAAGATAATTAACTGATCTGTTCGTGGGGATCACTCGAACCTACAAAAATTACCCCAAAAAACGCTGGTTCTATGGGTTGGATTTATGGCAAGAACACCTGCAGTTAACGTGCCATTTATTGAACGGGTTTCTCGTTAGCGGAAAACTTTGGCCATACTTTACTGCTTTCAAATCTAAATTTTTATGCCAGACATTACATTTCTCACAGCTTTCATATTTCACAAAAAACAAGATGCTACAGATTATATAATTTTTTTAAACTAGCGTTTTTTCTGCTTGCCTCTTCTACGCTCGGCCTTTTTGTCCGCAAATCTCTTATGCTTTCCTTTTTTTCGTAACGGCATCATCTATCTGGAGTCTATTCTCCTTTAAGAATATTAGCAAGTTTAACGTATAGTAATGAAATGAGCGAGCAAGAAACTGAAATTGGAGAGGTGATGACCTACTATGCTAACATTGGAGTTGCTGCAATAGACCTAACTGGCAGTGTCAAGGTGGGCGACACAATAATTTTCAGAGGCTTTACCACTGATATGGAACATAAAGTTGACAGCATGCAGATTGAACACGAGTCTGTACAGGAGGCAAAAGCTGGAGATCAGATTGGTATCAAGATTCCTGGAAAGGTTCGAAAGAACGATCGAGTTTACAAAAAATAAAAGAATGAACTGCTACCTTTGTAAGAAATTCCTAACTGATGTTAATGGTTATCAAGTAGGAACTGTCTGGTCCTGTGAAAAATGTCTGGATATAGTAAAACAGCTAGCAGATGAAAATAGAATAAAAAATGAAGATTGAATTGCCTAGAAAACGCCTGCCATTTTTGTTGAGATAGTTGACATGTCTTCTCCTCTCGCACGTTGCTCTCTTTTCTGAGCGCGTTTGAGTGCTCTATCGGCTGTGCTTTCGCCATATTTATCGCGTAAATATCTCATAAACACAGTTGACACGCGGCCGCTGTTTTCTGTCTTATGGCAATTCAACTCTACCTCACAGTCCCAATCATCAGGATTCTCTTCGTGTATACTGATGTCTCTTACTTTCCCTTCAGAAAGGTGATCTGGGTCGTACCAATTGCTCATGGTTTCTCTAGAAAAAATTGTTAAAGTAGAAAAAAGTCGACAAAGATAGACAAACCAGTCTGTTTTGGTTTTGTTTTTTATGTCATAGAACAATGTCTCCTAATGTCTCCTAAATTCTACCGCTGGAAATTTGAAGCTGTAAAGAAAAGAAGCCTATTGATATTGTTTTAAGAGATCTTAGGAGACATTAATGACTAAATTATAATCAGGTCTTTCGTAAACTTGTGCATCACAGCTGCCCTGTCCTTTACTATTAGAGAGTCCTCGATGCGAACGCCGAACTTTTTTGGTATGTAGATGCCAGGCTCAACTGTAATCGCCATGTCTTTTTTCAGCTTTTCTTTGCTTTTACCAGAAATGTTCGGGTTTTCATGAACATTCAGTCCAATTCCATGACCAGTGGAATGAATGAAATGTGGTCCGTAGCTATATTCTGTTATGATTTTTCTGCATGCATCGTCTACCGACGCACAGGTCTTTTGAGGTCTTACAGCTTTCAGTCCGGCCTTTTGTGATTCTTTTACAATTTCATATACAGTTCTTACCTCCTTAGAGATGGAGCCTAGTCCAAATGTTCTGGTTGCGTCGGAAACATATCCCTTGTATCGCAAGGTCAAGTCTACTGTAATCATGTCACCATCTGCAAATTTTCTCTTGGTAACTTGTGCATGTGGAAGCGAAGAGTTTGGACCGCTAGCTATTATCAACGGATTCAAGGTTGAACGGTAGCCAGTGTCAAATAGATCATTTGCGTTTGCAAACGCCATCAAAATTGTCTGCAGATCTGATTCCCTTCTGCCTTTCTTGATGGTTTGTGTGCATAGCTCAAACATTTCATCTATGACAGAAGATGCCTTTTTCAAGATACGAATCTCCTCAGAATCTTTGATTATGCGCGCGTTGTAAAAAGGATCAGAAGATTGTTGTATTCTAGGAATTGATTTTTTCAATGACTGCATTACAGAATAGTTCTGACAGTCAGTGCAGATTTTTTTCTTCTTTATGGTAGAAGCTAACGTAGAGACCAAACCGCCTCTTTGCGAAGTTATAACATTGCAGTTGACTGAATCTTCCTTCGCCCTTTGTACCTCTAGCTCTGGAGCAATGATCGTAGTTTTTCCGCCTTTTTCCAGAACACCAATTGCCTCACCCCAAAAGCCTGTCATATAGAAGAGATTCTCCGGTTCAAACGCTACAAGAGTGTCACAGTTAAGGACATTGCAGTATTTTTCCAGTAGCTTTCTGCGCGCCTTCATTGTTCAAAAAGATGTTTTTGTGAATTTATGTATGTTGGAAAGTTTGTATATGTAGATTATTCTGTAACTTTGATGGCAGAAAAGAAAGAAAAAAAGAAGGTTGTAGCACTGCTCTCTGGTGGATTAGATAGTACACTTGCTGTAAAAACAATGCAAAAACAGGGCTTTGAAGTTTCAGCAGTTGCGATCAAGACACCGTTTTGTGATTTTGATTGTGGTAGAGGTTGTGGCTTTGAGATCAGAGAAAAAGCAGACAATCTAGGAGTTGATCTAAAAACAGTTT
>Ga0208879_1004515_pt1 | contig 10819 bp, 10 predicted proteins | sample Knorr_S15_td_Bot_FD_185605 | JGI IMG/M metagenome (GOLD analysis project Ga0208879, IMG submission 185605) | Marine microbial communities from Southern Atlantic Ocean transect - Knorr_S15_td_Bottom_ad_5009_LV_A (SPAdes) (version 2) | ecosystem: Environmental > Aquatic > Marine > Oceanic | place...
TGGTTGCGATTAATAGAGTGGCACGCTCATATCATTTGAGGGGAGTGTAAATTATACATCAGCCACCCAAAGAAAAGAATCAGGTATTGAAAGAAACTTCTTAGTTGCTGGAGGATTGGTTCATTATACCCGGTTATAAAAACTGCTCCTTAGTCTTTTGTCTTTTTGTATTTCAAACCAAAGGGAAGATAGATAATTAAAAAATGCAGTAATCCTACTGCTTCGAGAATGAGTATGTACCAAGGCCATTCACCAAGTATAAAAGGATTATTCACAATAGGTTTTTCACAGAGATACATATAGTTGGCATCAATAAACCAATTGATAATTGCGATGATTCCAACGGGAATTTGCGACCATAGTGCAATCCTCCACCAGGACCCTTTTCTGGGTTTCATGTCTAAATAGAGCGTTATAAATAGTGCATTCAGAATGATTCCGCCATGAGATATGAAATATTCCACAAAGAGGAATCCCTCTGTACCGTTTGTAAATTCCGGAGTTAGGAGGGAGTGGAAAGCACCGGGAATCCCCCAGAAAAATAAGATTTCATACAACCATTGATTTCTCCAAAATATTACAACCCCGGCCAGGATTGCTGAAATACTACACATTTGTAGTGGCAGGGATGACTGAATATTCCATTTTCCAAGATAGATAAGGTAGGCGTGGATGAAAATTGCCTTGCTGATCATTATTGAACCCAAAACATAGGCAATAATTTTAATTTGTTCCTTATTGGATCTCTTGCCTAAAAGAAGCACAAGATAAATAATCAGAATTGTTATTGAATTACTCTGCCACCAGCTTAATCCAAAAATTGGAATTGTTTCGTGAGGAATCATAATTAGGATTTATTGATGTGGTGAGAAATCCACCGGGGAGTATTTATTATTTTTTCCCATTTGTTTCCCGCGGATTAATAATATTATTCCTTTCCTAATACAATTCCCCAAGTTTACTTCTTTACAAATTAAAATGGCAATAAATACTTCTTTCACCTCCAGCACATTATTTTAAAGGAGCTATTTTCACCAGTGTTGATTTAAAACTTGGTGTTTTACTCCTGGGATCAATAATAGTGGGGATTAAAACATTTCCTTCCGGGAAATAAGTTGCCACATTTCCCTTGGCAATATCAAAACACTGCACTTTGACTTTCTTCATTATACCAGTTTCATTGTACAGGTTTACTTTGTCATTTTCCTTTAGTTTAAGGTTCAGCATGTCATCTTGATTCATCATCACCATCCACCTTTGATGAATCCCTCTAAATGTATCCTCATCTTCATAGACGATGGTATTAAATTGCCCTTCACTTCTGATACTTGACATCTTGAATTGGCCATTCATTACCGGGTGCTCAGGGATAGCTATAGTTTTGAAAACAGCTTTATTATCATGAGTGGCAAACTTTGGGTCGTGAAAAGTTCTATTACTAACCTGAAATTCCTCTTTGGTTCCATCAATTGCACTCATTTTATCATACCCGGGGATGATATGACCAATTGCTTTACGAATATCCTGATGTTTTTTAAAGGCGGAAAAATCTATCTTTTTATTTCCCAAAACTCCTGATGCTATATCTGTAATAATATCTACTTCCGACCTTACATTGGAAAGTCTTACTATACCACCATCACTTATTCGGACAAAGTTGAACATTGATTCTTGAGTCGTGGGTTGTTTTTCCTCATCCCGGGCGGCTGCGGGAAGGATCACGGTTTCTTCCCCAACTCCAAAGAAATGACTTTGGTTTAGGGTTGTGCTTACAAATACTTTGAAAGGAATATTATGGAATGCTTGCTCAGCAAATTTTGCATTGGGTGTAGCAGCAAAAAGATTTCCCCCAAGTAGAAATGCAAAATCCATTTTGTGATTATAGGATGCTTTTAAACAACCCATTGTGTCCAGCCCTGTTGATTTTGGAACCTTTATTCCCATTTGTTTTTCAAAATTAATAAGGATTTTTTTCTTTAGTTCCGGTGTTGCGCCCATGGATCCAATCCCTTGAACATTAGAGTGTCCTCTCAGAGGAAGAAGACCTGCATTCTTTTTTCCTATCATCCCCCTAAGGAGAGCAAGATTTACAATAGATTCTACATTTTCTACCCCATGAACATGCTGGGTGATTCCCATTGACCAGGTAAAGACAACATTTTTTGCATCCTGATACAGTTTTGCTAAGCGTTTAATCTGCGTGCGGTTTACTCCTGAAGACAAAGTAATATTATCCCAAGAGGTTTTCCTCAGTTCATGAGCGAAGTTTTTAAATCCATTTGTATATTTTCCTATAAACTGTTTATCAATATTTTCATTCTCAATAAGTTCTTTCCCAATTCCTTGGAATAAGGCAATATCACCACCGATGTTTGGTTGGACATAATCTGTTGCGATCTTATCATCTCCAAGCAGCATGGATTTCCAATCACTAGGGACCTTGAACCGAACCAACCCAGGTTCCTTGATAGGATTTACAACAATCACTTTTCCCTTTCTTCTCCGGCAGTGCAAGAGTTCAGTCAGCAACCGTGGGTGATTTGAAGCAGGGTTTGCTCCTATCACCCAAATCATATCAGATTGCTTTAAATCCTCAAGGACGATTGTAGCTGTTCCGCTGCCAATGGTTGAGCTAAGACCAACCCCAGATGCCTGGTGGCAATAATATGAGCAATTATTTATATTATTGGATCCATACGCTCTTACAAATAATTGCAAAAGAAATGCAGCTTCATTAGATGATCTTCCTGAACTATAGAAAAATGATCTGTCCGGGGAGGTTATACGAATTCTTGCGATTATTTTCTTCAGAGCATCATCCCAGCCAATGGACTTATAATGATTGCTGTCTCCTGATTTAAACAAAGGTGTATTAAGTCGCCCCAATCGCTCAAGTTCTCTAGGTGAAGTTTCCCTGAAGTCTATGATGGACCGATTTTGAAAAAGTATTTCGGGGATTTCCTTCTGAATATCAGTCAATTGAGCCTGGATACTCTTTTTACAAATCTCAGGGAAACTGGACACTTCATTAGTCATGCCCCCTTTTTGACCACCCATTCCCAAAGCGCAGGTTTTGCATGTATTTTTAGAAATTATTGATTGATAAAAGTTTTTGAAACCTACTTCGGAAGCCACCTTTAGAGAATATAGTAGTGAACTGAATCCTGAAACAGCTTTATGCATAGATATAAAATCCACCAAAATAAGGGAAGATCGTTACCATTTTAGTTAAAGAATTCATAATACAATTAATTGAGCAACATACCTTCCAAATCAATATTTGGTTTTCGTCCTGTAATAAGATCAGCAGTAATTTTAGCTGATCCACATGCCATTGTCCAGCCTAAGTGGCCATGACCAGTATTATAGAATAGGTTTTTCATTTTTCCATTTCCAAAAATTGGAGAACCATTAGGCGTCATGGGCCGAAGTCCGGCCCAGTATTTGATATTTGTAAAATCGAAAGCATCAGGAAAAAGGGAATCAGCAAGGTTAACCATATAGGAAAAATCAGAAGGTTTGTGGCTGGTGTTGTATCCGGCGATCTCCGCTACTGATGTGAAACGGATAGAGTCAGCCATTAAAGAAAATGCCAGCAGACTGTCCTCATCTATGCCTCCGTGAATAGGTGCCTTTGAAAAATCTACAATCGGTAATGTAATGGAGTATCCCTTTACCGGATATACGGGCAAATAATCACCTAGCTTTCTGGCAAAGGGGGTGCTGTGTGAAGCCAATGCCAGAACATAGACATCAGCGGTATATTCATTGTTATTCGTAATTACCTTTTGAACTTTTCCCTGGTTTGTTTCAATCCGGGATATAGTCTCATTAAACTGGAACTTCACTCCCTTTTCCAAGCAGAGTTTTGCTAGTTTTGTGGTAAACTTATGACAATTACCGCTTTCATCCGTATTGCAGTAAATCCCCCCGGCAATCCGGGATTTCAAATGATCTAAAGCTGGTTCAATTTTTATCAAGTCACCCGTGTTTAATAAATCCAGTTTATCCATTATGGGTTGGAGTAGTTTCAGCTTCTTCACACCTTCCTTGAAAGATTCATCAGAACGGTAGATATAAATAAGACCCTTTTTATTCTGCTCATACTCCAGATTGGCTTCCTGAATCAGTTCATGAAGCTTTTCCTGGGAAAAGGAGCATAACCGCAGTTTCCTGATTGTGTTGATTCTCATATTTTCATTGGTGCATTGCCTGATGAAATTGAATCCCCAGCGAATTAACCCGGGACTCCAATGGAGTTTGAACCGAAACACCTGCTGTTTTTGAAAAAGTGATTTCATCAGATTCCTGGGCAGTTTTGGAGTTGTCCATGCAAATGAATGCCCCGGAGAAATGAGACCTGCATTTCCGAAACTGGTTTCCATGGCTGGTTTTGACTGGCGGTCTATTACTGTTACTTGATATCCATCATTAGTCAGTTCGTATGCAGTTGTAACGCCAATGACGCCGGCCCCTAAGATAAGGACTTTCATTAAAAAACAGGGAACTTTTGTCTCATTTAATGATTCAATAAAACAATAATTTTTGGTTAAATTAGAAAGAATATTTGAGTAAATTCCCTCGGGTAATCGTTACTACTCAAAATTAAGTTTGCTTGGAAAAGTCAGGGTTTATGCCCGTAGGAAATTAATCTCCTCTCTCATCATTATATGTTTCTTGCGGGCTTTTTTCAATTATCCCGTTTCCTGGTTTGGTAAAATTACCTTTATAGTTGGATAGGGAATCAGAATATTCCGTTCATTAAATTTTTTGTAAATATCAGTATTAATCTGGTCAACTGTTCTCCCCCGTTTTTCTGGTTTATAAATCCAGAAAAGTAATTGAAGCTTTAATCCGGACTCGACAAACTCCCGGAATCGAACTCTTGGTTCGGGCTCATCCATGACATTGGAATTATTTTTCGCAATTGAAATAAGGAGTTCTTTTACCTCATCAATGTCCGAGCCATAAGAGATTGTAAGTGTAATGCGAACCCGTTCAATTTCTTCTGGTCCTCCGCTTTCATTTACAATTTTTGAAGAAGCAATCACTGAATTTGGGAGAGTGATTTCGATATCGTCCCGTGTCATAATCCGAGTACTTCTCAGACCCATAGTTTTGACATAACCCCGCTCTCCTGTATCCAGCAGAATGTAATCTCCTTCTTTAAACGGAGAATCGGCTAGAAGAAAAAATCCTGAAAAAAAGTTTGCTACCGTGTCTTTCGCCGCGAAGCCAAGCACAAGACTGAGCGCAGCTCCTGATGCCATCAATCCATTAACGTTAATATTCCAACTGAGAAAAATAAAATATATACCAAGGATCGCGATTACTATCTTCCCCAAGTTATTAAATAAGGGGAGGGTTTTTTGCTGTAGTAGTCGGCTTGCAGTGCGGGTAGAAAGCCAGTCCATTGTTAATATAAAAATCCTGGTTAAAACGACCAGCCAGATGAGAATTGTGATGGTTTTAACAACACTAACCAGTGCAAAATCTATGTAATCGGGTAAATCAATCCTTTTAAAGGCAAAGGTGAATCCGATAAAAATTATGGAGTAGAAAATTGGTTTATGTAAAAGATCAATTATTTTATCATCAAAGTTTGTTTTTGTTTTTGCTACAAGTCTTTTAAAAATACGGGTAAAAATCAGATCAGTTATTTTAGCTAACAATACAAAGCCAAAGAGAATGAGTATGCTTTGAATCAAGGGATTTTCCAGCAAGCTGCCAAATGTGTTGTTAAGCCAATTCATGCTGAAAAAGAATATGAGTAAAAATTTGGTGCTATTATGTTACTACATTTAAATATAATTAAATGGATAATCATTCTGTGAAAAAATAATTCCCCCCCCGCATTTTTTAACAATCAGAAAATGTTTCCACCAGAATCTTCAAATGGAATAATCCTAATTATTGCAGGCTACATCGTTATTCCTTTTTAGCCGGGGTGAGGATTTTTTCAAGTTCTCCAGACGCAGCCAGCTCGTCAATTATATCACATCCTCCGATTAAGGTGCCATCAACAAATAGCTGTGGAGTTGTAGGCCAATTAGAATGTTCTTTGATCATATTCATTGTATTATAGTCATCAAAGATATTAAATGAACCATAGGTAGCTCCCAGAGTATTTAAGGTCTGTACAACTCGAGCTGAAAATCCGCATCGGGGCATTTCAGGTGTTCCTTTCATCATGAGAAATACCCTGTCTGAATTTATCATATTTTCCACAAGTGATTTTTGATCATCTGTCATTGTTCTTCTCCTTTTACATTATTATAGTTTTGATTGACAAAGCGTGAATTTCATTTCCAAGTTCAGATTCCAAAGCTTTTTGGACCATTTGATGCTGTTCAATGAGATTTTTCCCCTTAAATCCGTTATAACAAATTGTTGTTTTCAAGTGCATTCCTTTTGCATTATGACCCACGTGCATGGAGGACGTATTTTTTAATTCAATATCAGCGCCGGGGAAAGCTTGTTTTAATTTTCGTAATATTTGATCCATTTCTTCTTAAGAATCGGGTTATTTTATGTGATTATAATAACCGGATTATATACATTTATTTATTTAATTAACATAACTTTCTTTATGTAACTAAAAAAAATTATAATTGTATATTTGTACATATATGCAACTATTTTTAATTTCACTTGATGAATTTTCCAATAACACAATTTAAAGCTCTTTCTGATGAGACCAGATTCCGAATTGTTAATATTCTTAAACAATCAAACTTAGAAATATGCGAAACTGATTTGGCAGAAATACTGGATATTCCTCAATATAGTGTATCCAGGCATTTAACTATTCTTCATAACGCCGGCATCGTTGAAAAAAGGAAAGAGGGTAGGTGGACTTTTTCTTTTATTTCTAAATCATTGGATATATTTATGCAAAAAACTTTAGATGCCTTTGTTCATATTCAGGAAGAAAATATTAAAATTGATATTGGGAAGGCAATTAGAATGATAAAAAACAATAGATGTAGGCAATGAAAAAAAAATCAAAATCTTTCTTAGTCTTTTAGGAGTTATTTAATTAAAACCTGGTTAAAAATTTTAGGTGTTCTCATGTCCCTATACCTCTTTCTGGTGGGAATAAATGGCTTATCTGAGGCTATTAATAATATGGGTGAGGAATTTGCAAAGAGTATAATATCAACCACTAGCAATCCATTTATAGCATTGTTCATAGGAATTCTTTCTACAACTATTTTCCAAAGTTCATCAACCACTACATCCCTTATTGTAGGTATGGTGAGTAGTGGCGCCTTGACCTTAGCTGGCGCAATCCCGATGATTATGGGTGCAAACATAGGAACTACAGTTACAAACATTATCGTTTCCATTGGCCATATAAATCGAGGCAATGAGTTTAAGCGAGCCTTTGCAGCGGCAACCGTGCACGACTTCTTTAATGTATTTGCAGTTTTGATATTATTCCCAATTGAAATTGCCTTTGGATTACTGGAAAAGACAGCCTCTGGATTAGGTTCTTTACTTTTTGGTACCGTCAGTGTCACTAATGAGTTTAATAGTCCAATTAAAGCTGGTATTAAATGGAGTGTCCATCATATTGAAAGTCTGAGTTTTGATAATAATATAGTATTTATTATCCTCAGTGTTTTGCTTACGTTTGCTATGCTATATTCTATTGTTAAGCTTCTTAGGAGTTTAGTTCTTGACAATGTTCAGCAATTTTTTGATCAATATATATTCAAGACAGCGCTCCACGGTATTTTGTTTGGAATGCTCTTAACAATTATGGTACAAAGTTCATCAATTACCACATCAACCATTGTTCCCTTAGCTGGTGCTGGCGTACTTTCACTCAGGCAGGTATATCCATTTACCTTAGGTGCGAATATTGGGACAACCATTACGGCAATTTTGGCTGCCCTTACCCTCAATGTAACGGCTCTTGTCGCCGCATTTGCCCATTTATTTTTTAATCTTTATGGAATCCTGATTATTTATTTAAATCCATTATTCAGGGATATACCCATTAAGCTGGCTCAATGGATTTCTGAGGTAGCCATCAAGAATAAATTTATACCACTGATATACTTAGTTTGTTTTTTCTTTCTATTACCATTCTTAATCATACTCATTGGGCGATAATCATGTTTAAGCAAATATTTGAAATATTCAAATCAGACAGTTTATATGAGCAGGCATTGGTTGAGTGCCATGAAATGCTGGATATTGACCTGACCATGTTCAAGGCATCTCTTGAGTCGCTGAGAAAATCAGATTCAGCGGATATTGATATCGATATTTATGCCATGGATAAAAAGATCAATGAATTCGAGCGGGATGTGCGCCGGAAAATCATGACCCACCTGGCAGTAGGAAGCAGAGAAGATGTGGGGTCCGGACTGGTTCTTGTGAGCGTTGTGATTGATATTGAGAGAATCGGAGATTATACCAAGAATATTTATGACCTGGCAGTAAACCATCCCAAAAAGTTGGATGGAGGCAGTATTGAAGATCGCTTGGGTAAAATTGAGAAGATATCCTTTCATTTATTTGAAGATTCAATTGATGCATTTAAAAATCAGGATATTGATAAAGCCCGGGGGCTTATGGGTTTTTACAAGGAACAAATTTCTGCTCAAAGTGATGCAATTACAAATGACATCATTTCCGGGAAAATTGCTGATCTTGCAACAGGAAGATCTGCAGCTATTGCCCTGTATGCACGCTATTTAAAGAGAATTGCAGCCCACTCGAGAAACCTGATTTCAAGTATTGTTAATCCCTTTGAAAGCATTGGATATCCCGAATAAATGTACACGTTTATCTGGATGTACCTTTCGGCATTCGGGATAATGTTTGCCATTTTGTCCTGGTGTCAGGAATCAGATCTTCTACCAAAAGATATCGGATCCGGAAAGGGATTTCTGGCGCTTCTAACTGGTACGTTGTTATACTATTTTGTGGGTAGAAGATTTAAAGATTCACATAACAAGTAATTGAAGAGTGGGAATAGATTCATAGAAACAATGGCTTCGTTTCCTGTCTTCATTACAAATAATAAAACTGTTTAAAACATAATATAAAAAATTGAAAAAAGTATTACTTATTACTATGATTCTCCTTGCTCCTTTTGAAACAATGAGTCTAATGTCCAGCGATTCACATAGTATACGCTCTTTCCAGTTTACTTACGAGGTTGCTGTTGAGTCAACAGGTGGGAAAAAACTGGAATTGTGGATGCCGGTTCCGCAAAGTAATGAAGTACAAACAATTTCAGATCTTCATATTAGTACAAGCGGATTGCCATATGGTATAAAAGAAGAAAAAGTACATGGGAATAAATATCTCTATGTTTATAATGTTGAGGGGACAAATGAAAGGACTTTGGTTTCCATGACATTTAATGTATCCAGGAAAGAACACAGTAACGAAATTTATAAAAATGTTGATCCCAATCATTATATAGGAGCATATAGTACGGTTCCAACCGGAAATGCATTTTTATCCTTGATCAAAGAGGAAAAATTGTCAAAGAATGATGTAAGGGGTATTTATAATTATGTCCTGTCAGGCATGCATTATGGAAAACCCAAAAGTGTGGATGATCTTTATTACAAAACTCCCTGGTTAAACCCAGATAGTATTTATGGCCAGAAGGGCGTATCCCGGGATGAAGTGGTTGCCCTTTATCAGAAAGCGAAAACGGATGACGGAAATTATACATTTGGAAATGGCAATTCAATTTATGCCTGTAATATTGGGGTGGGAAATTGTACCGATTATCATTCCTACTTTATGTCATTAGTGCGAACACTGGAGATACCAGTCCGGTTCCATATGGGTTTTCCCATACCAACAGGAAAAGAGGGCCCGGTTGGAGGATATCATTGCTGGGCAGATTATTATGTTGAGGGCAAAGGTTGGCACCCGGTTGATATTTCCGAGGCAGATAAAGATCCATCAAAGACAGATTACTTTTTTGGTACCGTGGATAATAATCGTGTAGATATGATGGTGGGTCGTGATTTTGTTTTAGATGGATATGAAGAAGGGAAGGTCAATCTATTTATCTATCCCTTAATGGAAATTGGTGATAAAAAATCAACGGTATTTACAAAAAGTTTCAGCTACAAAAACCTTTAATTATTAATAACAAGTAAAAGGGGAGAAAATAATGAAAAAACTATTACTTATCAGTTTGGCAGCCACAATGCTTTTTGCACAGGGGAAATTCGGTGGTGTTACCTATTTCGATTACACCAATAGTAGTGATGCATCAGCCTTTAATTTTAATCGTCAATATTTCATGTATGGAGTTGATGTGTCAGATGATGTGAGTTTCAAAGTTATTTTTGATGTGGGGCGAACAAACAAAGGAGATGTTGTTTATTTAAATAATGATGGGGGATTTGAAAATATAAGCGAGGACACCAGACTTATTGCATTTCTCAAAAAAGCTCAATTAGACTGGAAATCTCCTCTAGGAAAAATGAGTTTTGGAATGATTGGTATGAATACGTACAACGTACAGGAAAAAAACTGGGGCTATAGATTTATTGAAAAATCTGTTGTTGATTATTACGGGTTCTCTGCAACGGCTGATCTTGGGATTGGAATTTCTAGATCCTTAATGGATAATCTGAATGCAAGCATGGTTATTGTGAACGGCGAAGGATTTAAGAAGCCGCAAGGTGATGATAAATATCATAAAATTGCACTGAATGCCACCTTCGGAGAAATGAATCTTAGTAAGAATGACGGCTATAATGCTGGCATTGTTTATTCTACTGAACAAACAGAAAATGATCCTACAAATATGATTGGTGTGTTTGGTGGATTT
>Ga0208879_1004518_pt1 | contig 10815 bp, 8 predicted proteins | sample Knorr_S15_td_Bot_FD_185605 | JGI IMG/M metagenome (GOLD analysis project Ga0208879, IMG submission 185605) | Marine microbial communities from Southern Atlantic Ocean transect - Knorr_S15_td_Bottom_ad_5009_LV_A (SPAdes) (version 2) | ecosystem: Environmental > Aquatic > Marine > Oceanic | place...
CCCGAAAGCGAGGCCGGCTGCGATCGCCGCGCGGCCCCGGTGACCGAGCACCGCCAGAACGACGAGCGCGGGTACGGTGAGGGCGAACGCCTCGAAACGCACGAGAGGCCCCAACACCAATGCCGCGAGCAACGCCTTGAAAAGGGGGCGCTCGGGGTCCTGCACGACCTCGACCAAGCCCACGCTCACCATGACAGCCAGCAGTACCTGTGGCACGTGCTCCATCCCCGCGAAGGTGATCGCGACGAGGTTGAAGAGCAGGCAGCCGGAGAACGCGCCTGTGAGCGCGAGGGCGCGCCACTCGCCGGAGTCCTCGCGGCGGAAAAAACGTGCGAGCGCCCCGTATAGCACGAAGACCGTGAGCAGAGCACAGGCGACATTGATGATCAACGGCATCCACTGGCCGATCGCGGTCCCCACCAGGGGCGTCATGACGAGCGGGCTCAGGATGGTGGATGCAGCGGCCGCGGGCTCTCCGGGGTTGATGCCGTAGTTGCCGTGGAGAAGCTCCTCCGCCATCGCGAGCCCGATGTAGGGGTCGTCGAGCGCGTAGGTGAAGTGCCCGCCGTTGAAGACGAGGATCTGGTAGAACGTCAGAACCAAGAGCGTCGCGAACAGAGTCACGGGCAGCCAGACGCCGGGCTGTGGCTTGAACATGCTCGACTATCGCGGCCTCACCCGAAGCTTGACGAGAGGCTCAATCCTCCGGACGCTGGCCCGCTGGGGCCATCTTCACGAGGCTGGGTTCGAAACACGCCAAGGGCTCCACGAGGTCCGTCTGAGCGGCCATGACCGCATCGATATCCTTATAGACCATCGGGGCCTCATCGATTCCTGCCGAAAGCAAGGTCACTCCCCGCTGGTCGAGATACCGCTCCACGTCCGGCCATCGGAACGTCTTCTTGGCCCGCCTTCGACTCATGACTCGTCCAGCACCATGGGCGGCCGAGTTCAAGGACTCGGGGTGCCCCTTGCCACGCACGACGTACGTCGGGCTGGCCATCGAGCCCGGGATGATACCGACCGTTCCTTCGTCCGCGGGAGTGGCTCCCTTGCGGTGAACGATCAAAACCTCGCCATCATGCTCCTCTTTCCATGCGAAGTTGTGATGATTCTCCAAGTCGAGCATCACCCGAGCCCCCAGGTGTTCGCCGATGTGCCGGTGGATGCAGGCATGGTTCGCCGCGGCGTATCGACCCATCAGCTCCATCGCATGCCAGTACTCCTGGCCCGCCTCCGAGTCGAGATCCAGCCACGACAGATGGGTCAGCTCATCCGGTAACTCCGGATGTTGGCTCATCGCGACCTTGCTGTAGTGGCCCGCTACGGCCGCGCCGGCGCCGCGACTCCCGCTGTGGCTCAGCAGCGCCAGATACCGACCCGGGGCGAGGTCCAACTCGTGGTTGTCGACATCCAGGGTGCCGAACTCGACGAAGTGGTTCCCGCTGCCCGAGCTTCCCAACTGCGACCACGCCTTGTCCTTGAGCTTGCGGGTAAGCGCGGTGACGCCCCAATCGTCGTCCAGGACGCCGTGCTCTCGTCGGTGTTTGAACCTGGCACCGATTCCGAACCGTGTCTCGTTGGCGATGGCCACGGTCAGCCGGTCTACCCCGTGCTCGAGCATCGACACCGGGAGATCGAGCACCGACATCTTCATCCTGCAAGCGATGTCGACGCCGACCGCGTAGGGGATGACGGCGTTGCGCGTGGCCAGCACACCGCCGATCGGCAATCCGTACCCCACGTGCGCGTCCGGCATGAGCGCTGCCCGCACCGCCACCGGAAGCATGCATGCGTTTTCCAGTTGGCGCACGGACTCGGGTTCGATGTCTCGGCCCCACTGCCGGTACGGCGCCGAGTCGACGCGCGGCACGTAGGACCGGCGGGCCTCCGCCTTCAGCTCCTTGGCTTTCATTGTCGACCTCCCGTCTGGAAGCGATCGGTACGATCCAGTGCGGGATCGAACGTCCATAGCTCCTGTCCGGTCTCGGCATCCAGCGCAATGGCCCGACTGTAGGGCGTCGCGAAGTAGACGACCCCGTCGACCATGATGGGGGTCGCTTCAAAGGCGGTCCCGGCCATGCCTTGGCTACGGCTGTGCACGTCGCCCGTCCAGTACGTCCAAGCGACCTCGAGGAACTCGACGGTCTCGGCGGTTATGTCCGAGAGGGGCGAGTGATGCGTGCCCCCGAAACCGTCGGGAGAGGGCCAGTCATACGACCGCCAGCCCGGCACGAACGTGGCGACGGTCGGCTCCGTCTCCGCCGAGTACATCGCCATGACCGCGAGGCCTGCGGCCGTGCAAAACGCGTACGCTCTCGTCGACATGGGATCTCCCGGTGGGAGGGTGCGATACCAGCGATCCCAAGTTGCCCATGGAGGAGCTCGCAATCCGTGCGTCATGCGACGCAGCGGATGCAGGCGTAAGGACTAGAGTGTGGAGAGAGCTACTGTAGAGCGCGCCCGGTGCATATGCAGGCGGGGCAGGCGTCAGACCGCTTCCGTTTCGCTCTTCAGAATCTTCTTCGGATCCATGAAACGCGTCTTCAGGCCCGGGCGGAAGTACTCGAAGTTTCGCATGAACGGATTGACCGACCCCCCTTCCCCACGGGCCTTTCAAGATGTCGGCACCTCCACCGCGCGCACGGCCAGGCGCAGCGGTTTCACGATGGTCTCCAACACGAAGGGGTGGCGACTCTCTTCCCAGTTCATGGTTTTGGTCAAGTAGGTCGGCAGGATGCGGTACCCGAAGGTCATATCCGCGAGGGCAACACCGTACAGCACGGCAAAGATCTTCTGGAAAACCCAATTCACCAGCAGCTTCACCTTGCTGTAGCCCTCGAAGCCGCCCCCGGCCCAGCGCGACGCGTTGATGACCGCGTCGGGATTCGCCTTCGCCGCCGCCACCAAGACGGGAGCGTCTTCCGGCTTCGTCTCGAGGTCGGGCGCCATCAGGATCGTATGACTGCCAACGCTGACTTCGAATGCTTTGAGGATCGCGCCACCGAAGAACGGCTTGTCCTGCCAGTGAATGCTCACGAGATCGGGATACTTCTCGACCGCCGAGTTCGCGTGTTCGAGAGCGGTTTCAGTCGTGCGGTCGCAGACGATGATGATGATCTGCGCGAGGTCGTCCCGCAGATCCCCAACGAGGCACTCGATCGTGTGCGTCAGCGAGTGGGTCTCGTCCAGAGTCGGCAGGACGGCGCTCAGCGACTCGAACGACGTGGGCGAACTGCCGTGATTCACCAAGCGCGCACCACCACCCCAGTCACCGAGCCACCCAGGGCGGCCCAATCAGCAGCGCCGGGTCGGCACCCGGCTTGGGTACGAACTTTTGAGTGCGGCCGTACTGGTTGTCTCCACCGTAGAGGTTGCCGTCGGAGTCGACCGTGAACGTATGCACCTCCAAGTACCCGTCCGGAAGTTCGCGCGGGACGTTCCAGGTGTAGAGCCGGTTGCCGTCGAAGTCCAGCTTGACGAACCGGAGTGGCCCCAGGTCGGTCAGCCAGACGTGATCGTCGTTGACGATGATATCCAACGGCAGGGTAAATCCTGACCACACGTCGACGAACTCGACCTTCGCCGGATCGTCCGTCGTCCTGAAGACGTTGACGCGACCGCCCGAGCGATCCAGGGCGAAGATCAGACCTCGGGGTCCAATACCCAGCGCGTGGATCCCATTGAACTGCCCAGGGTCTTCGCCGAAGCCGCCGAACTCCGAGATGTAGTTGGCGTCGGCGTCGAGGATGATGACGCGGTGGTTGTCCAGGCCGTCGGCCACCAGAATCCTGCCGTCCGGAAGGAAGGCCACGTCCTGTGGGCGGCCGAAGTGGGTCTCGTCGTCGCCCGGCACGTTCTTCTCGCCCAAGGTCTTGAGCAGTTCCTTGCCATCGTTGGAGAAGACGTAGATCTGGTGGAAGGTCTCGTTCACCACCCACACCCGGCGCTCTGGGTCATAGGGGCTGATCCGGACTCTGTGCGGCCCGGGCCCGGCGGAGCCCTCACACAAGTAGTCCCACTGGTCCCAGACCTCGATGACACCCCCGTCGCCATCGAGCGTGTAGAGACAGTTCTGCCAAGTGCGGAGATCCGTAGCCCGCAGCACATTGATGCCGAGGGAGCCCGCATGCCCGGTGAATTCGGCCGGAATCGGGGACGGCAGGCGGGTCTCGCCGCGCTGTGCGATGAAGATGCGGTTTGGGGATTCCGCAAAGACACCCGAGTTCCCGCCAAACGCGAACCCGGCTCCGGCGAACGGCGTGTGCCAGCCCGAGACGACGTCGTAGGGGCTCGGTCCGACGGGGCCTCGGTCCACCTCCTGCGCCATGAGTGACAGGACCGGTCCGGCGAGTATCAGACCCGCAATCGCCTTCACCAGACTTCTCGAGATTCTAGTCATCGGGTTCCCCCGCAGAGTGGGATCAGCGTTCGCAGTGTCGAGGGCGCCCGGGGTACACGCAAGGTCGTCGAGCAAAACACTCGGCAGACACGCGAACCGCCCGCCCCCCGTGGCCTGGACTCACGGTGTCCAGGCCCGGGAAGCGGGCGGTCTAGATCATGCGCGCCGCCCTCTCAGCCGAGAGAGCGACCGCGTTCAGTTCTCCGTGGAGGTCAGCGTAAGGACTCGCAGGGGCGGGGAGTTGCCTCAGGGGGGCCGAGCCCGGAGCTTGCTGCGACCCACATCACCTACGGGGAGACCCCGATGAGTTCAGAGCTCAAAGACCTTTCGTATCAGTCCCGGGCACGATCTCCGGAGTCATGCTCAAGAACCTATCCCGCGATCTTCAACTCAGGACCTCCGTCGGAATCTGGTACTTCACCCCCGGCGGCGGGCGATTCCACGACAGGTTCGTGCCTGAAGCCACCATCGAAGAGAGACTGGAGATGGCCGCGGGTATGGCGGCGCTCGGGATCACCGGAATCGAGGCCCACTACCCATTCGAGATCAACGAAGAAAACGCCCACCTCTATCGGCGTCTGGAGGAAGAAGCGGGGATCCGGGTCGTCGCGATCCCCTTCTCGCACTTCTTCGAGCCGATGTTCGAGTTCGGGAGCCTATCGAGCCCCAACGCGGACGCAAGAGACAGGGCCATCGAGATCACGATCGGGGGCCTGAGAATGGTCGAGGAGATGGGCGCGAATTGCGCCATTTCCTGGCCGGGGATGGACGGCTACCGGTATCTCCACGGCAAGCCCTTCATAACGATGTGGGACCTCTTCGAGGGCGCGCTCGCCGAAGCCATGGACGAGGTCCCGGGCGTCAGAATCGCCATCGAGCCCAAACCCTATGAACCGGCCAGCAACAACATCTACCGTACTACCGCCGAAGGCGTACTGGCGTCGCAACGGATCGAGGCTCGGCTCGCGAATCGGGAGAACGTCCGGCTGTTGGATGAGGGCTTCGCCCTGATGGGGCTCAACCCCGAAGTGGGGCATGTGAAGATGGGCTTCGAGATGTTGCCGGCGGCATTCTCGCTCGTAGCCATGGAGGGCCGGCTCATGCACACCCACTGGAACAGCCAGCCCGACGGCAACTACGATCAGGACAACAACGTCGGCGTGGTGAACATGCCCGAAACCGAGGCGCTGCTCTATTCCCTTTGGGCACTCGGATACGACGAATACTTCGGTATCGACGTATTCCCCGAAAAGATGCCGGTTCATAGGGCCATCGAGCTCAACGTAAAGGCGCTGGACAAGATGAAGTCCCGCATCTCCCGCCTACCGCACGAACGCATTCTCGAGTGCCACCTCGATCCGTCGAACCATCGCGGAGATCTCGAGGAGATTCTGATCGAGAACTGGTGAGGCCCATGCTCGACGGACTCTTCGCCGGACTCGACGTATCGACCCAGAGCTGCAAGCTCGTAGTGATCGAGCCGACTACTGCGCGCGTCGTGCACGTGGACGCGGTGAACTACGACGAAGACGTCCCACATTACGAGACGGACCAGGGCACGATCACGGGGCTGGGTGAAGGTGTGTCGGAGTCGGACCCACGCATGTGGATCGAAGCCGTCGAGATCGTGCTCGGTGGGCTCGGTGCCTCGGGCGTCGACGCGTCCCGTATCCGCTGTCTCTCCGTCTCGGGCCAACAGCACGGGCTGGTCGCGCTCGACAGCGACGGTGCGCTCGCGCGGCCGCGCTCGAAGCTGTGGAACGACTACTCGACCTTGGAAGAGTGCGAGATCCTCACCGACGCAGTCGGCGGGGCGGCGCGGATGATCGAAGAGGTCGGTAATAGCCAGCGCACGGGCTACACCGCGTCGAAGATTCTGCACATGCGCCGGCACGAGCCCGAGACCTACGGTCGCGCACAAACGCTCTTCCTCGTGCACAACTACATCAACTGGTGGCTCACCGGCGGGATCGCCGCCATGGAACCAGGCGACACTTCGGGGACCGCTCTGTGGAATCCTTGTACGGGCGCCTACTCTGCGGCGGTGCTCGCCGCGATCGATGACGGGTTGGCGGCGAAACTTCCTCCGGTCCGACCCGCCGATCAGACCATCGGAGCCGTCGGCCGACACTTGGTCGACCGCTTCGGCTTCGCCACCGATTGTCGCATCGACGCTGGGAGCGGGGACAACATGTATGCCGCTATAGGCACAGGAAACGTCGCGCCGGGGGTGGTCACCATCAGCCTGGGCACGAGCGGGACGGCTTGCTCCGTTACAGAGAACGCCTGGGTGGATCCCACAGGTGAAATCGCATCCTTTTGCGACAGCACGGGGCACTATCTCCCGCTGCTTTGCGTCTCGAACATGGCGAACGGCTATGAGGCTGTTCGTACCCGATTCGGCCTCTCTCACACGGAGTTCGCCAGGATGGTCGACCGCACGGACGCGGGCAACGGGGGTCGAATTCTGATTCCCTGGTACGAGGGCGAGCGCACTCCGGACGTTCCCCTGGCCGCCCCTCTGTACTTCGGATTCGGCGCCGACGACTTCAACGCCGAACGAATGACGCGCGCGGCGCTGGAGGGACACGTGCTCAACCTCCACGCGGGCTTCGAAGGCTGGCCGGTGGAGCCCACCCGCCTGCACGTCACCGGCGGTCTCGCCCAGTCCCCCGCGTGGTGTCAGACGATCGCCGACGTTTTCGAGATCGAAACCGTACCCGTCGAGGGCGAAGGTGCTGCACTCGGAGCTGCCCTGCACGCGGCGTGGGTCCTGGGCAAAGAGAGCGGTTCCCATGTCCCTCTGGAGGCGCTCACGGACGCTTTCGTCGTCTTCGTCGAAGACCGGAGGTGCCAGCCCGAGCCTGTTGCAGTGGCCCGACACCGCATGCAACGGGAGCTCTTCAAAGCCGTCAGTCGCAGGCTTCGCGGACTGGAGGGAGCGGACCCTTTCGCGATTCGCGCAAAGATGGCGGCCGCAGAGGCGTAGCCGTCAGCGGGACTGTCTAGGACCGCCTATCCCGCCGTATACTGGCCGCCATGCAAAAGCCCGATCTCTTGGAGCGCCTCAAGCGCGCCAGGCTCGTGCGCGTGCTCGGTGTGTACCTGGGGCACGTCGTGGGGCATTCGCCAGATGGCCGATCTTCTGCAGGCGATTTTCGGCTTACCCGACTGGATCATGCCTGGGGCGGCCGGGCTCTTGATGGTCGGTGGCGTCGTTATCACAGCGACCGCGCTGGTGCAGGCGCTAATGGTGTCCAGCCCCAGGTCCTGACCCTGCACTCCGATCGCGGGGCCCCGATGACGAGCCAGTGCACGGCTCAGTTGCTCGCCGATCTCGGCGTGACCCGCTCCCTGAGCCGCCCTCAGGTCTCCGACGACAACCCGTTCTCCGAGGCTCAGTTCAAGACCTTGAAGTACCATCCCTCATTCCCCGGTCGGTTCGATGATCAGAACCAGGCCAAGAACTTCTGTCGCTCGTTCTTCCGTTGGTACAACACCGAGCACCGGCATGGCGGCATCTCGATGCTCACCCCCGAGCAGGTGCACTTCGGACTCGCGCATCAGGTCATCGCCCGCAGGAAGGCCGTGCTCCGCGAGGCCTGGGCCGCGCGCCCAGAACGCTTCGTCTCCGGTGAGCCGAAGACCCAACCCCTTCCCGAGGCCGTCTGGATCAATCCTCCCCGACCCACCATCATCAGCTCACACGAGATTGCCCTCTAATTGATCACCCCGTGTGTCTCATTGGCGTTGACAGGTTCCGCCAGCGCACGACCAGCGTCCGTCTCGGTTGACCCTCTTTCGCTCTTTCTCTCCAACATCTAGTCACTCTCCCTCCGCCCTGTGGTTCAGTAATTCCTCCAGTCTAAACCGTCTCACTGGATGTTGGCAGAGAGGGACGACCCACTACGATGAGGGCGAACTCAGCAACACCCCTTCCGATCCTTCGCCCCGGGCCCTCCTCCATATTTTCTACCTGGTTGACGACACTCTCGCAGCAAGCCACGCGCGATAGCAGCACGCTTACGAGCCTCGACTGATACCCGTGGGGCCAATCCGCGTTTCTACCTAACTAACAAGTGTATCGCGGCGTGGTCCTCATTATCTACAGGAATTACGTCGCGCCGTCGCAACTTGGGCCGATCGGCCGTGGTGTCGATGGGCGCTGGCCCGGACTGGCTTTTCGCCGGATCGTGCGAGTCATATCGCTGCGTATGGGCGCAAGAATATTGGGCGTGGGGGGGAAGCTCGCGTTGCTACATAATCCCCGCCGGGGTCACGTCCTTGATCGGAGTTCGGACTCTGGCCGCTCATCGTTGGTAGCGCGCTCGCTGCGACGGGGGTGCACAGACCCTACGGTTTTGCTCTCGAGGCGGACGCTCTCAAGAAGCGGACCGCCCTCTACAGAGACACGCACTCGGCATCGCAATAGGGCGGGCTTATTGCGTTGACGAGGGTCGAGTTATAAGCGCGGCAAAACGCTCGCCGCCACGCGCTCCACATACCGCGCCGTCCCAGCTTTCTCCGACGTCACAATCACCGTGATCGTCACCGGCCGCGAATCGTCCAGAGCGCGCACCGACCAGGAGACGTCCCTCCGTTCGGGGCTCCCCCCGTGGGTGCCGGGCAGGACCCCGAGGTCGACGACAGGGTCGCCGCTCGCCAACGCCGCGTTGTCCAGCTCGAGGCTGATGCGCACAGGCTTCGCGGTCCCCAGCGACTCAACGGCGTGAGCCGTCGCGGTGGCCATCCATCCGACGTTGGCGACCACAGCCTCGATCCGTATCACGTCGCCATCGCCCACGCGCGTAGCTGACGCATCGAGGATCGCGACCTGAGGGGTCTTTTCCGCAAAGGTGAGCACCCAGTCGACGTTTCGTTCGATCTCGTCGGCCATCATCGACTCCGGCGGACTCGATGTGGACCAGCGGTCCCAACCGCCCAACTCGACGGACCCCAGGTCGGGATGATCGAAGGGATACCAGTCGATGAAACCACCGCCGTCGAGCACTCGATCGTTCCAGCGGAAGAGCGCTTCGGAACCCTGCCCTATCGCGTGTGCCCACATCTCGGTGGTCATCGAGAGCACACCGAAGACCTTGGACCCCCAGTCGTTGAACACACCGTGGCCCGGGCTCATGAGGTCCACGATCGACTGCTTCTCCACAGCGAAGTTCTGGTAACCGGTCAGCACCACTCCGTCCTCCGCGATTCCTCGGTACTCCTCGATATCGGCCGACGGGAACCCGAAGTCCTGGTCCCCGAGGGTCGGGAAACGCAGGATCAGTCCGCCACTCGTGTGGAAGGTGTGGATCGCGGCAATGTTCGGACGCGCGGTGATGTAGGTGACTAGGGCGTGCGTCTCGGGCTCTGAGAGCGGAAACGGGCCGGACGCGAACTGGGCCGCACTCCAGTTGGCGGGAAAGTTGCGATTGAGGTCCACACCGCCCACCCGGTCCTCGTTGAAACGCCCGTCGCCGTCGTTGTCGACCCCCTCCGTGACCACCTGGTACCGTGGCGTGGTGTCAGCCGTCTGCCGAATGCGCACCATTCGCCGTGGATCGTTTGCGTCGACCGCCCAGGCTCCGTCTGGATCGGGGATGCGCATCTGAAGCATCCGCCCGTCTCCGTCGAGATCCTCGGGTGGATCCTCGTCGACGAGCCCATCGCCGTCCTCGTCGGTGGGTCGAACGTTCCAACGGTGGTTCTCCGGCGTATCCACGGAGATCGCACGCCCGTCCGGGTTCACGATCGGGACGATGTAAAAAGCACGCGACTCGACCAGCGCAGCGATACCGGCGTCCGTGCCGAACCCTCTGAGGATTCGGTCGAGGAAGGCGAGCGCCCCCTCCCCACCGAGCACCTCCCCACCGTGGATGTTTCCGTCCACGTAGAAACCCGGTTTGTCTTCGGCGAGACCCGTGGAGGGGTCGTTTACATCGACGGCCCAGATCGGCCTGCCTCCGCGACTCCGTCCGATCTCATGCAGCGTCACCAACTCGGGGTAGCGCACGGCCAGGGCCTCTAGGTAGACCTGGATCTCCGAGAGCGTGTGGTAGTGGTCGAAGACGATCAGCGGTGCCTCTTGAGCGCGCGATGTGGGCGGTGACGCCAACATCAAGACCGGCGCAAGCAGCAGGTAGAAGCGAGAGCATCGCGGCATCGAAACCCCTCGAACGGGAGGACTACTGAGCGCCAACATGGCGGTCGCGGTCGCGGTAGGCCACAATGCGCCCATGAACTCAGACCTATGCATCGAATCCGGTGTCGTCATCCACGGCGTCGTCGGGATGATCGCGCGCAGCGAGATGACGGCGGAGCTGGAGGCCTCGTATCGGGCCACCTTGATCGAGTCGCTTCAAGCCGGCCGGGAGTCGCTCGAGACAGGCGGTAGCGCCGTGCACGCATCGGTC
>Ga0208879_1004521_pt1 | contig 10813 bp, 9 predicted proteins | sample Knorr_S15_td_Bot_FD_185605 | JGI IMG/M metagenome (GOLD analysis project Ga0208879, IMG submission 185605) | Marine microbial communities from Southern Atlantic Ocean transect - Knorr_S15_td_Bottom_ad_5009_LV_A (SPAdes) (version 2) | ecosystem: Environmental > Aquatic > Marine > Oceanic | place...
AGAAAATTACGATGGTGTTTTCGCTGAGGCCGTCCTTCTTCAACTGCTCCAAAATCCAGCCGATGCGCACATCGGTGCCGGTGACGGAGTTGAGGTAGCGCGCCCATTCTTCGCGGGTGATTTTGTGGTCGGGATAATACGGCGGCGGCGTGACGTTCTCCGGCGTGGCGACCTTGGGATGCCATTCCTCGCCAACCCATTTGACGCGCGGCTTCTCGGCGGATTTGCGGTCGTAAATATCGTACTCGGCCTCTGGCATGTTGATCTGCGCGAAGAACGGCTGCTTCTTTTTGAGGTCGGCCCAATCCTTGCCGGCGTACACGGGGCCTTCCGCAGCGAAATTCAAATCCAACTTGCCGGTGCCCACGATGCGCTCGCCGATGTGCGTGATGTTCGCCGTGTGATAGCCGGCGTCCCGCAGCAAATGCGTGGTCGGCCGCACGCCGGACGGCAGCCGCCAGCCGTCGGTGCGATGGCTGCGCATGTGGTGCATGTCGGTCGTCGTCGCGTACCAACCGGTCATCAACGCCGACCGGCTCGGCGCGCACACCGGCGAGGTGGAATAAACTTTCGTGTACCGCGTGCCCTCTCTGGCCAAGCGATCGAGGTTCGGCGTGCTGACGTTTTTCTGTCCGTAGCACGCGAGGTCGAGCGAGAAATTCTCGCCGACAATCCAGAGGATATTGGGCTTGTCGGCGGCGTGCGCTTGGCCAAGCGAGAGGGCGAGCAGCAAACCCAGCCCAGCGGCAAGCCGCTTGGCCAAGTTCCCGGAGTTGGGTTTAGTAGGTGATTTCATAGTAGTTGCGGCTGGCGTGATACCAGAAATCGCCGCCCCGGTGAATGCCAATCGCCGCCGGGGCGCTTGGCCAAGTGCAAGCCACAGTAAGCACAAAAAGTTTGCCCTTCCAACCGGGTGAACTTGTGATAGCTTGACGCCGTGAAGTACCGGATCGTTTTGGAGCAGGATGAGGACGGCGTTTTTGTCGCTGAAGCCCCGGCGCTGCCCGGCTGTATTACGCAAGGGGACACGCGTGAACAGGCTCTTGCCAACGCCAAGGAGGCGGTGGAATTGTACCTCGAAAGCCTCCGCGAAAACGGTGAACCCGTCCCGCCGCCGATGGAGGAAGCCACAATCGAGGTCACGGCGTGAGTGTGCTCCCGCGCATCTCCGGCCGCGAGGCCGTGGAAGCATTTGGCAAGCTCGGTTATGAGTTCGACCGACAACGCGGAAGCCACATGATACTTCGCAAACTCGATCCGCCCCCACCGCCGATTGGTCATCCCCAACCACAGGGAGATTGCCAAGGGCACTTTGCGGGCACTGATTCGTCAAGCTGGCTTGAGCGTGGAGGACTTCCGCAATCTGCTTTGAGTCCTGACTGGACGAAGGAGTCACGCTTGAGACAACTCAAAAAAGCGGCGCGGAGAGCCGCACTCCAAGACGCTGCCGCGACAGTTTGCGATCCCTCTGGCAGTTCAGAACTCGATGAACTTCGGCGTGATTTTGCCGTTGTCGATGGTCAGGCGCACCATGCTGGGGCGATAATCCCCGCGCGGCTGCGTCACCGAGCCGGGGTTGAGAAACAGGATGCCGCCGAGGGTCTCGCAGAACGGCATGTGCGTGTGGCCGAAGACGACGACGTCCGGCTCGATGCGCTTGAGCCGCTCGCGCAACGGCGCCTCGAGCCGGTGCGGATCGATGATGTGCTGCACGTAAAACTTTTTGCCGCCGAGCGTCGTCACTGCGGACTCATTGATCGGCATGTCGCCGTCGGTGTTGCCGAGCACGGCGGTCGTGGGCGCGATGGCTTCCATGCCGAGCACGAGCTTGTACGGGCCGATGTCGCCGGCGTGGATGATGGCATCGACGCCGGCGAGCGACTCGGCGATGCGCGGCGGCCAGTCGCTGTGATTGTCGGAGAGAATGCCGACGGTCGTCATGCGGCCTCGGGGCTGGGTTCGGGCGGGGCTTCGGTCTCCTCGTCGTCGTCGGTTTCGGGCTCCGGCTCGGCGTCCATTGCCTCGCTCAATTTCATCGCACCCATGAACAGTCCGGTGAACAGCCCGGTACCGAGCAGCGACTTGAGACCGAACCACCACGTCGGCGGAAAGCCGGGCAGGCCAACCGTCAACGCCTGAATCCAACCGGCGATCGTCTTGACATAAACCGGGTTGACCAGCCACGAGACGGTGTTGCTGACGAGGTAAAAGAGCAGCGCGCCAAGCAACGTGCCGAGGAACACCCGGCCGAAGCTCCGGCGCTTGGCCAGCCACTTGGCGAGGACGACGAACAGCGCGAGGATCATCCAATTCACAACCAACTCCGGCACCATCACCGGCATGCTGTAGTGGAAAAGATTTAGCAGGATGTCGGTGACGATGATGGTCGCCAGCGGCAGCACCCAGCCCATCCAGCCGGGCAGCCAGAACGCCGCGCAAAATAGCAGCGCGTGCGCGGCGCTGAAGTTTTGCGGCAGCATGCCGGGCCAGCGGCTCGCCGCAAAGACGAGCATCAACACCAGCGGCAACCATGTTTTGCGCTCCACGCCCCGATGCTACCCAAGCGCTTGGCCAAGCGCAAACCGGCTGCTTGCCCGCGCGTCAGGCCAAGGGTAGGTTGCCCCGCGACATGACGAACAATGCGCCCCCAATGATTTCGCCCGGGCCAAGTCCGGCACCGGCCAAGAAAAGCCGGGGCTGGATGTGGTTCTCCCTGCTCCTGATGGGCTGCCTGCTGTTGAGCGGGTTCCTGATCGTCGTGATGGCCGTCGGCTCCGCCGGCATGTCGCTTGGCTCCGGCGACTCCAGCAATGTCGAGGTCGTCACCCTCCGCGACAACGACAGCAGAAACAAGATCGCGGTGATCGACCTCGCCGGACTGATCGCCAGCTTAAGCGTCGATGCCAACGGGAACAACATGGTCGAGTCGATCCGGCGGCAGTTCAAGTGGGCGCGCGAGGACGACGACGTGAAGGCAGTGCTGTTCCGCATCAACTCTCCCGGCGGCGAAGTGCTGGCGTCGGATCACATTTACGAAATCATCCGCGATTTTCAGGACGAGTCCGACAAGCCGGTGGTGGCCGTGATGGGCGCGCTGGCGGCGTCGGGCGGCTACTACGTCGCCGCGCCGTGCAACTGGATCGTCGCGCACGAATTGACGATCACCGGCAGCATCGGCGTGATCATGCAGGGCTACAATCTGCGCAACCTGATGGACAAGGTCGGCGTGCGGCCGATGGTGTTCAAGAGCGGCAAGCACAAGGACATGCTCAGCTACGACAAACGCGAGGAGGACATCACGCCGGAGGAACGCCAGATCGTGCAGGATTTGATCGACGAGACGTTCGGCCGGTTCAAAAAAATCGTGCGCGAGGGGCGCGACATCGAGCGGCGGGACAAACCCAGTGACGGCAAGGCGCTGGCCGACGATTGGGAGGAGTACGCCGACGGCCGAATCTTCTCCGGCACACAGGCGCTTGGCCTAGGATTTGTGGACGAACTGGGCGACCTCGACACCGCCACCGATCAAGCGCTGACGCTGGCAGGCATCCCCGCCGCGGATTTGATCCAGTACCGCGAGCCGCTGAACTTGGCCAATCTGTTCCGGCTGTTCGGCAAGAGCGAGGCCAAGGCTATCAAGATCGACCTTGGCGTGGACCTCCCCAAACTCAAGACCGGTCGGCTCTACTTCCTCTCGCCGTTGCTGATGTACTGATCGGCCAAGCGCCCCCCGGAAAAACAAAAGCCGGCCAAGCGGCCGGCTTCTGTTGTTTGGGTCGACGGGTTGCTACGAAATCTACTTCCTCCGTCGTTGCCGAGGCCGCGTTGAGGGCGGATCGGCGGCGGGCAATCTGTACTGACCGCGGAGTCGCTGCAACTCGTTTTCGAGTCGCGTTTGAACTCCGGCATATTCCGCGCGGCCGTGGAGGCTTTGCAGTTCGTTCGGGTCGGCGGTGAGGTCGAACAGCTCCCACTGTTTGTTTTCGTAAAAGTTAATCAGCTTGTAGTTGCCATCGGTCACACCGTAATGGCGGGCCACGCTGTGCGCGCCGGGGAACTCGTAGTAATGATAGTAAAACGCCTTGCGCCAGTCGGCGGGCGTCGCGCCCCTGAACAGCGGCACGAGGCTTCGGCCCTGCATGTCGCCCGGGATGTCCGCCCCGGCGATCTCGAGGAACGTCTCGGCGAAGTCGAGGTTCGACACGATGTCGTTGTTGATGCTGCCGGCCTCGATCACCCCCGGCCAGCGCACGATGAACGGCATCACGAGTGACTCCTCGTACATCCAGCGCTTGTCGTACCAGCCATGCTCGCCGAGGTACCAACCTTGGTCGGACGAGTAAATCACGATCGTGTTTTCGGCTAGGCCGGTGTCGTCGAGGTACTTGAGCACGCGGCCAATGTTGTCGTCCACCGACTGCACGCAGCGCAAATAATCCTTGATGTAACGCTGGTACATCCACTTGACCTTGGCCTTGCCTGTGAGGTTGGCCTTGCGGAACGCCTCGTTCTTCGGGCCGTAGGCGGCGTCCCAGATTTTTTTCTGTTCCGGCGTCAAGTTGTTAGGGCCTTTGTTGAGCTTGAGATCGTTATCGGAGAGATGCCGCGCGACGGTCATCGCTTGGCTGCTGGCGGCGGAGGTGCGGCCGGAGTAGTCGTCCCACAGCGTCTCCGGCTCGGGGATTTCCACATCGTCGAACGTGTTAAGATGCGCCGGGCCGGGCTGCCAGTTGCGGTGCGGCGCCTTGTGCTGGAGCATCAACATGAACGGCTTGTCGGCAGCGCGATCGTTCCTCAGCCACGCGAGCGCCTTGTCGGTGACGATGTCCGTCGTGTAGCCGGTGTTTTTCTCGACGACCACTTCGCCCGCGTCGTTGGTCGTGCGCATCGGCGGGTTGTAATACGGCCCCTGCCCGATCAACACGTCGAAGTAATCGAAGCCGGTCGGCACACTCTTGAGGTGCCACTTGCCGATGATCGCCGTCTCGTAGCCCACCTTGCGCAGCAGCTTGGGGAACGTCTGCTGCGAGCCGTCGAACGGCGTGCGGCCGTTCTGAAAAAAACCGTTCAAGTGGCTGTACTTGCCGGTGAGGATCACCGCGCGGCTTGGCCCGCAGATCGAGTTGGTGACGTAGCACTTGCGGAAGCGCATGCCCTCCTGCGCGATGCGGTCCATGTGCGGCGTCTTGTTGATGCGCGAGCCGTACGCGCTGATCGCCCGCGCCGAGTGGTCGTCGGTGAAAATGAAGAGGACATTCGGCCGCTTAGCCGCCTCCGCTTGCGGTGCGGCCGCCAAGCCGCAAACCAAGCCAAGCGCCACCAGCGCCACGGTTTTTTGTGTGATACGTTTCATGAAAAAATCAGCCAACCGGCCAAGCGCTTGGCCAAGCCGCCAAACACACCGCCGGTGAGGCAGGGAACCTAGCCAAGCCGAGAGGCTTCGGCAAGCGCGGGATTAGGAAGCGGTCACCTCGATGCGGGTAGAGTAGCCAAGGTCGCTCAGCAACGATTCGCAGTCCTCCCAAGCCAAGCCGAACGCCCGAACGTCCGCCACGCCCAAGCGCGGAACGACCGTTCGTAAAACGTCGGCGTCCGTCTCCGCGAACTCGTCGTTCGCCATCGCATTCTCCGCCCAATCCACCAACGCATCCAAACTGATGTCATGATGAAGGTAGGCTGTCACCTTGTCCGCAACGGTCTGTTTCGTAATCAGCATGTGGCTACCCTAAACCTTTCTGTGCCCTTTATCCACCGGGAATTTCTCATGAATCTCAACCATTTTTCCGTTTTCGTCGTAAATTTCCTGACAAAATCGGAGTGTGTTTTCCTTTGAATCGACTTCTTTCACATACCGGGCCGTCCATCCGTTACGACCCAAGACGTCACACCAATAACGCCGGCCGCCTCCGGGCAACTCCTCCCATTGCCCAAACTTGATTTCATTTCGCCCGCTCGTTCCCATCGCAAATACTACTCCACAAACTCCAGCTCCGGCAGCTCGGGCACGACGCCCATCTCGTGGCCTCGGCGCAGGAAACGGCGGATCGACTCGCGGCCGGCTTCGCCGTAGTCGAGCGTCCAGTCGTTCACGTACATGCCGACGAACTTGTCCGCCAAGTCGATGCCCATGTCGCGGGCGTACTGCAACGAATGCTCCACCGCCTCGGCCCGGTGCTCGAGGCTGTACCGGATGCTGCGCTCGAGCACGTCCGAGATCACCTTTCGCTCCGGCGCCGGGATGCGCTTGTGGATGACATTGCCGCCGAGCGGCAGTGGCAAGCCGTCGTTCTCGCGGCCCCACCACACGCCGAAATCCTCGCAGCAAACAAGCCCCTCATTCTCATACGTCAACTGGCCCTCGTGGATGATCAGCCCCACATCGGCCTCGCCCCGGTTCACCGTTTCAAAAATCTTGTCGAACGGCACGACGGTGTAGTCGATCTGCTCCCCTTTTTTGCCAAGCCAAAGTTGCAGCGCGAGGAACGCACTCGTCATCGTGCCCGGCACGGCGATGCGGCGGGAGGCGATTTCCTCCCTCGAGAATTTCTCGCGCGCGACGAGCATCGGCCCGTAGCCGTCGCCCATGCTCGCGCCGCTCGGCAGCAGCGCGTACTGGCCGCACACGTACGCGTAGGCGTGGATGCTGATCGCCGAGATGTCGAGCTCGCCCCGGCTGGCCCGCTCGTTCAGCGTCTGAATGTCCTGCAGGATATGCTCGAAGTCGTAACCGCCGTCGTCGATCAAGCCCTTGGCCAAGCCGTAAAACATGAACGCATCGTCCGGATCGGGCGAGTGGCCCAGCGTGAGTTTTCGTTTTTCCACAGCGGGGACGGTAGGGGCCGACGCGCGATTTGTCACGCCGCCGCTTGGGCAAACGCCCCTCAAACAATCCTTCCCTGCCACGGGGTTTCCGGTAATAGTCTCGCCGTACCGCAGCCATGTCCGCCGAAGTCTTCATCAGCTACGCCGCCAAGGATCGCACCCGCGTCCTCGATCTCGTCGAGTGTCTGCGCGACGCCGGGGTCTCGGTATGGATCGACCAGATGGGTATCGAGGGCGCCACGATGTGGAGCCAGGAAATCGTCGCCGCCATCCGTGGTTGCAACGTGCTCATCCTCGCCATCTCCGAAAACTCCGCCGGCTCGGAGAATGTCGTCAAGGAAGTCGCCCTCGCCTCCGAGGGGCGCAAGCGCATTTTGCCGGTCTACATCGAGCATGCCGAGATCCCGGAGTCGATGGCCTACCAGCTCGCCGGCATCCAGCGCATCGAGTTTTTCGAGGGGCAGGAGGATGCGGCATTGAAGGCAATCATTCGCGCCTTGGCCAAGCTGGGCATCACCGTGCACGACGAAGCCAGCGCCGCCGCCGCAAACACACCGGGCAGCGCCTCACACGGGCCAAGCCACCCCACCGGCAAATCCGAAGCCAAGGGTGAAGCCGCCGTTTGGCTGAAAGTGGCCGCTGCGGTTGTTGGCCTCGCTGTGCTTGGGATGGCTGGGACATTCTTTTTCGGCAGCAGCACAACGACCGTGCCGCTGCCGGTTGCGATTGGCCAAGCGCAAACCAACAAGATCGCGCTGGCAACGCTCGACACCAATCGCGTCGTCGTGTTGCCGTTCAAGGTGATCGGCGGCGCGAAAGATTCCGAGGACTTGGGCTACGGCTTGGTCTCGACGCTCACCAGCAAGTTGCAGCCGTTGCAAAATCTGGTGGTCATCGCGCACGAGTCGGCTCGCAAGTTCAAGGACACCGAGCAGTCACCGAATGAAATTGGCCAAGCGCTGAATGTCGGCACCATCGTCACCGGCGAAATCCAAACCGGCGGCAACAAAGTGCAGGTGAACATCCGCGTGATCGATGCCAACACGGAAGCACTCGGCTGGGGCAGCACCTTCACCAAAAACCTCGACGAATATCTCGACCTCCAAAACGAGATCGCGACCAAACTGGCCAGCGAACTCAAGGGCGGCCTAGCCGCCGGTGAGGCGCAGCAACTCGCCCAAAAAGCCACCGAGAACCTCGAGGCCCAAAAACAATACCAAGCCGGCCGCCGCGAATGGAACAAACGCAGCAGGGAGGGATTCGACAATGCCATCAAATATTTCGAGAAAGCCATCGAACTTGATCCAAACTACGCCGATCCGTATGCAGGGTTGGCGGATACTTATGGCCTGTTGCCGGTCTACAATTTTGCCAAACCAATCGATGCGATGCCCAAGGCCAAGGCCTATGCCGAACAAGCAAAAACAATCAACCCGAAGTTGGCCAGCGCTTATACATCGATTGCCTGGGTTCAGCATAATTACGACTATGATTGGGCTGGAGCAGAGGAGCATTACCGAAAAGGAATTGAGTTAAACCCGAATTACGCCACCGGTAATCATTGGTATGGGATATTTCTTCATGAGACAGCGCGAACCGAGGAGAGCGTTCAAATAGCAAAAAAAGCCAAACAACTCGATCCCACTTCAAAAATTATCAAGTTAAGCCTGTCATCATCATTTTGGCAGGCAGGTCAAGCTGATATGGCATTAAAAACAATAGAGGAAGCTCTCGCCATTGATCCACACTTCCCATTAGCCCTCCAATTTAAATACAACAAATTTCATGCGGACACAGGGACAGCCATTGAACGTTTGACTGAAGCTCTCCAAGTATACCCCAACCAACCCCTTCTCCGACAGGCTCTGTTTGAAGTACATTGGAGAAATGGAGACCGTGAGGCAGCCAAGGATCAACTAATCGAGTTACTCGATATCTACCACGACTCTCTGAGCAAAACTCGTTTCGCTGAAATCTATTTTTTGATGGGTAAAACAGATCACGCCTACCGATGGTTGGAAAAAGGATTTGAAAACCGTGAATCTACTGTACCGGGTTATGCCAATGACCGGAAATTTTTGGAATTACGAAAGGAACCCCGCTTTCGGGAGTTGTATAAAAAATCAATCATCCGTTGTATGTGGATTAGTTCACGATCATTTTTCCGGGAACTTCAAAAACCCAGTTCTGCCAGAAATAACATGGCTGAAGATAAGCGCCAACGGCGCGGCCTGATACCAGCCCGGGGCAACGCCCCGGGAAACAATGCGCCCTCTTTTCAAAGCCCTGAAGGGGCGTCCCTAAAAACCGTTATCTTCCGCCCCTTCAGGGCTTGTTTTTCCTTGTCGCATAAACCCGGAGCGTTGCCCCGGGCTGATATATTGCCGCCCCGTTGGGGCTAAAAAATGATGACACTGGGCAAATTAAAAAAAGGAAAGTCAATCTGTGTGTCACACGTTCCAACCATGAAATTCAAATCTCTCATTCTCGGCTTGGCGCTTGGCCAGGCGCTTGGCTTGTCAGCGTTGGCGGATGACTGGCCGCAGTGGCTTGGAGCTAAGCGCGACGGTGTTTGGCGTGAGAGTGGCATCCTCAACGAATTTCCCGATGGCGGACCGAAGGTCAACTGGCGAGTGCCGATCGGCGGCGGCTACGCCGGGCCGGCTGTGGCCAATGGCAGGGTTTACGTGACCGATCGGCAACTGGCCAAAGATGCCACCAACCCCGACAACCAATTCGCCCGGGGGCACATCCCCGGCTCGGAGCGGGTGATTTGTCTCGACGAAAAAACCGGCCGCCAACTCTGGATGCACGAGTACGACTGCGGCTACACGGTCAGTTACCCGGCCGGGCCGCGGACAACGCCGACGGTGGATGGCGACCGCGTTTACACGCTCGGCGCAGAGGGCAACCTCCTCTGCCTCAACGCCGACTCCGGCAAGGTGCTTTGGCAAAAGGATTTCAAGACGGAGTACGGTGTCAAGACACCGGTCTGGGGCTTTGCCGCCCACCCGCTCGTGCGCGGCGGGCATTTGATCTGCCTCGCCCGGGGCGACGGCTCGACGGTGGTCTGCCTCGACAAGCTGACCGGCAAGGAGGTCTGGCGCAGCCTCACAGCCAAGGAGCCGGGCTACTGTCCGCCGACGCTGATCCGCGCTGGGGGTGTGGAGCAGTTGATCATCTGGCATCCCGAGTCGCTGAACTCGCTCAACCCGGACACCGGCGAGGTTTACTGGTCGGAGCCGTTCCGGGTGCGTTCCGGCCTGTCGATCCCCACGCCGCGCCAGCTGGGCAACCGGTTGTTCATCACCGCGTTTTACAACGGGTCGATGATGATGAATCTCGACCCGGACAAACCGGCGGCCACGCTGGCGTGGAAGAGCAAACGCGCCAGCGAAAAAAACACGACAGAACTCCACAGCATCATGCCGACGCCGTTTTTTGAGGACGGCCACATTTACGGCGTGTGCAGTTACGGGCAGTTGCGCTGCCTGCGTGCCGACACCGGCGAGCGGGTCTGGGAGGATCTCACGGCCACCCGCGGCGGCAAGGAAGCCCGCTGGGCCAACGCCTTTCTCGTGAAGCACGAGGATCGGTTTTTCCTGTTCAACGAGCTGGGCAACCTGCTCATCGCGAGGCTGACGCCGAGCGGTTACGAGGAACTGGACAAGGCGCACTTGATCGAGCCGACGGGACGCGCCGCCGGCCGGGATGTGGTGTGGTCGCACCCGGCGTTCGCCAACCGAAACGTGCTCGTGCGAAACGACAAGGAAATCGCCTCGTTTTCGCTGGCGGAATAGTTGAAGCGGCCAAGCGCTTGGCCAAGCGCCGCGCTAAAGGAAACTTCTGCGAAAGTCGTTGGCGTTCACCCTCACCCTCGAGGGAGGGGAGCATACGCGCCTCGCGTGTGGATTCCGGCGCCCCGCCGGAATCATCCTGCGGCAACACACGGCTTGAGCCTTGGGCGGGACGCCCAAGGCGGCACGCGGGG
>Ga0208879_1004522_pt1 | contig 10810 bp, 8 predicted proteins | sample Knorr_S15_td_Bot_FD_185605 | JGI IMG/M metagenome (GOLD analysis project Ga0208879, IMG submission 185605) | Marine microbial communities from Southern Atlantic Ocean transect - Knorr_S15_td_Bottom_ad_5009_LV_A (SPAdes) (version 2) | ecosystem: Environmental > Aquatic > Marine > Oceanic | place...
CAGCCCAGCGGTTCGCCGTCTCGCGCGTGAACTCGGTGTCACCCTGGATCAGGTCGAGGGTTCAGGACGGAAAAATCGAATCCTGAAGGAAGACCTCTCCCAGTTCGTCAAATCTGTCCTTTCCCTAGCGCACACGGATCCAATCGAAAGCGACGCCGGGCATCCTTCACAGAGCGGCATTCCCGCGCTACCCACAGTCGACTTCAGTCGCTGGGGCGAGATTGATCGACAGCCGTTGTCGCGCATCCAAAAACTTTCCGGCGCACACCTGAATCGAGCCTGGCTCAATGTACCGCACGTAACACAGCACGAAGAAGCCGACGTCACAGAACTTGAAAAATTTCGCGCCTCATTAACCAAAGAAGCCGACGACGCCGGTGTGCGCTTAACCCTACTGGCATTCATTCTCAAAGCCACCGCCGCAGCGCTGACCCACTTCCCCCGGTTTAACGCATCCCTAGACGGCGACCATCTTATTCTTAAGCGCTATTGCCACATTGGTGTCGCTGTCGATACCCACCAGGGTCTGCTTGTGCCGGTTATTCGTAACGTTGATACCCAAGGCGTGCTGCAACTCGCCGAGGCCCTGGCTGACATCAGCCAGCGCGCACGCGACGAGCAACTTAAACCAGACGATCTCCAGGGGGGTTGCTTTACCATCTCCAGTCTTGGCGGTATCGGTGGCACCGCTTTCACACCGATCGTCAATGCCCCCGAAGTTGCTATTCTCGGTGTTGCGCGCAAACGCGTGGTGCCATTGTGGGACGGCGAAGCGTTCCAACCTCGATCGGTGCTGCCACTGAGCCTTTCATATGACCATCGAGCCATTGATGGTGCCGAAGGAGTACGTTTTGTGGTCTACCTGAAATCTCTCCTTGAAGACATCGGGCGTGTCCTGCTTTAGGCCGCGCGTCACTGGAATCTTTACTCATGGCCAACACTCTGACAATTGAACTGCCCGATATTGGTGATGTCGACAGCGTCGACGTGGTTGAAATCATCGTGAGCGTCGGGCAACGCGTTGAGGTCGAATCGCCTTTAATCACTCTGGAAAGTGACAAAGCCACCATGGATCTGCCGTCAACGACAGCAGGTACGGTGACCACCATTCTGGTTCAGGTTGGCGATGCCATCTCGAAGGGCTCGCCGGTGCTTGTCCTTGAAACCGATCCAACAGACACGGTGGCTCCTGCTCCTGCTAAAGACGATGACTCGCAAACTGCTGCCCCAAAAACTGCTACGGACAATGCGCCCCTAAATAATGCGGATCACGAGTTTGACCTGGTGGTGGTGGGCTCAGGACCGGGCGGCTATACGGCGGCTTTTCGGGCAGCTGACCTGGGTCTTAACACGGCGCTGGTGGAACAGTTTCCTGTGCTTGGCGGAGTGTGCCTTAACGTCGGGTGCATTCCCTCGAAAGCCTTACTACACGCAGCTCGTGTCATTACCGAAGCCGAGGAAATGCAAGCATTTGGCGTCAGCTTTGGTCAACCCACCATCGATCTCAACCGATTACGACAGTGGAAACAAGAGATCGTCGGACAATTAACCGGCGGCCTCAGCGGTCTCGCCAAACAACGCAAGGTCACCGTGCTCCGAGGAGAGGGGCGTTTCCAATCACCAAACCGACTTGTCGTTAACGACAACGGCAGTGCCACGACCGTTCAGTTCAAACAGGCCATTATCGCGACGGGCTCGCGCCCCACGCAGCTGCCAGGTCTACCGAATGACGATCGCATCATCGATTCCACCGGTGCACTAGCGTTGGCAGACATACCCGAACGCCTACTGGTCATCGGAGGTGGCATCATTGGTCTGGAAATGGCGACGGTGTATGCAGCGCTCGGAACCGATGTCAGCGTGGTCGAAATGCTAGACCAATTAATGACCGGTACCGATTCTGATCTGGTAAGACCCCTGCAACGGTGTCTCAAAACTCAAGTAAGTGACATCTACCTATCGACCCGCGTGCCATCCATCGAGGCGACCGATGACGCACTGGTCGTGTCCTTCGATGGCGCCGAAGCACCTGCGGAAGATCGCTTCGACTGCGTACTCGTTGCCATCGGGCGTCAACCGAACGGTGCTCATGTGGATGCGGATCGTGCTGGCGTGACTATTGATGAACGCGGCTTTATTGCAGTCGATCGCCAACAACGGACTAACGTTCCGCATATTTTTGCTATCGGTGACGTCGTGGGTCAACCGATGCTGGCGCATAAGGCCACCCATGAAGGCAAAGTGGCCGCAGAAGTCGCCGCAGGCAAGGCCAGTGCGTTCGATTCGACCTTGATTCCATCCGTTGCCTATACCGACCCTGAGGTCGCCTGGGTCGGACTGACCGAGCATGAAGCCAAGGCACAGTCGATCAACTACGAAAAAAGCGCTTTCCCATGGGCAGCCAGTGGTCGTGCGCTCGGTATTGGACGCAGCGAAGGCATGACCAAGTTACTCTTCGATCCGGACAGTCACCGCATCCTGGGTGCCGGTATCGTTGGACTCAACGCCGGTGAACTGATCGCCGAAGTGACTCTGGCCATAGAAATGGGTTGTGAAGCAGGAGATATTGGCCTCACGATTCATCCCCACCCAACGCTATCCGAGACCGTCGCATTGGCAGCAGAGGCCTTCGAGGGGACCATTACCGACCTGTACTTGCCTCGACAGAAGCAATCCTGACTCCCTGCGAACCACACCAGCTAACGTCACTACTGGCATTGCGGGGTGACCGTCTAAACCTGTTCGAGTTCGATCAGAGTGCCAAGAAAATCCTTTGGGTGGAGAAACAACACCGGCTTGCCATGCGCGCCGACACGAGGCTGCCCATCACCCAACACTCGGTAACCATCCTGCTGGAGCCGGTCGCGAGCAACATGAATATCTTCGACCTCGTAACACACATGGTGAATTCCCCCATCCGGATGTCGCTCAAGGAAACGCGCAATAGGTGACTCCGCTCCCAGTGGATGAAGCAATTCCACTTTGGTGTTACCAAGTTCTACAAAGACGGTCACCACCCCATGCTCCGGGAGCTCGACCGGCATCGACACGCTCGCGCCCAGGGTATCCCGGTAAAGCCTTGCCGCCGCATCAAGATCCGGGACTACCATTGCTACGTGGTTAAGATGACCAATCATTACCTACGCTCAGTGTTGCTTTTTCAAAGCGGCATCCAACAATCGACTGGCGCCGGCTGTACCTGACAAGTTGCCAGCGACCACCTTATCTTCAATCGTCTTCGCGCGAGCTTCAAGTGCCGAGTCACAAAAAAATCGTTCCACCAGACCTTGGCGGATTTCTTCCCACAGCCATTCCCGAGCCTGATCATTGCGACGCTCCCGGTGCGCTCCCGATGCGAGCACACACGCACCAAAGCGCATAATGGTTTCCAACATCCCCTCGATACCTTCGTTATATAACGCAGACACGCCAACCACGGAGACAGTCCAGTCGATCGTGTGACGAGGCATCAACCGAAGTGCCTGCGCGAATTCGGCCACGGTCCGCTGCCCCGCCGCAGCGAGTTCTCCATCACACTTATTCACCGCGACCAAATCCACCAGTTCCATCACGCCCCGCTTGATCCCCTGGAGCTCATCCCCAGCACCTGGCAACAATAGCAACACAAACATGTCGGTCATGCTGGCGACGTGCAGTTCAGATTGGCCGACACCTACCGTTTCAACCATAATGAAATCAAACCCCGCGGCCTCACAAAGATAAATTGCCTCGCGAGTCCCTGGTGCCACACCCCCGGCACGACCCACTGTTGGAGACGGGCGCACAAATGCTTGCGGCTTATGGGACAGTGTCGCCATGCGGGTCTTGTCTCCAAGGATGGATCCGCCGCTGATGGTGGAACTCGGATCAACGCTAAGCACCGCCACTCGATGACCGCGGTCGATCGCGGCATTACCCAACGTCTCAATCAAGGTCGATTTTCCAGCGCCAGGCACACCCGTGATACCGACTCTGAGTGCACCACCCGCTAGCGGCATCACTCGAGACAAAACAGCTTCTGCATCCTCTCGATCCTCGGCACGCTGCGACTCCACTAGCGTGATACTTCTCGCCAGTGCCCGACGGTCACCGCCTATCAGTGCCTCGACCAGATCGTTTATCCTACCCGCGGTCATGCCCCGTCCGGTTCAAACTCAATAATCGGTTGATCCACGTCCAATGTCTCCCCGGGACTCGCGTGCACTGCCGCTACGACTGCGTCACGTTCTACTCGAAGAGAGTTTTCCATTTTCATGGCTTCGACGATGGCCACCTCATCACCGGCGTTGACCGAATCTCCGACCTCAACTGCAATTGAAACCAGCAGTCCGGGCATCGGGGATCGTAAATAATTTGTCAACTGTGACGATATCTTGATCGGCATCTTGTCGAGCAAGGCATCGACATGAATCGGTAGAACTCGAATCCATAACGAGATCGATCCGTGTTGCATGCGGTAACCCATTTCATGGCGATCAAACTGGGCAAAAAAATCGGCGCCGTCGATTTCAAATGCCACTACCGGCTGCGGCGGCCACCACTCCGTTCTAAGTGTCATGAGCTCGTCACCGAGCAATACCTCATAACCCTGGCGGGTTTCAAGCACCCCGACCTGGTCGCGCGAGTCACCCAAACGTACGCTGTACTCCCGCCGCTCCGGGGGCACGATGTCATTAATACCAGCCCGTGTCTCGAGTCGATGATGCAGCACAGCCCCCAGCGCAACCATTCGACGCCGCACCTCATTGCTCGGCATTAGCTCCCCAAAACCATTGGGAAAATTCTCGTCAATAAAACCCGTAGACAAAGACCCTGTGAGAAATCGCTCGTGCTCAAACAATGCCGCCAAAGCTAATCGGTTAGTTGTCACACCATCGATTCGAAACTGATCCAGCGCCGTACGCATACGAGCAATGGCCTCATTACGACTATCACCGTGTGTAATCAACTTGGCCATCAACGGATCATAATAAATACCGATTTCATCACCTTCATCAACACCGCTATCGACCCGGACATGTCGACCCGTTGCCGGTGGTCGATAACGAGACAGTCGACCTGTTGAGGGCAAAAATCCGCGCGAGGGATCCTCAGCATACAACCGGGCCTCCATTGACCAACCAGAGATGCCGATATCATTCTGAGTAAGCGTCAAGGACTCGCCCGCTGCGATCCTTAACATCCATTCGACCAAATCCAATCCAGTGATGTACTCCGTGACCGGGTGTTCGACCTGTAGCCGTGTGTTCATTTCCAGAAAATAGAAATCGCCACCAGGATCAACAATAAATTCGACCGTCCCGGCCGAACAGTAATCAACTGCACGCACCAGCGCGAGTGCCTGCTCACCCATGGCCTGACGGGTGGCATGATTCAGAAACGGTGAGGGCGCCTCTTCGATCACCTTCTGGTGTCGTCTCTGAATGGAACATTCCCGCTCGTTCAGGTGAATACAGTGTCCATGCTGGTCCGCCAGTACCTGAATTTCTATATGGCGGGGCTCAGCAATAAACTTCTCCACAAAGATTCTGTTGTCACCAAAACTCGACTGCGCCTCGCTACGTGCACGCTCGAAGCCTTCACGACAGCTGGCTTCATCCATGGCGATCCGCATCCCCTTGCCACCACCACCTGCGCTTGCCTTAAGCATCACCGGGTAACCGATCATTCTGGCGTGCTTCAATGCGGCATTAACATCCGCCAATGCCTCATCGTGACCCGGTACAACGGGCAATCCCGCGCTAAGCGCCAATTTGCGTGAGGCAATCTTGTCCCCCATGACCTCGATAGCATGAACACTCGGGCCAATAAAGGTGATGCCCGCCTCATCAAGTGCCGAGACAAAACGTGCGTTCTCAGACAAGAATCCGTAGCCCGGATGGACGGCATCGACCTGCAACTCAACACAGGCAGCAACTATCCGATTGATATCGAGATAACTCTCTGCGCTCGGCGCAGGACCAATACATACGGCTTCGTCCGCTAGAGCGACGTGACGCGCGCTGCCATCGACTTCGGAATACACCGCGACCGTTGCAATGCCAAGACGCTTAGCCGTTTCGAGAATGCGGCAGGCAATCTCACCGCGATTAGCAACCAATACCTTTTTGAACATGTGTGATACCAGAGAGAATCCTTTGATTCCAGCACTTCAGTCCCAAGCGGACAGCACTTCCATTTAACCGTATTCGACAGTCACAGGCAAAAACCTTATTTCACTCGAATGGCATTGTGTCAATCAGCAAGCAGGCGGGCTTCGACTTGTTGCAGATCATGCGGCGAGTTGACATTGAAAAATATGTCATTGTGTTCGGCAAAAACAACCGGCCGCCATTGATGGCGGTCGAACCAACGATCAATCTTACGTTCACCCGCATCAAGGTATTCGGTGAGATCAGCCAACAGACGAGTGTGCACAAGACTGAACACAGGCTGCAGGCGGTTGCCGTCATGTGCACACACCAACGGTGAATCATATTGCGCGGCAACATTAAGAAAGCGCATCACAAGATCATGGGGCAAAAACGGTGAGTCACAAGGCACCATCACCAACCACGGCGTGCGGGACGTGACCAGACCCGCCGCCAACCCTGCAAGCGGGCCCAGAAACCCGGTCATTCCATCCGTCACTATCCGCCGGCCAAACTCTGCGTAACGCTCAAGATTGCGGTTGGCGCTGATCAGCACCTCGTCAACCTGGGGTGCAAAACGCTCGAGCACCCAGGCAAGCATCGGGCGATTGCCTAACGAAACCAGGCCCTTGTCCTCACCCCCCATACGACGTGCTTGCCCGCCTGCCAGCACCAGGCCCGTGACAGCATCACTCGCAGTGAATTGGGTCAAGATAGGTCTCCCACCTGGCCGCTGTCAATGAATGCACGGGTCCCGTGGCCGGCCCGGAATTGGACCTATAATAGCGGTTAGTTGTAGGCGTAATAAAACCATTCGAATAAGAGACACCCATTGACCTCGTTAGAAATCATCTGGGAGTCATATTGATAAAGCGACTGATCCCCATCACTGTGATGTCACTAGGGGCTGTATGGCTGCTTGCGGCCTGCCAATCGCTCGACTCCCTCGATACTCCAGTGCGCCTTGACGATGGATTGCAGTCTCTTGCAGTACCGCCTGATCTCACCGCCCCTAGCGCAAACGAGAGCATCCACCTGTCGGATGCCGTCCGACAACGTGCCAGCGGTGGGCAACTGAAAGCCTTTGGCGCATTTAAGGATTTTGAGAAACGCGCTGAATACAACGAATTCCTTAAGTGGCGAGCGCAAGAAGGCATCTCACAATCTATTGATTTTTCGGCATTCAAAGCGGCCAAACAAGAAGCGCAACGAGCACTCCTTAGCAAACGGGGCGTGTTAACCGCGTTGGATGACAGCGGCCAGCAACTGATACTGATCGATGACACACTGGACAACAGTTGGAACCGCGTCGATACCGCCGTCCTCAATATGGGCGTACAAACGCTCGACATCACTCGCGCCACCTGGACTTTTCGCATTCACTACGATACTCGCGAGCCTGCAGGTGAAAGGAAAGGACTAAAACGACTCGCATTCTGGCTGCGTGAACCGGTCATTTATCAACTCCAGTTGCGACAACAGAACGACATTGTTGTCGCCGCGGTCTATGACGAGGACCACATCGCGCTGACTGATGCAACAGCCAACGCTTTCGTTGCCCGGCTCGCCGTACAGTTGAAAACATTTGCCCGCGAGCGCGAACAACATGTAGTCGGTGGGCGAAAAGGTGTGTCTGGAACTTCGCTTAGCGAAGGGGCCACCGGTCGACTGCAATTGACCTTACCGCTCGGCCCGACCCTCGCCTGGCAACGCCTTGATCAAGTGCTGAGTGAGGTTGGTTTCTCTGTTTCAGAGAAAAATTCAGAGACGCTCAGTTTTGTTATCCGCTACGCTGATTCGAATGCGCCGGACTCGGTCCCTCTCATTAAGAAACTCGCCTTCTGGAACAAAGATTCGATCACACCGGCCAGCACTTATCGCGTGCAATTGTTACCAGAGGGAACCAACACCATTGTCGATGTGATGAACATTGAGGGAAATCCAAGTGAAACCGGCGATCGAATTCTGTCGCTGATCTTTGAGCGACTGAAATATTAGCGGCGACGAGCAAAGACCCGCCAGGCTTAATCATTCACTGAAATACAGCAGAAGGGTCAGTCATTCTGACGTTGACGCTGCCACTCAAGATAAGCCTTAAACTCCTGCCAGCGCTTCCACTCCAGGTACTCAGCATACTCCGCATCGTCCACCACGGGACTTGGGTTGAGGGTCCCTTGCGGGTTTCGAAAGAAGGCGGATAAGTTAATACCCAGTCCCTCTTCCATCCTTGGATTAACCTGACCGACAGGCGCAGCAGATGTTGCGGTTGACCGACTAGCGCCAACAACCGCGTCACCGGTCGATGCACAACCGCTCGTCAGCGCCAGCACCATCACCGCCGCGACACAGCACACACCTCGATTAATCAGGTTCAATCCCATGCTTTCCTTGACTGATGTAAAACGCGAATGCGACCCCTGCCAGAGTAGCCGGGCCCCGGAGGCGTTGGCCAGACTACTGAACAAACTGTTTTATGCCATTTTGTTGCATTCTAACGTAAGCCACGGGCCATGTTCGTAGTGCCAGGGGAGGGGTTGAGCACATGCAAACCAGAAGGCCAGGGATGGCTGTTGCTAAATAACAACGGTTTCCCTGGCCTTCGTCGTGCTTTAGCAACAACTGTTGCAATTGGGCCAACGATTCGTCAAAATCCATGGGCTTTTGTACAAAAGGCACTTTAACTTTTTATTTCGAGGAGAGTTCATACATGAACAAGAAATTGCTTGCAGTTGCGATTGCCGGCACGCTTGCCGCTCCGATCGCTATTGCCGATGTTGCTGTGTCAGGGTCGATTCGCGTTGGGCTTCAAGGCGCGAGTGACGGTACTGATACAACGTGGCAAATCAAGAACGGTGGTTCGCGTCTTCGCTTCAAGGCATCTGAAGATCTGGGTAACGGCCAGTCGGCTTATGTGACCTATGAGTTTGGTGTCGATGCGGGCGGCGGTTCGATTGGTGGCGGTAGCCGCAATCGCCTGACCGAAGTCGGTATTAAGGGCGGTTGGGGCAGCCTCAGCCTGGGTTCCCAGTGGAGCACACAGTGGAGCATGGTCGGTACCCATATCGACAAGTCGAACGCGTTTGGTGGCCAGGGTTACCAGGGTCAGTACCGAATGAATAATTCGGTTCGCTATAAGACCTCTATGGGTGCACTGGCGGTTGGCCTCGATGCACAGATGCGCAGTGGCGGCGATGACATTGATAGCGCCACGATTGGCTTCGGCGGCAGCATGGGTGGGTTGAAGTATGGCGTTGCCTGGCGGGACAACGGCGACAGCGATTACACCGGCATCGGTTTTGGCGCAAAGATGGGCGACCTCAAGCTTTCCGGCGGTTGGTCTGATGTGGACGGCGGTAACTCCGGCTCCAACATCAACATCGGTCGTCTTGCCGGCATTTGGATGTCCTACGGCAAGGTCAGCGGTAGCGATGGTGCATTTGTCGCGAACTACCACCACAAAGTTGGCAAATCGACCACCGTACGGCTCGAAGCCAGAGCACAAGACGATAACAACGCGGGAATCATTATTCTTCGCAAAGAGTTCTAAAGTTTGAACCGGAGTTATCCGGTGTTGTAAAAAAGGGCGCCGCAAGGCGCCCTTTTTCTTTGTCTGCCCGACCTTTGTCTGCCCGAACAACAGAACTGACCTGAACTATTTAGCCAGCAAGGTCCCAGCGACCGACGGGCCCAGCGCTTCGATTAACGGCTGCAGCTGTGATTCGTATCGACGCCAACGTCCGATCGATCGAATATTCAAGGGTTGTCGCACCTGCCATAGACTTAGCGTCTCGACCCGCCCTACTCGAGTATGGTGAGCGAGACAAGCGTCACTCCAAACGAGCCCAAGCGACTCGAGAAGGTCACCCACTGTTTCACGCGGTGTTGAAACCAACTGTTCATAATCAACCTCGAGCAGCGCACCGCCCAACACCCCCCGCCAGTGCGCCATCAAGGCAACATACCGGTGATAGTACGCTGCGATATCTTCAAGCCGATACGCGTAATCCATACCCGGCGGAAAGTGCTGGCAGTAGATCGACAGCGCGGTATCCATCGGGTTTCGATTGCAATGAATGATGGCCGCTTCGGGGAAAAGGAGATGGATCAATCCCGCGTGCAAAAAATTCATTGGCATCTTGTCCGTCACCCGCTTAGCCTCACCCACGCGCTGTGTGAGTTCATCAAGGTAACGTCCCGCCAACGACTTCACAGCCTTCGCATCGAGCTGACTCACACCGGCTGGATAGGGGTTGCCCGCACTGTGATGGGCTTCTATCCATAGGCTGATTTCCGTGATCTTGCGCAGTTCACCCGCCGCTGAGACATCGGGGTGGGCCGCCAATACCTGTTCAAGGAGCGTGGTCCCGGAACGGGGCAATCCGATAATGAATATCGGCTGTCGGCTCACCTCGCCCCATCTCGGGCGATCTTCAAAAAACGCCCGATCAAAATGCTTCTCAATGTCATCAAACCGACGAGCGAGTCGGTCGATGCCAAATCGCACCGCCTTGTGACGCTCGTCATTGGCCTGTCTAAAGTAATCAAACGCTTCGTCATATTCGCCACAATCGTCAAGGGCTTTGCCAAGCGCGAAGCACAATGCTGCCCGACTCGGCGAAGAAAGATGATCACGCTGCAGTGCCACCCGCATCGCCAGAATGTCTTGATCCGCCGTGCTG
>Ga0208879_1004525_pt1 | contig 10804 bp, 10 predicted proteins | sample Knorr_S15_td_Bot_FD_185605 | JGI IMG/M metagenome (GOLD analysis project Ga0208879, IMG submission 185605) | Marine microbial communities from Southern Atlantic Ocean transect - Knorr_S15_td_Bottom_ad_5009_LV_A (SPAdes) (version 2) | ecosystem: Environmental > Aquatic > Marine > Oceanic | place...
AGCGGCTAATTGGGATTTGCCAATTCCAGGTCCCCCAGAGAGGACCAATACATGTCGGCGTTTAAAAGAGTTGGCAATCGTTTTAAGCGCAGCATCTCGACCAAAAAATTGGTTTCGAATGGACCTGGGCTTAGTGGCCCAGAAAGTAATCTCCGTTTTCCAAACGCTGTATCCGCCCGTCTTCGTCTCCAGCCACCTGGCCAGAGGAGGAATGGCAACGCTGATGAATCCTAATATCGCTACTACAATGGGAATCATTACATCAACCTAGGTCTGGCGATATGATTCAAAGGATATCGGTAAGGCCGTAAAAAATTGTAGCATCATTGCAAGTTCTCCCTAAAGGGGAACGGGACATCGCCCACCCCCCAACCAACCTTTCACAACCCCGTATATATAGGTACAATTGGTGGGCTTGGCTGGCCTGGGGACTGGGTTTTGCTTTGAGACCCCTTTAATCGGCGGCTCAGCGATTTTTTGGAGTTTGGCATGCCTAGCAGCGATAAAAACCAGTGGAAACGGGAAACTTTAGACCCCGCGGTCAAAAGATTCCCGGAACGACGCGAAAAGTTCCAGACCGACAGCGGCCTGAACATCGACCCGCTCTATAGCCCCGAGGACCTGAAGGCCCAGGGCATGGACTACGACCACGACTTGGGCTATCCGGGGGAGTACCCCTACACCCGGGGCGTCCAACCCAACACCTACCGGGGCCGGGTTTGGACCATGCGCCAGTATTCGGGTTACGGCAGCGCCGCCGAAACCAACGAGCGGTTCCGCTATCTCTTGGACCAGGGCCAGACCGGCCTGTCCATCGCCTTCGACCTGCCAACCCAGATCGGCTACGACTCGGACCACCTGCTGGCCAAGGGCGAGGTCGGAAAAGTCGGAGTGCCCATCTGCAGCCTTGAGGACATGGAGACCTTATTCAAAGGGATTCCCTTGGACAAAGTCAGCACCTCAATGACGATAAATGCCACCGCTTCATTGCTGCTGTGTTTCTATATAGTGGCCGCCCGGAAGCAGGGCGTGTCCCAGGACCAGATCAGCGGCACCGTGCAGAACGACATCCTCAAGGAATACATCGCCCGGGGCACCTACGCCTACCCGCCGCGGCCGTCGATGCGCCTGGTGGTGGACGTCTTCAAGTACTGCCACGAAAACGTGCCCAAGTGGAACACCATCAGCATCTCGGGCTACCACATGAGCGAGGCCGGCGCCACGGCGGTGCAGGAACTTGCCTTCACCTTCGCCAATGCCATCGCCTACGTTCAAGCGGCCCTTGACGCCGGTCTGAAGATCGACGACTTTGGCCCCCGGCTGTCATTCTTCTTCGTGGCCCAGAACAACCTGTTTGAAGAAGTTGCCAAGTTCCGGGCGGCCCGCCGGATGTGGGCCCGGATAATGAAAGAACGCTTCGGCGCCAAGGACCCGCGCTCCATGATGCTGCGGTTCCATACCCAGACCTCAGGCGTGAGTCTCACGGCCCAGCAGCCCGACAACAACCTGATCCGCTGCACCATTCAGGCGCTATCGGCCATCTTGGGCGGCTCTCAATCGATCCACGTGAACTCCCGCGATGAGGCTTTGGCCCTGCCTTCCGAAGAATCGGTACAACTGTCCCTCCGGACTCAGCAGATCCTGGCCTTCGAGAGCGGAGTCTCCGATGTGGTCGACCCTCTGGGAGGCTCGTATTACATCGAGAGTCTGACCAACGAGTTGGAAGCCAAGGCGTTGGAATACATCAAACAGATTGACGATATGGGCGGCTCGGTGGAGGCCATTGAGCAGGGTTTTCAAGTTAGGGAAATCGCGGACGCCGCCTACCGCCACCGGCAGGAAGTGGAGTCGGGTGACCGGACGATCGTCGGCGTGAACCGGTTCGCCACTGAAGAGCCTCCCATGGAAGGGCTTTTGCGGGTGGACGAAGAGGCCGCGCGGATACAGATCGAGCGGCTGGAAAAGCTCCGGAAAGGCCGTGACGACGGCAAGGTTAAGGCCGCCCTGGAGCGGTTGGAACAGGTGGCCCGGACCGAGGAGAACACTGTTCCGGCGATCCTGGAATGCGTGGAGAATTACTGTACCCTTGGGGAGATCAGCCAGGTATTCAGAGGGATATTCGGAGAACAAGACGGCACCCTATCCTTCTAACTGGCGCAGCCAGGGCTATTACCTGCCGGCGGACACAAGGGGCTATGATGTCGGGAAGGCGTAGCCTGCGGAACTAGACATAACTTGGTAAAAATGGAGAAATGTCATGCCTGATGTGATACTGACCGAAGAAGAGCAGATGCTTCAGACCACGGTCAGAGACTTCGTCGACCGGGAGATCGCGCCCAGGGCCAAGGAAGCTGATGAGAAGGCCGAATTCCAATGGGAGAACTGGCGCGGCCTTGCCGACCTGGGTCTCACCGGCCTGGGCATCGACACCAAATACGGAGGCAGCGGCCCGGCCGGCTACCGGCAAGTGGCCATCGCCGCCGAGGAAGTGGCCCGGGGCGACGCCTCGACCAGCGTTAGTTGGCTGGCCCACCTGGCATTAGGCACCGCCTGCGTCGACAGGTTCGGCACCGACGAGCAGAAAGAACGCCTGCTCACACCCCTGGCATCGGGGGAGGCGGTGGCGGCGTTTGCCCTCACCGAGCCCAGCGGTGGCTCCGACGCGGCGGCCCTCCAGACCACGGCCACCGAGAAAGACGGCACCTATTTCTTGAATGGAAGCAAGATGTTCATCACCAACGCTTCAGTTGCGTCGACCATCGTGGTGTTCGCGACCGAGGACCGTTCCAAGGGATACAAGGGCATCAGCGCCTTCTTGGTGCAGAAAGACTCCCCCGGTCTGACCATCAACCCCATGCACGGCAAGCTGGGCATGCGCAGCTCCACCACCGATGAGGTGGTCTTCCAAGACACTCCCGTCAGCTCGAATAACCTGCTGGGCGAGCGGGGGCGCGGGTTCAACCTGGCCATGGAGATTCTGACTCAGAGCCGCATCATCATCGCCGCCCAGAGCGTTGGCATCGGCCAGTCGGCCCTGGAAGCAGCGGTGCGGTTCGCCCAGATGCGAGAGACCTTTGGCAATCCCATCGCCCAACACCAGGGCATCCAATTCATGCTGGCCGACATGGCTGTGGGGGTCCATTCATCTCGGGTGGCGACCATGAATGCCGCCAGCCTGATGGATGCTCAGCAGCCCTTCATACAGGAAGCATCCATCGCCAAGCTGATGGCGTCGGAGATGTGCATCGACGTGGCCAACAAGGCCATCCAGATACACGGCGGGGCTGGCTACTTCCAGGAAGCCGGAGTGGAGCGGATCTTCCGTGACGCCCGGGTCACCACCATCTATGAAGGGACCTCTGAGGTACAGCGGTTGCTGATAGCCCGGAAATTGTTGGAGCAGTACCCGGTTTAAGAGAGGTTAGATGTGCCCAAGGTCGAATCAGCCGTCCAAGCTACCGATATCGCGGTCGATTTTTTAAAAAAACATTTCCCAATACTTCATCGGCCCATGAAGGCAACCCGAGAACAAGAGACATGGGCAGTAGAGGTTGATGTGGGTCCGTTCTTAGTAAAAGTGGCTAGAGTGTCTATTGACGCTGAAACCGGTGAAATCACTAGTTACGAAATTCCGTAAGGCTGGCGGATCGGTGTCAGCAGCCATGGTTACGCAATGCCGTCGAGCAGCGGATACTTAAAATGACCATTGAAAACGGGGACACTTTACTTGGCCCAAGAGCATATGCACTTCAGAGTAGGCATTATTTGGAGAACTCTCAGGGTGCGATCGAACTAGACGAATTAGAAAAAGCTGGCGAATTCCTCTGGGGCGGCATGGCCTTGGCGGTAAAAGCTGTCGCCGCATTCAAAGGGATTGAGCTCAAAAGCCATAGGAGACTGTGGGATTACGCAAAAGAAGTCTCAAGAGACTTGCAAGAGGAGTCGATATTTACGGCATTTCGAGATGCGAATTCTCTTCATAGCAATTTCTACGAAACGGGTATGTCACTAGAGATACTGCTCGATTCGGAAGAAAGGATACGAAGCGCGGTGGGGTTACTTATTTCGCAAATACCCCCGGAGGTTTTGGAACAGTGACTGAGGTCTGCACGGTTAATTACATCGACCACGTGGGCGTGGCCGTGAAAGATATTGAAGCGGCTTTGGCGTTCTTCAAGAAGGTCTTTGACGTGCCCGACGCCAAGATCGAACTGATGGAAGACCAAGGCGTCCGCGCCACCCTGATCGAGGTGGGCCAGACCCGGCTGGAGCTGCTGGAGCCCACCGGCCCCGAGTCGGGAGTCGGCCGGTTCATAGAGCGACGGGGCGAGGGCCTGCATCATCTGGCCTTCAACGTCACCGATATATCCGGGAAGCTGAAAACGCTGCAAACCCTTGGCGTCGACCTCATCGACCAGACGCCCAGAGAGGGATTGTCGGGAACGATCGCCTTCGTCCATCCAAGGTCGGTATTCGGGATCTTGACCGAGCTGGTGGAGAGCGTCCCGAATAATGACTAAGGTTTTTGATAGATTTTTGATATTAAGAAACGCGCCGGGAATAATGGACAACAATGCAAAACAATAACCGCCCCATAAGGGTGCTGGTGGCGAAACCGGGGCTGGACGGCCACGACCGGGGCGCCAAGGTGATCGCACGGGCCCTACGGGACTCGGGGATGGAAGTGATCTACACCGGCATCAGGCAGAGCCCCCAGATGATCGCCCAGGCCGCGGCCCAAGAGGATGTGGACGTGATCGGCATGAGCATCCTGTCGGGCGCCCACCTGGAGATATTGCCGGAGATCATGGACCTACTGCGGGACCAGGGAATGGATGATGTGATCGTGGTGGTGGGTGGAATCATACCCGAGGTCGACCGACAGCCGTTGAAGGACCTGGGCATTTCCGAGGTATTCGGCCCGGGCACGACCACCGGTTCCATCGTCGAGTTTATCCAAGAGCGGGCCAAAGAACGGGCAGGAGCCTAGCGAGGCTGCGGACCGTCCCGCATCTTGGGTTTATTGGTCATACCAGGGGCCGTTAGGGGATTGACATAATGGATATCGCGCGCCTGAGAAGCCATTTCCACTTGACATCCAAGCATGGGTAGAAACTATAATTACCATCGGCTAATAGCAGGGTTTGGGCAGGCTCAATGCATTACAACTTGGCTCAGTTGTTGAGGGAGCCTACCGGATCGACGAGAGACTACGAAGTAGACGGCTCGTTTGTCGGCCCTGAAGGTGGCATGGACCGGGCCCAGGGATGGGTTCGAGTGGTTCGGACGCACCAAGGTTTTATCGTCCGCGCCGAGCTGGAGACCCAGGTCAGTTTGACCTGCAGCCGGTGCATCGACAGGTTCGAATCACGGTCCGAATTAACAATGGAAGAAGAGTCCTTCCCGATTAATGATTCGGAAACGGATCAAACGATAGAATTCGCGGAAGAGCAGCAGGGCGAGATTCATCTCGATGACCAGCATGTTCTGGACATGGCTGAGGTGGTCCGCCAATACGTGCTCACCGTGGTACCGATAAAACCCTTGTGCTGTGAGGAGTGTTCGGGCTTATGCCCGGAGTGCGGGACTAACCTAAACAAGGAAAAATGTAAATGTAACGCAGCTCTAGTCGATCCCGATGGGGGTCTTTGGCGGAGCTGTTGACTGAGAGGCGGGAATAACCGGTCTTCTCGATTTTAATATAACTAGGAACCCCGGCAGATACGAACCTCAGGCGATCTCTAAAACCGTAGGTATTCTCCCTTCTCAGCCTCCCACAGTAGGAAAAGTGTACGCTTTGGCGTTCGCCTGTTAGAATAACCGGCGACCATCGAAGTATGGCGTGCTGACCAAGGAAAAAGGACGTGACCGAAAATGGGCGCAGTACCCAGGAAAAAATTGACCAGGGCGAGGAAGGGACGGCGGATAGCTTCATACAGGCTTGATCCGTTGCATCCAGCTTTGTGCCCTCGCTGCCGGGCCGCCAAGAGGCCCCACGTGGTGTGCCCTCAGTGCGGGTTCTACCGCGGGCGTCAGGTCATAGAGGAGACGGTCTAGCTATCCCTAGAGGCGGAAGCCTTTAGGATGGACCCCTGTTGTCCCAAACTCAGACGATTTAGTTATGTACGCTAAGCACAGAAAAAAGGTAATAGAGGAGTTGTTTTCGGGTTGTACTGTTTTGTCTCGCTGCCCTAAAATCCGTAAGGTGTTGAAAACCGTCGGGCGCCGGTGGAGGTAGCTACGAGTACCGAAGAAGCGCATAACCAAACGAATAACCGGGCGTATGTGTTCCCTGGACAAGGGTCGCAAAGCGTAGGAATGGGGGCCGAATTATTCGAGTCGTCCCAGGCCGCGCGAGAAACCTTTGAAGAAGCCGACGATAGCTTGGGGTTTCCTCTGTCCCGTTTGATATTTGAAGGGCCGGCAACGGACCTTCAGAACACCGCAAACTCCCAGCCGGCAATCATGACCATGAGCATCGCCGCTTGGCGGACCTGGCAAGAGATGCAGGGTCCCCAGGCAGTTGTAGCCAAGGCCGTTGCCGGACACAGCTTGGGCGAGTACACCTCCCTAGTCGCCGCTGAAGTCATCGATTTTTCCGATGCCGTCCAGTTGGTGCGCAAACGCGGTGAACTCATGAACCAAGCGGCGGTCAACCGCCCCGGCGCAATGGCCGCCATACTTGGACTGAACGAACTGGCTTTCGCCCAGATATGCGACGAGACCGGTGTTGAATTGGCTAACATCAACACCGACGACCAGATAGTGATCAGCGGCGATAAGATCGCCGTGGCCCGGGCAATGGACCTTGCTTCAGCCCGTGGCGCCAAGAAGACCATACCTTTGCCCGTCAGCGGGGCCTTCCACTCCTCGTTGATGTTCGAAGCGTCTGCCGGCCTGGCAGAAGCGATCCAGGCCCTCGATTTCAAAGAACCCAAGATGCCAATCGTTGGCAATTGTGATTCCAAGCCGTTGTCCACAGCGGATGACATCCGCGCCGAGTTGGTCAACGGTCTCTGTCAGTGCGTTCAATGGAAGGACTCAGTCCGCCATCTAGTCGATTCTGGGGTGACCCAGTTCGTGGAGTTCGGCTCCGGCGGAGTGCTGGCAGGACTAATAAAAAGAATCGACCGAGGCGTCAAGGTGACGACCGTGTCAGATACCGCATCCATGCGGAAGCTGGCTGAGGAAGTAGCCTAAACCGCTCGGTTTAATACGGTGACCCAAAATGAGGGTTAAATACGCAGACCATAGGCGACAATCTAGAACGGCGGCCTTGCAATCCCTGTTCGCTGCCGATGTGCGGGGCATCTGGAATGACCCGGCGTTGGAGTGGCTGGACGAGGACGAAGACCTGCCGGAGAGCTCGGTAGAGTTCGCTCAGGAGCTCCTGGGTGGCGTATCAAAGAGCCACACAGGGTTGGACAACGTAATCACCCGTTACGCCCCGGCGTGGCCGGTGAGCCAGTTGTCGGTCATAGACCGCAACATCCTGCGCATAGCTCTATTCGAACTGATATACACACCTGGGACTCCCAGAAAGACGGCCATCAACGAGGCCGTGGAGTTGGCAAAAATCTTTGGCAGCGAGAGTTCGGCCCGGTTCGTCAACGGGGTTCTAGGATCCGCGATGTCTGGACTGGAGTCAGGAGAGATCGCATCCATCGAGCCGGTGCCTGAAGGGAGATGATTGATTGACCACTGTTTATGACAGAGTAAAAACCATCGTGGTCGACAAGTTGGGAGTTGAAGAGGACGAGGTCACAGAATCCGCGTCTTTCATAGAGAACCTGAATGCAGACTCCCTCGACCTGGTGGAATTGATTATGGCGTTTGAAGAGGAGTTCTCCACTGGCGCTAGCCAGTTGGAGATATCCGATGAGGACGCCGCTAATATCGCGACCGTCAGCGATGCTGTGACTTATCTCAAGGAGCACGGCGTCACAGACTAAGGCCCAGTTGGGCGGTACCTGGCTTAGGGATGCGGTGAGGCGGTGGCGGGAGCCGATGTTTGAAGAACACCACTTCGGAATACCTTCCCGGTTTTGTTTTCCTCCTCGCTCTAACTTCCCTATCGTCCGAAGCCCTGCGTCTTCGCTGAACGGCTACAACCAACGCACTAAGGAAAAATGGTGTAGATTGCGCCTGAGAGCATTAACCCAGGCTCAGATATAGAGTAAAAAAGTAGTGATAGACTGCCGCACTCTCCCAATATATCGGTCCAATGGCGCCACCTGCAGCCCTAACGGCGGGCTGCTTACCCCAGTTGGCTAACTTAGTCGAACCGGGAGGTTGGAAACCATGACCTCTTCTGAATATGGACCCAGTGATCACGGGACTCAAGCGGAACCAGGGGCTTACCGGGAACCAGAAATCGAAGGACAGAGCAGCGCCGGCCCGGAAGGCGCCGGGGTCAGTCCGATGAACACCCTGGAACAGGTCGCCCAACTTGTCAGGACCTGCACCGATTGTCCCTTGGGACGGGGCCGCACCAACGCAGTGCCGGGTGAAGGGAATCCCCAGGCCGAAGTTATGTTCATCGGCGAGGGTCCCGGTTATCAAGAAGACCGTCAGGGGCGTCCCTTTGTTGGGCCCGCCGGGAAATTGCTGGAAGGCCTGTTGGCGTCTATCGGCTCCCACCGGGACGACGTGTTCATTGCCAACATGGTCAAATGCCGCCCGCCCGGCAACCGCGACCCGTCCCCCGCGGAGATGACCGCCTGCACCAAGTACTTGGACCGGCAGATAGAGTTGGTCAACCCCAAACTCATCGTCACTTTGGGCCGGTTCGCGTTCGGGCGGTATTTCCCAGGAGAGGGCATCACCAAGGCCCGTGGAAAGCTCAGAGAGAAAGACGGGCGAAAGATCTTTCCAGTGCTCCACCCAGCAGCGGTGTTGCGCCGTGAAGAACTAAGGCCCACAATGATAGAAGACTTCAAAGCGATTTCGGAGATATTGGAAAGCGGAATGGAGGCTACTGGCATGGAGCCAGGCGTTACGGCGCCTGAAGCACCGCAACCAGCCCAGCTATCCTTTGTTAACGCCCCTGGGCAGGCAGCCGTTCCGGCGGCGCAGGCCGAAACATCAACCGTCAACGTAGAAGAAGCACCCCGGCCCGAGCAATTGACTCTATTTTAAAAGTCTTGAAGCGGGGCGGGTAATCCACATTTAGGAACGTACAAAACGTTGACATCTCCGCTACGCGTCATTCCCCTGGGAGGCCTCGGGGAAATCGGCAAAAACATGATGGCCTTTGAATACGAAGACGATATAGTGATCGTCGATTGCGGGGTCCAATTCCCCGAAGAAGGTATGTTTGGGGTCGACCTGATAATCCCCGACGTCTCATACCTGATGGAACGGCTCGACAAGGTCCGTGCCATCCTCATCACCCACGGCCATGAAGACCACATCGGAGCGCTTCCCTTCATCCTGCCAAAGCTGAAGTGCCCGGTATATGCGCCGCGGCTGGCCCACGGCCTGATAACCGCAAAGTTGAAGGAACGGCGGGCCGCTCGAGACTCGGTGGTGACCCCCATCGACCCGGGCGTGGTCCATCAGATCGGCGAGGCCTTTGAGGTCTCGTGGTTCCGAGTGTGCCACAGCATACCCGACGCCATGGGAATCGCCATCGGCACCCCCCTGGGCACGATCATCCACACCGGAGATTTCAAGATCGACCATACCCCGGTGGACGGCCGTATCTTCGACCTGCCGTCTCTGGCCCACTATGGGGACGACGGCGTTCTGCTGCTGTGCTCCGACTCCACCTATGCCGAGGTGCCGGGTTATACAACCTCGGAGCGAGTGGTGGGAGAGGCCCTCGACCGGGCCATCGGAGAGGCCGACGGCCGGGTACTGGTGGCCACATTCGCCTCATTGGTGTCCAGGGTCCAGCAGGTGGTGGATGCCGCCGACAAACACGGCCGCAAAGTCAGCATCGTGGGCCGCAGCATGGTGGACACGGTGAAGGTTGCCACCGAACTGGGCTATCTAAAAGTGCCGGCGGGAACGTTGGTGCCTTTGGCTGAAACCAGAAAATTATCGCCAGAGAAAGTGGTCCTGATGACCACCGGAAGCCAGGGAGAACCGACGTCAGCCCTGGTCCGCATCGCCAAGCAAGAACACCGCGACGTCAACATCGTGGCCGGAGACACAGTGATCATCTCCGCCACTCCCATCCCTGGGAATGAGCTGGCGGTCAGCCACACCATCGACAACCTGCTCCGGCAGGGCGCCAAGGTGCTCTACGACCGGATCGCCACCGTCCACGTGCACGGGCACGCCAGCCAAGAAGAACTTAAGCTGGTGCTGCGCCTGGTTAGGCCGAAGTACTTCCTGCCTGTTCACGGCGAGTTCCGGCACCTGACCGCCCACGCTCAACTGGCCTGGGACCTGGACGTGGCTAAAGACGGGATCTTCGTCATGGAAGACGGCGACGTGCTGGAAATATCGGAAGACGGCGCGCGCATGGGCGAGCGCATCTCCGCGGGACCCATCTTCGTGGACGGCCTGACCACCAGGGACCTGCAGAGCCCGGTGTTGGGCGAGCGTCGCAGCCTCTCGAAAGACGGCGTGGTAGTGGTCGTCGTAACCACAGACAAAAAGACCGGAAAGCTAGTTGGTGAGCCGGCGGCCGTTGCCAGTGGCTTCTTGGACGAATCGGAGACGGGCAATCTGTTTGAAGAATTGAGCGCCGCCCTGGCCCAGGAACTGACCAACAACTGGTCCGGCAGCAAGGAAAACAGCGAAAACGGCGGATTAAAGACAAAAGTCAGAGAAACTGCCCGTAGCTTCATAGCTA
>Ga0208879_1004527_pt1 | contig 10802 bp, 10 predicted proteins | sample Knorr_S15_td_Bot_FD_185605 | JGI IMG/M metagenome (GOLD analysis project Ga0208879, IMG submission 185605) | Marine microbial communities from Southern Atlantic Ocean transect - Knorr_S15_td_Bottom_ad_5009_LV_A (SPAdes) (version 2) | ecosystem: Environmental > Aquatic > Marine > Oceanic | place...
TTATTGAGAGATAAGTGGTATTTATTCTCTTAGCGGGACCGACGAGACTCGAACTCGCGACCTCCGGCTTGACAGGCCGGCGTTCTAACCAACTGAACTACGATCCCAATTATTCAAATACTTTTTTCAAAAAGCGAGTTCAAAGAACATATCGATTTAACTCGCGGCCTTCCCGCAACCTGCGGGAGGGCTGGCAGGTAACCAACTGCCTGTCCGCCCTTGGCGGAAACTATTTACCCATCGAAATCCGTTTTCCGGATGAAGATGGGCGATCCCAAAAAATTAATATTCTGAAGATTTATCTCGATAAATTAATGCTGCTGGTATAAATATAATGTATCCTACAAACAGCATAATTGGTGCTAGGGTCAAACTTTGAAAACTGTTTACTTCCCCAGCTGCCATAACAAAATACCCAATAAGAATTAGTGCAAGACCAATACCAAAAAGGATATAATTCGTGTTATGGAAAGCCCACGATTCGAATAGTGAATCATTTGAAACTTTGTCTTTGTTGTGAAATAACTGGCTCATTTCGGCGGAAAAATTACATTTGAAACCAAAAGCCCGAAAGGAGTATTTACTTAAAAAATAATTAGAAACTGAATTGACTTAGTTTAACGAAAAATCTTAAATTCGCCCCCCGAAAATGGTCAAATATTTAAAGAAAAAGAATGGTTATCTCTTTGGGGGGATAATAATTATATCTTCCTGGATAGCTCTGGTAGGATTAATATTATTTTGGCCACAGCAAAATCCCTATTCCTTAGCAAAGGTGACTGTGTATTCAGGGATGACACTGAGATCATTATCGAAACAATTATATGAAAAGAAAATTATTTCGAATGAACAAATGTTCAGATGGGCTGTGCAAATTATGGGGAAGGAGAAAGAAATCCCTGTTGGAACATTCAGGGTAGTGAATGCTCAATCGAATTATAAAATAATTGATCAATTGGTATATGGATCACCGGAAAGGAAAAAAGTACGCGTTTTAGAAGGTTGGTCAATGGCGCAGATTGCGAATCATCTAAATGAAATTATGGGATTTGACAGCGAAGATGTTATTGAACTAGCTAATGATCATCGTATGCTAAGAAAACATGGAATAAAAGGATCCTCCATGGAAGGGTATTTATTCCCCGACACGTATTATTTCTTTGAGGGTGATACTCCGGGGTCAATCGTAAACCACTTGGCGAATGAGTTTAAGAAATTTTGGACTGATAATCGAATTGCACGTGCTAAGCAATTAAATATGACGAAACACGAAATAGTGACTTTAGCATCAATAATTGAAGGAGAGGCTATCTATGATAAAGAACGGTCAATCATTTCAGGCGTTTATCATAACCGATTAAATATTGGGATGAGACTTCAAGCAGATCCCACAATACAGTACATTATTGAGGACGGACCAAGAAGGTTATTAAATCGAGATTTAAAAGTTAAATCTCCCTATAATACATATTTGCATGAAGGATTACCTCCCGGACCAATTAATTCCCCTGGAGAAGAATCTTTAGTCGCAGCCCTTTATCCAGAAAAGAATGAATATTTGTTTTTTGTTGCCCGAGGAGATGGTTATCATACATTTACATCAAATGAACACGACCATAATAAAGAAAAAAGAAAGTTTCAAAAAATTCGTAGAAATGCGAGGAAAAATAAAAAGAAAAAATGAGCCTAAAAAAATTAAATAAAACCCAAAGAGCGGCCGTGGAAGCTACGGACGGACCCATTCTAATCTTTGCAGGTGCAGGAAGTGGGAAAACCCGTGTCTTGACTCATAAAATGTTTTACCTGATTCGAGAAGAATTGTATAAACCGGAAGAAATACTTTCTGTTACTTTCACAAATAAAGCTGCAAAGGAAATGAAAGAAAGGGTGCTGGATCTATTAAAGGTTGATAACCTTCCAATTACAATTGGTACCTTTCATTCAGTATGTGCCCGAATGTTACGTATAGAAGCGAAACACTTAGGTATAAGCCCACAATTTGCTATTTACGATGCTCAGGATCAATTAGACTTGCTAAAGGTTGTGTTAAAAAATCTAAACGTAACTAAGGATTATTTAGCGCCGAACCATGCCCGAAGCCAAATTAGCTATTTAAAGAATAAAATGATTACCCCTGATGCTCAGTCAAGGAAAGCGCGAACAATTCTTGAAAAAACGGTAGTAGACGTTTATACTGCTTATCAAAAAGCGTTAAAAGATAATGATGCTTTGGATTTTGATGATTTATTGTTGTATCCATTAGAATTATTTGATAAGCATCCAAAAGTCTTGGCTAAATACCAAAGAAAATGGAAATATATTTTGGTGGATGAATATCAGGATACGAATCGTCCACAATTTCACTTTTTAATGAAATTGTCAGAAAAACATCAACAAATTTGTGTGGTTGGAGACGACGATCAATCTATTTATGGATGGCGTGGAGCTGACGTATCTAATATATTGGATTTTGAAAAATCCTTTCCAAGTTGTAGAATTTTTACTTTGGAAAAAAATTATCGTTCAACTCAGCAAATATTAGATGCTGCAACTTCTGTCGTTGTTCACAATGATAGAAGGGCAAAGAAAAATCTAGTGTCTGAAAACGGTTCAGGTGAATTAATTGGATTATTTGAAACTCGAGATGAATTAGAAGAAGCGGATGCAATTATTTCTGCGTTAGAAAAAGAAATAAAACTTAATAAAAGGACATTTTCTGATTTTTCAGTTCTTTATAGAACCAATGCTCAATCACGGCCTCTAGAAGACAGTTTTAGACGAATGGGTATTCCTTATAATATTGTTGGAAGTATTCGGTTTTATAATCGAAAAGAAGTTAAAGATGTATTGGCTTATTTTCGATTGGTTGTAAATTTAAAAGACACCATTTCCCTTCGAAGAATCGTGAATTTCCCTCCCCGTGGTATCGGAATGAAAACCATGGATAAATGTGTGGTTCAAGCCGAGGTAGATAAAATAGAATTATTTGAAGTTTTAAAAAGTGCTGAAAAATTGGCCATCCGTGGCAAGCAATCAGATTCATTGAAATCATTTTATGAATTGATTAAGAAATACCATGATCTTCGTAACAAACTAAGCGCAAATGAATTAACACGAAGTTTGATCGAAGAAGCGGGTGTTTTAAAACTATATAAAGAATCTACTGATCCTTCTGATCGTGAAAGATTTGAAAATGTAAATGAATTGTTAAATAGTATTGACGAATTCTGTCTAAAAAATCCTGAATCAACCATTAGCGATTTTCTTGAAGAAGTCTCCTTATTATCCGATATTGACCATTGGAATGATTCGGATAACCGTGTAACACTTATGACGGTCCATTCTTCAAAAGGATTGGAATTCCCAGTTGTATTTGTTGCTGGTTTGGACGATGGGCTTTTTCCACTTTATAATGTGCTGGAGTCCAAAGAAGGGTTAGAGGAAGAGCGACGGCTATTTTATGTGGCCTTAACTCGAGCCCAAGAACGTGTTTTTCTACTTTATGCGACCAATCGTCGTAGGATGGGTGGGGAAAATATATTGGGAATGCCTAGCCGATTTATTGGAGAAATTCCTAATGATTATCTGGACCGAATTGAATTCCAATCTGCCCTAACCCGACGTGTTGTTGGAGGATCACTGCAAAAGAGAACGAAAGTAATGGTGACTCGAACTGTTACTACTTTTGATGATTTCAAAGTTGGGGATATGGTAGAACATTCAATTTTTGGTGCCGGGAAAATCATGGTATTGAGCGGAACAGGTGAAAATCAACGCGTGGGTGTGGTTTTTAAAGATGGGACTAAAAAGAAGCTCATCGTCAAATACGCCAATCTAAGCAAGATCAGTTAATCTATAGTTATTATTCCTATTATTTCATCCAATTACTGGTGTAACTTCAGGATGAGACTCATTCTCAATAAAGAATATAATGGCATCAAACTCAAAGAATATATTTAAAGAAATTCTTAAGAAAGAAGGATTAAGATATACCCAACAGCGTCAGCTTGTTTGGGATGAAATAAAAAATAGTCATGATCATCGAGATGCCGAAAATATCTATATGTGTATTCGTAATAATGGTTTAAATGTTTCCCGAGCCACAGTTTATCGCACCATAGATGTATTAGTGAAAAATCGTCTTGTTAGAAAGATGGATGTGGGTGATGGACGTAATAGATTTGAACCGCGATTAAATGATGATCACCATGACCATATGATATGCGAAAATACTGGTGATATTATAGAATTCTTTAATGAAGAATTGGAAATCTTACAAGAAAAAATTGCCAATGACCTTGGTTATACTGTAGTAAGGCATGTCCATCAATTATTTGTTAAACCTTTAACAAAGTAACCCATGAACCTTGTCGATTTAGCGCCATCTCAGGTTGGAATTATCGATGAATTGAATGGAGATTCTCAATTTATTTCTCGTCTGATGGAAATGGGGTTTTCTAAAGGTAGAAAAATTCGAATGATCTATAAAATGCCATTTAAAGGTCCCATTACGATTCAAATTCGCAACGGTATGATATCTTTACGTCAATTGGATGCATCCCAAATTTCCATCTCATTGGATGACTAATTCTAATAAAATGATTGCCCTTCTTGGCAACCCTAATTCAGGGAAAACGGCTCTTTTTAATATTCTTACGGGCCTCAATCAAAAAGTATCTAATTATCCGGGAGTAACGGTAGAACAAATATTGGGTACAGCAAAATTTGGAGAAAATTCTTTCAAAATTTTAGATCTACCCGGTACGTATAGTTTGACGCCAGAATCTCTCGATGAAGCTATCGTTTCGCAAGAATTCGCAAAATGGGCAAAGGGAGATGATATACCAAATTGTATCATTTCTGTTGTTGATTCTACAAATCTTGAACGAAATCTATATTTAACCACACAATTAATTGATTTAGGAATTCCAATTATAATTGCATTAAATATGATAGATCTTTCACGGGAAAAGTCATTAGAGATTGATTGTAACCAACTAAAAGAATCATTGAATGTAAGTGCGGTTGTTCCTATTTCTGCTCGATTAAAAGAAGGGATAGAATTATTAAAAAATGAGATTATTAATGCGTGCGTTAGGGAAAAATCAACCTCCAAAAGTTTCAAAATTCCAGATCCTGTTCATACAGCAATTTTACCCCTCCAAAATTGGTATAAAGATCATTATCAATTATCAGACCTTTTATCAATTTCCTTTGCAATTCGAGTTGCAACTACAGGAAGGATAGAGGGTTTTGATTCGCCTGATGAATCCATATTAGATCGAGCACAATTCGACTTAAAAACAATTGGTTTCCCTCATGAAACTTTAGAGCCTAAACTGAGATATCATTGGTTAGATCAAGTAGTTCCAAAGGCAGAGATTCCCATAAGGAAAAAATCTAAGAGCGAAAAAACAGATAGAATCTTAACCCATAAGTGGTTTGGTCCATTAATCTTTTTAACTCTATTGACTTTTATATTTCAAGTTATTTTTACTTGGGCATCATATCCAATGAATATGATCGATAATGGAATGGCACAATTTGGGAATTGGGTTAGCCATCAAATCCCACTAGGATTATTGAGTGATTTATTGGTAGAAGGTGTTATTGGTGGTGCAGGTGCAATTCTCATATTTTTACCACAAATATTAATCCTCATATTTTTTCTCACCCTACTAGAAGATTCTGGATATATGGCTCGAATTGCAATTATGATGGATAAAGCCATGACAAAAGTTGGGCTCCATGGTCGATCTGTTTTACCACTTATGAGCGGATATGCTTGCGCAATTCCTGGGATTATGTCTACACGTACAATTGATAGCTGGAAAGAACGACTTGTTACTATTTTGGTTTTACCTCTCATGAGTTGTAGTGCCCGGCTTCCCATTTATGCATTAATGATTGGTGCATTTATTCCAAATAAAACTATTTTTGGATATTTTGGTTTGCAAGGACTTACCATGGTTCTCATGTACTTTTTAGGAACAATTACAGCATTAATATTATCTTACGGATTCAGCAAATGGATAAAAACTGAAAAAAAATCATCTTTTATAATGGAATTGCCTCCCTATCGAATTCCATTAATGAAATCAGTACTCCGTCAAGTCTATACGAGAGGAAAACTGTTTGTAACGGACGCAGGAAAAATCATTATGGCAATTTCAATAGTACTTTGGTTTTTAGCATCATTCCCGAAAATAGATTCCAGTTTAGGTGAAACTCAATCTATACATAACAGTTATGCAGCAAAAATTGGACACACAATTGAACCTGTTATTCGACCCCTTGGATTTGATTGGAAGATTGGGTTAGGTCTTGTTACATCATTTGCCGCTCGTGAAGTGATGGTAAGTACCCTAGCCACCATCTACAATGTGGAAAATGGTGAGGAAGATGCAATCTCATTAATGGAAGCAATGAAACGGGATAAAGATCCGATTACAGGGAAATCAATCTTTACACCATTGGTGGCATTAAGTTTAATGGTGTTTTATGTTTTTGCTGCTCAATGCATGGCCACCTTTGCCATTGTAAAACGGGAAACCAATTCTTGGAAATGGCCTGTTTTTATGGTGTTTTATATGACAGGTCTCGCTTACTTTGGTTCCCTCATTGTGTATCAGGGTGGGCTTATGTTGGGATTCTCATGATACAGGAGATACTCGTTGGACTTATATTGATTGGTGCAATTGTTATGATTCTAATCCGGTTTAAGAAACAGCTAACAGTTGGTGATGGCAATCATCAATGTGACAATTGCGATTTAGATTAAACTGATTTTTGCATTTTAATGGAAAGATTTCCAGATTGCCCAGTTTTTTTATAACCTAAACATTTATATAATTCTATCGCATTTTCATTTTTTGGGGCAACATTTAGTGAAAAAGTGTCACATCCCAAATTCATTCCTCGGTCTTCAATGGCATGAATCAATTTTTTCCCCAAGCCATTTCCCCTGTTCGACGGGTCAATATACAAATGGAATAAATGACCAATGTTTTCAATTTTCACCAAACTTATATAACCTATAATCCAATCACCTATTTTTAACAGCAGAGTGGAGGTATTCGAATTTGAATAAGAAAGATTTACCCATTTTTTAAATTTGAACGGGAATGTCATTCTGGGATCAACAAAATTCAAGGTTTTTGGATCTTTGAACCAACTTTTTAATACAGCTTCAATAATTCGGCGATCTTCTTTCCGTGAATATGAGATTTCTTCTAAAGTATATTCTTGTGCGGACATGGGTGAATTTACCTGTGTTTAACACCTTGACTCTAACTGCATTATATTAAAAAATTAAACCATGAAGAAAACACTAACACCGATCGAAAAGTTCAAAGACGGGGATTCTATCCAAGGTTTTTTCCTCTGTGTAGAAAAACATCTCCGTCACACAAGAAGTGGAGATTTATATCTTGATTTGGAATTGCGAGATATTACTGGACATATTTCAGCTAAGATTTGGGATAATGTTGGAGAATCCACCGAAAAATTTGAAACTGGAGACGCAATCGTTATTTCTGGAAATGTGGAATCATTCATGGATCGTCCTCAATTGGTTATTAGAAAAATTAACAGAGCAACGGTCCAGCATTATAGTCGTTATGGTTTTGATCCAGCTCTAGTCGTACCAACTTCTATGAAAGATCCTGACAAAATGTGGAAAGAGTTAGAATCACTCATAAATGGAATGAAAAATAAGCATCTCCAAACTCTTGTTTCGAAGATCTACAAATCCAACAAGAAAAAATTAATGATTCACCCCGCCTCTGTAAAAATGCACCACAATTTTAGATCAGGATTTCTGGAACATATTTTAACCATGTCACAAATTGCTAAAAAGATTTGTCCCTTGTATGATGTTGATCAAGATTTAGTTCTTTCAGGTGTTTTTCTTCATGATATAGGGAAACTGATTGAGATCAACTCTGAGTATGAAGCGGAATACACCGATGAAGGGAATCTTATTGGTCATATTGTTATTGGTCGAGATATGGTTAAGGATGCGATTGAAACAATTCGAAATTTCCCTGAGGGTCTTGCTCAAAAAATGGAACATATTATATTATCTCATCAAGGTCGATACGAGTGGCAATCTCCAAAAATGCCATCATTTCCTGAAGCGCTACTTGTACATATGATTGACATTATGGATGCGAAAATGAATCTTATGAACATTGCATTGAAAGAAGATTCAGAACCCGGGAAATTCACAAATCGTCATAATTACTTTCGAATTCCGCTCTTGAAAAAAAATGAACCTAAATAATCTTGTTCAGGCAGCAATTTTTGCAGCTATGGCAATTGGATTAGGCTTCATGTTTTTACTTGTACCCAATTTAGAATTTATTTCCGTTACTGTTTTTCTTGCAGGTTTTACCTTGGGAATAAGATATGGTGGGATGGTGGGCGGAACAGCGATGTTAATTTATTCTGTTATGAATCCATTAGGATCTGGACTTATATATCTCACATTACTCGTGGGACAAATTCTTGCCATGGCCGGAATAGGAATAGTTGGATCCTTTTCAAAAAAACTCCTTAAAAATGAAACATCTTATTATCGAATAGGAATGGCTGGTGGACTAGGCTTTTTATGCGCTCTTTGGTATGATGGGATTACAACTTTGGCTTACCCAATCAGTGCTGGATATACATGGAATGAAACAATGGCCTACGCAATTTCAGGATTATTGTTCACTTTTATGCATCTGATTTCCAATACTGTCATTTTTTCTGTGGTTGTTCCGGGATATCTAAAACGATTATCTAAATAAAATGAAACGAATCCTTTTTTTCTCATTAATCTCTTCACTTTGGAGCCAAATTGAATTTATTCCTTTCGACTGGGGTGAACAATTCGGGTATGTAAATAAAGATGGCGCTATCATGTGGAATGAAGATTGGCAATCGAACCGGCTTTTTTTTGATGGCACTTGGTCTAATTATCCCAAAATGTATGGGAATGAGATCGTAGATGGATTTTTAAACCAAACTCCAGATACATCCATGTATGATTCGTCACGTGTTACTTCCTATTTCAAATATGATCAAGGTGATTATTTATTAGATAGATTTTCATTAGGGACTCAGTATTTAGGGCAAGGACGTAACGTACATTTTCATGCTTTTAAGCGGTCTTATGCTGGGACCTATGGTCAGTATGGGAACAACTCAAATCAGCCGATACAACAATCATATACGGTGTCATACGAGTCCAAAAAGGGGAATGACCATTCAGGAATTTCTTTAGGACATTTTAATACCTATTCTGGGATTGCTGATTCATCGACCCGTGGTTTAATCGATAATAGGATTACAATAGCTAACACATTTTGGGATCGGTCTTTTGGTGTTTTTAAAACAAAAATTAGTATCGATCAATTTCTACAACGATACCTGGCTAATCATTCTTTATCTGAGTTTACCGGTGTACGTTATTTAACACGATCAAGGATTTTGGGTAACTTGGGTTGGACGGGTCCAGATGGCACTACCTTTCATTTTGGAACGGAGTTTAATCAAAGAAATACGAGAATTGATTCATTAAAAAATGTTAATTGGTCAAAATTATATTTCAAAGGAGATTGGGCCGATCTACATGGAATGATGGGCTTGGTCATCAGCGAAGATGAAATGGTACCTGAGATTGAATTGAATTATTTTAAAAACTTTGAACGATATTTTGTATCCTTTGAATATGATAAAAATGTAAAACCAACACATGTGTATGAATCACAAATAAAATTGACAAGAAAGATTCTTACTCAAAAAACAACAATAACGGGAGAATTAGGCTGGAAAAGCAGGAAGAACAAAATTTCATTTACTGGCTCTCATTTCAATTTTTATAACAATATGGAAAGTATCTATATCCCATTTTTAGGTGGTATTCCACCCAGTGGCCCTAGTGAATATTTACATTCCAATTATGGGTTCAATTATCAGACCACTTCGATCCCATTTTTGGATATGAACTTTACATATTCAAATCAAAAAACTGATAATGTTCTTTCTGATGGAATAGCCGACAAATTTAATTTAAATACAAAAACCCATTTTTCTCTTTTTGATGGATTTATGTTAGTGGATGCGTCCTTATCCTTAAATGGTTGGCTGAATCGGGAATGGAGCACTTCCATGCACCCCATCGAAATGATTCCTGTCAGTAATTATGGTGGATGGGGAATATGGCCCGAAACCGACAGCACGGAAGAACTTGATGATGTCTGGTTCGTTAACGGTAGCATCACTGCTTATGTGTCCACCTTCACTATCAAATACGAATGGTTTAATATTACAGAAATGATTTTAGCATCCATTGGATCAGATGAAGACAACTTTTTTAAGATTCATCCGGAAATGCCGCGCCTGGGAAGGCAAATGAACCTCTCATTGGAGTGGCATTTCTTAGATTAGAAATTATTCTGTATAAACTGCAAAGTCTCCAGGAATAGCACCAACAATAAAATTGTTAATTGATGCTCCGGAGTGATTCGTTACATAAACTGTATCAGGAGCGATAAAATCAGTGGTGGTCCCGAAATAAAGATAATTTTCGTCTGCACCAGCAGAATACACATTCATTTGCCCACCAATTATATTGTCTAGATCCAGGGATAGATCATCATTTACTTTCGCAAGTCCAGTTGTTGTGGAGCGGTATAGAGTTTCTCCAACTTTAACCAGGTCATTTTTTATCAGGTAGTTACTATCATCGTTATAGGTGGTGGACATGACCGTTCCCGTGGATAGATTAATTTTGGAAAGACCGGTATAAGTGGACC
>Ga0208879_1004528_pt1 | contig 10802 bp, 10 predicted proteins | sample Knorr_S15_td_Bot_FD_185605 | JGI IMG/M metagenome (GOLD analysis project Ga0208879, IMG submission 185605) | Marine microbial communities from Southern Atlantic Ocean transect - Knorr_S15_td_Bottom_ad_5009_LV_A (SPAdes) (version 2) | ecosystem: Environmental > Aquatic > Marine > Oceanic | place...
AAGGGGGAAGGGTGGGGGGTGGGGGGTGCTGTCCCAGCGTGCCGCGGGTGTAATTCAGAGCGAACGATGGGTCGTGTGACACGGACGGCTGGGGACAGCCATCCCTACCCGCCGCTTGGCCAAGCGCAAAACTTTCGTTGGCCAAGCGGGCGGTGGGGTGATTAACTGTGCGCCCTTTTTGGGAGTTTCATGGAAGAAGAAAATTCATTGATCGAGCAGCGCCGGGCCAATCTGGCTGCGTTGCGGGAGAAGGGCATCGAGCCGTTTGCCAACAAGTTCACCCCGGACGGGACGTGCGCCGGGGCGCGGGAAAACTACGAGGAAGGCCTCGAGGTCGCGCTGGCCGGGCGCATGACGGCGTTCCGCACGATGGGCAAAAGCGTCTTTCTCGACATCCGCGACGGCTCCGACCGGATGCAGGTTTACGCGCAGAAAAACACGCTCGGCGACGAGGGGTTCGAGGTGCTTAAAAAACTCGACCTCGGCGATTTCATCGGCGTGAAGGGGACGATGTTCACGACGCGCACGGGGGAGATCACGCTCAAGATGGCGGAGTTCACCGTCGTCGGCAAAGCGCTTCGGCCGCTCCCGGCGAAGTGGCACGGGCTCTCGAACATCGAGACGCGCTACCGCCAGCGCTACCTCGACCTCATCGCCAACGACGACGTCAAGCAGGTCTTTTACAAACGCAGCGCGATCATCCGCGAGATCCGCGACTTCATGCACGAGCGCGGCTTCATCGAGGTCGAGACGCCGACGATGCAGTTGATCCCCGGCGGCGCGGCGGCACAGCCGTTCGTCACGAAGCACAACGCGCTGGGCTGCGAGTTTTATTTGCGCATCGCGCTTGAGCTTTATTTGAAACGCTTGCTCGTCGGCGGTATGGATCGCGTCTTCGAGATCGGCCGCAACTACCGCAACGAAGGCATCTCGCCGAGGCACAATCCGGAGTTCACGATGCTCGAGGCGTATCAGGCGTTCGGCGATTACGAGACGATGATGGAGCTGCTCGAATCGATGATCACGCGTGTCGCCGAAAAAGTCGTCGGCACGCTCGTCATCGAGCACAAAGACGCCGAGGGCAACGTCACCCGCACGATCGACCTCACCGGCCCGTGGCGTCGCGTGAAGTACAAAGATTTAATCCGCGAGAAGGGCGGCGACGACTGGTTCGACATCACGCCGGACGAACGCCGCAAACGCGCCCTCGACCTCGGCGCAGAGATCGGCCCCGACTACGTCGATTACGAAGTGACCAACGGGCTGTTCGAAAAACTCATCGAGCCGACGCTGATTCAGCCGACGTTCGTCACGCATTTGCCGAAGGAACTGATCCCGTTGGCCAAGCTCACGCCGGGCGACCCGACGACGATCGAGGTGTTCGAGTGCTGCATCAACGGGCAGGAAATCGCCCCGGCGTACACCGAGCAAAACGACCCCGTGGCCCAGCGAGAGGCGTTGCAAAACCAAGCCGGCGAAGAGCAGCAAAAACTCGACGAAGATTTCCTCGTCGCCCTCGAGCACGGCATGCCGCCGGCCGGCGGTATCGGCATCGGCATCGACCGGCTGGTCATGATGCTGCTTGGCCAAGACAGCATCCGCGACGTCCTGCTCTTCCCGCAGCTAAAGCCCAAACCAACCGCCACCGAGTAGGTTGTATTGAGCGCTTGGCCAAGCGCGTCAGCGTCTTGGAGTGCGGCGCCGCGCGCCGCTTTTAAGCGCAAGAATCCCGAACACAGCCCCGAGTAGGCTGACACGCTTAGGCAATCCGGAAGCCCCGAAGCAACTCTGTTTATTTGAGGGGGTCATGATGGGGTGAAATTGGGGTCGGCGAGGATGCGATTGAGTAGGCAGATGAGCTTTCTCATAACGGCTGTCAGGGCCACGTGATGGCATTTCCCCTTCTCCCGCAACCGGTCGTAAAACTCTTTGAGCACCGGATTGAATCTCACTGCGCAAAGGGCTGGCATATACAGGGCCCGCCGAACCTGCCCTCGTCCGCCTTGAGTGGTGCGTCTGCCCCGCCTGAGTCCACTGTCCCGGTTCATCGGAGCCAGCCCCACTAAGGCGGCGGCCTGCTTGTCCTCCAGCGTTCCTAGTTCTGGCAGTTCGGCAAGCACGACACTGACGGTTCCTTTGCTCACGCCTTTGACCTGTTCCATGAGGCGGCACTTTTGGCTGAGTTCAGCCTCGGTCTCGATGATTTGGCTGGTGTATTTGTCAAACTTCGCCAGACGCTTAGTCAGGATTCTAATGAAGGATTGAAGATCCTTGCGGACATAGCGATCCGTCACTTTCTCAAGCATCGTCTTCTCGCGGGTGAGTTGGCCCATGACGCTGGCCCGGCGGCGGACAGCGGCCCGGAGTGCCTTTTGTGTTTCACTCAAGGGAGCCGTTGGGGCGCACTGGAACACTTCGGCGAACTGGCTGATCGTGCCGGCATCGATGGCATCGGTCTTGGCCAGCAATCCCTTGGCCCGTGCAAAATCCCTGACTTGCCTGGGATTGACGCGGCTAATAGGGATGTCGCGAGTGAAGGGATTCGTCAAGAAGCCGGGTTTCATAGCCGCCGGTTGCCTCGCACACCAAGTGGCAGGGGGCGTCCGGAGAGGGAAGCTCCTTGAAGAGTTTCCCAATCCCAGCTTTGGAGTTGGGGGAGGTTCTGGTTTTCTGCCAAGAGGGCGAAAACACGTCGAGTTTGTCTTTGCTGACATCAATGCCGATATAGTATTTTTTCATTTTGGTTTTGTGTTTTGTATTTTTTCATCTGTGATTCAACCTTGGGACTTCGAGCTCAAAGGCTCATGCAACTCTCCGAACTGCAGACGAAGATGAGAGGAACCACCCAGCTTCGGGACGAGTTCAAAGACTCTAGGGGCTACGGCGTGAACCTCTCGCGATGGCAGGGAGGAGTACTCCTCCCTGCCATCAAAATCTAAATCCCTGCTGCGAAAACATCCACCGCAAACGCAAGGGAAAGATACCCCAATTTTAACAACCAAGGGGCGGCACATTGCAGCCGTTGGGACGCCCCTTCAGCCCAATTTTAATCGCCGGATTAATAACAGCCGGACGACTTCGCCGACTCGATCAGCTTCCAGAATTCCGGCGTCTCCTCCAGCACGCGATCCTCCCCGCCCGGCAGCTTGTTGCGGAACAGAAAATCCCGGAGATGTTTCTTCGCGTGCAGGATGCGGTGAATCAGCACCCCCAACTCGTGCCGCTCGAAGTACACCCGGTAACTGCCGAGCCGGAAACGGAACAAGTGCCGCCCGTCGCGGTTGAGCCGCCCGAAGCTGTCCATCTCATCGCTGCGGACGTCGTTGGGCAGTCCGCGAAAGTCCCCGAGAATCTCCAGCTGCAACTCCTTCGGCAGCGTGCCCAGCTCGGCGGCGGCGGTGGGAGTGAAGATGATTTGAAAAGGTGTCATGGGCTTCGCGGCCGCAGTGTCGGCGAGATGGTAGCGCGTACGAGAATTGAACTCGTCTTTCCGCCTTGAGAGGGCGGCGTCCTAACCGATAGACCAACGCGCCTCGCCGTGGCCCAGCTTTATGCCGAACATCCCCCCGCCAAGTCAATCCGAAAGAGTCATTGCCCCGCATCCCGGCGCTCCCAAGCAGGGTAGGGATGGCTGTCCCCAGCCGTCCGCAGGAGGTTTGTCGGGTGGCGCGTCACCGCATTGCAGTGCCCCAGTCGTTGAGCCGCCGCTCGGCCTCGCTCGGCGTCGGGGCCACCCCGAGCCGTTCCATCGCCTCGCCCACGAGGTAAAACGACCCGGCGACCACCACAAACGGCTCGGCTGCACACCGCTCCATCGCTTGGCCAAGCGACTCCGCAACCTCGATCGCCGCCGCCGGATTGGCGGCTTGGCACGCCACCACGAAACCCTCCGGCTTGGCCGAGCGCGCGCTGCTCACCGGCGACAAAACGACGCGCTTGGCCAACGGCGCCAACTCGGCGCAAAACCCCGCGCCATCCTTCTCGTCCACCATGCCGAAAATGAAAACCGGCGTGTCGGCGGAAAACTCGTCCGCCAACGCCTGCCGCAGCATCGCCGCGCCCTCGGCGTTGTGCGCGCCGTCGAGCAGCACAATTTGATCACCGCGCCGCACAACCTGCAGCCGGCCCGGCCAATGCACCTTGGCCAAGCCGCCGCGCACCGCCCCGGGCGACACCGGCAACTCGGCTTGCAACTGCTCGACCACCGCCTTGGCCAAGCTCGCGTTGGTTTGCTGATGCCGCCCGAGCAGCGGCAAGTCGGTCGTGCCTTCCGCTTGGCCAAGCTCGATCAACTCCGCGCCTTGCCGCGCCGCCTCGGCGCGGATCACCGCCAGCGCCTCCGGTTGAGCGGCCGCCGTCAGCGCCGGGACGCCGGGCTTGATGATGCCGGCTTTTTCGGCGGCGATGGCGGCGTGGGTTTCGCCGAGCCAACGGGTGTGGTCCAGCCCGATGTTGGTGATCACGCTGGCCAATGGCGTGACGATGTTAGTCGCGTCGAGCCGGCCGCCCAAGCCGGTTTCCCACAGCACGATGTCGCACGACTGCTCGGCGAAATAGCACAGCGCCATCACCGTTGCCACCTCAAAAAAAGTCGGCCCTTGGCCCTCGGGAAATTCCGCCGCCGAGTCGCGAAGCTGCGCCGTCAGCCGGGCCAGCGTCTCCTCCGGGATCAGTTCGCGATTCACCTGCATTCGCTCGCGGAATGACACCAAGTGCGGCGAGGTGAACAGCCCCGTGCGTAGGCCGGCCTCGCGGTAAATCGACTCGAGCATCGCGCAGACCGAGCCCTTGCCGTTCGTGCCGGCGACGTGGATGAAGCGCAACCGCCTGTGCGGCGAGCCGGCCAACGCGGCGAGTCGGCGTGGGTTGTCCAGCCCCAGCTTCGAGCCGAACAGGTTCAGCTTGAGCAGATATTCGATGGCCTCGGGATAAGTCACTTCGGGGAGTTTCAAGTTTGAAGTTTGAAGTTTCAAGCGCATTACTCGGAACTTGAAAATTGCCACCATCCGCGAAACGCTCTCCGCACGTGGATTCACTGCATCCTTTAAAAATCGTTATGCGCTCTCCTTCACCCCAACCGTTCCCCGCTGGGAGAGGGGGTTGCGGCATTCGCGTCAGCGTCTTGGAGTGCGGTGCTGTGCACCGCTTTGGAACGCGCCGGAAAGCGGTAGGGACAGCCGCACTCCAAGACGCTCCCGCGACACCCCAACCCCGCTTGGCCAAGTCGAGGGTAGGGACGGCTGTCCCCAGCCGTCCGCGATTGTCCCGGCGCGCTGGGGACAGCACCCCCAACCTTCCGCTCGATTCCTTCTCCCTCAGGGAGAAGGTGGCCAAAGGCCGGATGAGGGTGAACGCTCGCAAACATCACTGTTCGATCGCCGTATTTTTAGTGGCGGCGTCGCTGCTCTCGCTTGGCCAAGTGGTGGCCGAGGAGGCCAAGCCGGCGGTCGCGTCCGACGCTGTGATCGAGCGCGAGTTCCGTCAACTGCTCGAACTCGACGACAAGGTTCACGACGAGGTCGATGAATGGATTCGCAGCAACGCGAAACTGGCCGCGAAACAGGTCGGCGTTGATCCCGCGTCGCTCGATTTGCAGGTGCGCAACCGGCTCAGCGAAGTCGGCGAAGCGTACGCGGCATTTCTCAACCGCCACTCCAGCCACGTCCGCGCGCGGCTGGCTTACGGCAGTTTTTTCAGCGACATCAACGAGATCGACAAGGCGATGGCGCAGTGGAAAAGGGCGCTCGACCTCGCGCCGAAAAACCCGGTCGCGTGGAACAACCTCGGCAAGGCGCACGGCAAACAGGGCAGGATCGCCGAGGCGTTCCGGCACTTCACAAAGGCCTCCGAACTCGCGCCGAAGGAGGCGCTGTATCATCGCAATCTCGCCACGCTGATTTTTTCGTACCCGGCCGACGCGGCGCGCTATTACCTCATCGACCGCACTCAAGTCGTGCCCAAGTCGCTCGAGCTTTTCAAAAAAGCGCGCTCGCTGGATCCGGAAAATTTCACCCTCGCCACCGACGCCGCGATGGCGCACACAGGCACGCATCCGTTCCAGGCCAAGGCAGCTCTCGCTGCGTGGAACGCCGCGCTTGCGCTCGCGCCGTCGACGGTTGCGGCGGAGGGCGTGCGGATTCATCTCGCCCGAATCCACGCGCACCTTGGCCAAGCGGACGCCGCGCGCGAGTTGCTGGCCAAGGTGCACGAAACGCAGTTCGCCGAACTCAAGGCGGACATCCTGCAAAAGCTCGATCCGCCACCGGCCAAGCCGTGAGTCTGCCCGAAGCCATCCAGCCGGACGATGCGACGCACGTGCTTTTTCGCGGTCGTCGGCTGATTTACTTTGGCGGGTGCGACTACTATCGGCTCGCGCGGCATCCCAAGCTGCTCAAGGCCCACGCGCAGGCCGCAGCGAGCGACGGACTTGGCACCGGCGCGTCGCGGATGACCACCGGCAACCACCCGGCGCACGACGAACTCGACGCCGCGCTCACCCGGTTTTTCGGCAGCGAAACCGCCACGGTCATCGCCGACGGCTACCTCGCGAACATCGCGCTTGGCCAAGCGGCCAACGGCCGGTTTGACGCGGCGTTCATCGACGAGAAAGCGCACATGAGCCTGCGAGATGGGGCGAAATTTCTCGGCTGCCCGGTGGTGCGCTATCGCCACTGCGATGCCGATGACTTGGCCAAGCGGTTGAGTCGTCGTCGGGTGGCCAAGCGTGTTTTGCTGATGACCGACGGCGTCTTCGGCGCGACCGGCCGCATCGCGCCGTTGGCCGGCTTGGCCAAGCGGCTCCCGCGCTCGGCCACGCTGTGGATCGACGACGCCCACGGCGCGGGCGTGCTGGGCGAGCGGCTGCGTGGCACCGCCGAGCAGCGTGGCCTGGGCGAGCGGCGCGTGATTCAGTCGATCACATTCAGCAAGGCGCTCGGTAGTTTTGGCGGGGCGATCTTGGGGCCGCGCTGGCTGCGGGCGGCGCTGCTTGACGGCAACAACGTCGTCACCGGCAGCAGTTCGTTGTCGGCCGGCTTGGCCAAGGCCACGCTGGCATCGCTTGAGCTGTTGCGCACCCGCCCCGGCTTGGCCAAGCGGCTGCGCCGCAACACCGCGTTTGTGAAGGCCAAGTTGCTCGCCGCCGGACTGCCGATCGGCGACCCGGCGTTCCCGGTGTTCAGTCTCGATTGCCCCGACAAAAAAGCCGCCACGGCGCTGCGTCGCCGACTCTTGGCCAACGGCATTTATCCGTCGTGCATTCGTTACCCGACGGGGAGCGAAGGGGCTTTTTATCGCTTCGCCATATCCAGCGAACACACCCGAGCGCAGCTTGAGAGCTTGGTGAATGCGTTGACGGCAGGGTGATTCGACGAAACACGGCGCGATATCGGAATGAAGTAATCAGGCTGAAAGCCTGAGTTTACGTAGCCGAGGGCAACGTCCTTGAATTTTCCCGCGTATCCTAATGTGCCCTGTCAGGGCACTTCAACCGCGACAAACGAATCACGCTTGAACACCCCTTTCAGGGCTGGTTTTTTGTAACCGGATTGTTCCGAGGGCGTTGCCCTCGGCTACGGAGAAGTCGCCTTTCAGGCGACCGATCCGGCGCTTGCCAAGCGCTTGGCAAGCGCGGCAGCGTCGTGGAGTGCGGCTCTCCGCGCCGCTTTGGGCGCATGCAAACTTATACTTATTGAACCCCCAACTCCTCACCGGTTTTGCTGCCGTGCCTGCGAAAAAGTTTGGCTATAATCTCATTTGCAGCGACATCCAGTGGTGTTTTTCCTTCATCATTCTTCGCATTGATTTCTGCTCCAGACTTAATGAGCAATTCGATTATTTGGATTGATGCCTCACCAACTTCTTTCATCAATTCGGCTTTGGATGCTATATGCAAGGGAGTGTTCCCCATATAATTACTGATATTCAAGTCTGCCCCTTTTTCAATCAACAACTCAACTACTTTCCCCCTTCCATTCTCAACCGCTAAAGCTAATGAGGTTGTTTTTGATGTTCCACCTTTGTGATTAATGTTAGCCCTCTTCTCAATTAGTTTTTCTACAATTTCCAAGTGCCCTCGTGGTGCAGCTTTTAGCAATGGGGACAAATTATATTTACTCACCTTGTTAACATCTGCCCCTTTTTCGAGCAGAAACTCAACCTGATTCAAATGCCCCATTAGAGCTGCATCCGCCAGAAGAGTGGTACCTCGTTGGTTCAAAGCGTTCACATCTGCCCCCGCCGCCAAATGTTTCTTCACAGCCCCAAGGTCACCTTTTAACATTAAGAATTCTGATTCTGTAAATTGAACATTATACGAGCCTCGCTTACTGACACCGTTCGCTTTATCTGAGGTGGGTGTTTTTGGTTGTTCGTTATCACATCCAGTTGACAGTATGGCTGCGATTAAACTAATGAAGATACGCATAACAGAAAAAATCTACATAGTCCAATAAGACATGGAAAGCATTTTTTATATCCCAACCGGTTCAAAGCGGTGCAGAGAACCGCGCTCCAAAACGCTGCCGCGCTTGGCCAAGCGGGATGTGTTGGCTTGTTGGCTTGTTGCTGCTTAGCGGTCGCTGATTTGGCTTAGTTCTTCTTTGCTGACTCGGCCGTCTTTGTTGGTGTCGATGAAGCGGATGTAGCGGCGGGAGCGCTCGTCGATTTCGTCCGGCTCGATTTCGCCGTTGTTGTTTTTGTCCAGTTCCTTGAGGCGCGCGCCCAAGCGGCCGCGCCAGTCGCCGCCGAGGCGGTTGCCGCTGTTGCCGCCGGGACGGCGGTTGCGGAATTGCTCCAGCCGGTCGGCGATGTTGCCACGGTTGCCACGGCCGCTTCGGCTGCCCCCGGCGCGTTCGCCGAATCGGCGCTCGGCCATCAGGCGGGCCTCATCAACGACGTGGTCGCGGACGGCGGCGTTGAATTCGTCGAGATCCGCCTCGCTCGCGGGTACGGCGCTGAAGATGACGCTGCCCATCTCGTCGGTGGACTCGAGTCCCCAGCGGACGCGGCGCGGCGGGTTGAATTGGTTGTGTGGGTTGGCGGCCGAGTTGTCGAAGGAGACGGTACCCTCGACGGTGGTGCCGGCCGGGAGCCGGATCGGTTTGTCGTAGGTGTAGCGGCCCTGCCAGTTGAAGTCCCAGTCGTCGATGTAAAACAGCGGCTTGACGGTGCCGTCCGGCAGCGTGGCGTGGGCCTTGGCCGTATGGCCGATATAGTGCATGTGCGCGCCGACGCCGACGAGGTCGATATCGACCGGCGTGGTGAACTTGCTGGTGAGCTCGTAGTTGCTCTCGCCGGCGGGGATGTCGAGGCCGGAGATGCTGCCGAAGATGGGCGGCACTTGAAACCCGATGAGGGTGCGCTCCGGTTTTTTGTCGGTGAAGTAGAGGCCGATGGTGGTCTGTTCGTCTTCCTCCTTGCCGGAGGGGTGAAAGTGGGAGTTGAGCACGAGGTCGGCTCCGGCGGGGAGTTTGCGGGCGAGGCCAAGCGGCAGAATTCGCGGTGTGCCACCGACGGCCCAGCCGCCCAAGCCACCAAGGCTGCCGGAGAAAATGTCGTTGCTGCCGCCACGGCGTGAGCTACGGCCGATGCCGCGCATGCCGCTGAAGCCGGGTGTGCCCTTTGCGCCGTCGGCCTTGCGGGCCTCGCCGCTTTGGTCGATGCGAATGATGACGTGGTGCAGCACGGCGCGTGCGGAGGGCCGCACCTCGAATCCGGCGACCCACTTGTCCTCCTTGAGGTCCATCGGGATGCAAAAACTGCGGTAAATGTCGGAGCCGTCGGCGCGCATGGTGTAAGCCTTGGGCATTTTCACGATGAGATCCGGCTCACCGAGCAACCACTCGCTGGCGAACTTGGGCGGCTCGGGGAGCTTGTCGGCCGGGCCTTCGGTCATGCCGGTCTTGTGCCAGTTTTTTAGCGTGGCCAGCTCGTCGGCGGTGAGGCGGCGTTCGTCGACGAATTTGCCGTGGCCCTCGACCGGGTGCCACGGCGGCATGTAGTTATCCTCGGTGACCTTGGTGATGAGGCGCGCGCGTTTTTTCACGTCGTTGTAAGTCTTGAGCGTGAACGGCGCCGCTTGGCCGGTGCGATGGCACTCGGTGCAGTTGTTGTAAATGATCGGCGCGATGTCCTCGGTGAACGTCGGCTTGGCCTTGGCGGCGGCGGTTGCGCTGGTTTGCAGCACGGCAAAACCGGCCAGTGCCAGCCCGGTGCGGATGAGTTTATTTGTCATTTTTTTTGTCATTGGAAAAATCGATGTAGCAGCCGACCGCCTTGGTGGTGCGCTTGGCCAAGGGCTTGCCGGCCAGCAGCGCGTCGAGCGTTTCGCGCAGGTCGCGGCGGGTTGGCTTGGGGCGTTTTTTGCCGAAGTCGGCGTAAAGATTGTCGATGCGCCCGCGATACACGAGAAGCCCTTTCCCGTCGAACACCACCGCTTCCGGCGTGACCTCCGCACCGGCGAGGCGGGTGAGCTTGTGGTCGTGATCGAGCACGAGCGGCGCGGTGAGTTTGTATTCTTTGGCGTGGGCGCGGGCGGCCTTGGCGTCGGTGTCGCGGTCGGGATGCACGAGGAACAGCGAGACGCCCTTCTTCGAGTACTCCTTGTGGATGCGGGTGAGTTCCGGCGTGTAAACATTGGACACCGGGCAGTCGCGCAGGACGAAAACCAGCACGACCGCCTTGGTCTTGGCCGAGGCCAACGGCGTGTGTGTCTTGCCGTCGATGTCGGTGAACACCAGTTTCGCCTTGGCGGGGGCGGCCAGACCGCTTGGCCAAGCGCAAGCCAGCGCCAGCAGCGCGGC
>Ga0208879_1004529_pt1 | contig 10801 bp, 6 predicted proteins | sample Knorr_S15_td_Bot_FD_185605 | JGI IMG/M metagenome (GOLD analysis project Ga0208879, IMG submission 185605) | Marine microbial communities from Southern Atlantic Ocean transect - Knorr_S15_td_Bottom_ad_5009_LV_A (SPAdes) (version 2) | ecosystem: Environmental > Aquatic > Marine > Oceanic | place...
TAATCTTAAAACACTATGGGATGAAAAAAAAATAAGTTTTAAAGATGGTATTTTTAATTTTAATAAGCAATTAGTTAACGTTCTTGTAAAAATGAATGATAACAAACAGCTCATTTATTTTTCTGGAATAGATTCTGATGCGAAAGAATATTCCAAAAGATCAGAAATGATTTTTAGGAGCGAGAACTATATTCAGAAATATCTTTCAAATTCGATTATTATAAAGCCTGGAGTAATAATAGGTGGCGGAGATAGGTTTATGAAAGCTTTACTTCGATTATTTAAAATTTCTTTTTTCATTCCTTTATTTGGAAGCGGTAAGGCAAAATTTCAGCCTGTTTTTATTGATGATATCTCAATTGCAGTTAATAAAATTATTATGGAATCGTTAATGGGAAAACATACATTCGAGTTAGTGGGACCAGAAATATTTACTTATAAAGATTTTTACGATTACTTGGCAGTTTGTTTAGATTGTAAGCGCGTTTTGGTGCCAATCCCTCTTTGGTTTGTAAAAATAGGTGTTTCAATATTAGAGAAAACTCCAATATGCCCAATAAACTCTGAACAGCTAAAACTTTTTGAAAGGGACAATGTTTCCTCAAATAGGCATAAAAAATTCTCTGATCTCAGTATTGAACCTCAGAATATAAGTGAAAAAATTAAAAAAATTATTAAAAAAAATAACTAATTTCTCCTATAAAATATAGATTTTTTTATAATTAGTACAATATTAATACTATTTTAAGCATTATTTATTTGTTTTTCTTAATACCGTCTATAATGAATAAAATTAATTGAATATTAGTACAAAAATAGGACTAAATGTTAAAATTTGTTGACATACAACAGAGAAATCCAGAAAAAGAATCTGTAAAAGCACGCTCAAAAAATTTTACTGAAATATATTCAAGATTTTTAAAAGATAAAGCTGAGGAACAATCCGCCCGATGCTCCCAGTGTGGTATTCCTTTTTGTCAAGTTCATTGCCCCCTTCAAAATAATATCCCAGATTGGTTAAAGCTAACTGCAGAAGGACGACTTGAAGAGGCATATGAAATAGCAAGTTTAACGAATAACATGCCCGAGGTGTGTGGACGTATTTGTCCTCAGGATAGATTGTGTGAGGGAAATTGTGTTATTGAAAAATCAGGTCATGGAGCAGTTACAATAGGCGCTGTTGAAAAATATATAACTGATGTAGCCTGGGAAAAAGGATGGGTAAAAAATATACATGTCAAGAAAGAGAAGAATATTTCAATTGGTATTATTGGATCTGGACCAACAGGTTTAGCAGCAGCGGAACAACTCCGAATTCAGGGTTATCAAATTACAATTTATGATCGTTATGATAGACCTGGCGGACTTCTTATTTATGGCATCCCTAATTTCAAATTAGAAAAGGAAATAGTAATTAAAAGAACTCAGAGATTAAAAAATAGCGGAATCAATTTTGTGATGAATTGTGAAATAGGATCTTCTATAAAATTTAGTGAACTTCAAGAAAAACATGATGCAATTTTGATTGCAACAGGAGTGTATAAATCCAGAGCAATAAATCTAAATCAATATGATGCTCCCAATGTTATCCCAGCTTTAGAGTTTTTAATTGCAAGTAATAGAAAAGGCTTAAAGGATAAAGTTGAAGATTTTGAAAATGGAAAGTTAAATGCAAAAAATAAAAACGTAGTTGTTATTGGAGGCGGAGATACTGCGATGGACTGCGTAAGAACGGCTGTTCGGCAAGGTGCAAAATCAGTTAAATGTTTATATCGTCGAGATCAAAAAAATATGCCTGGTTCTCAACATGAAGTTGAAAATGCAATTGAAGAGGGAGTTGATTTTCATTGGCTGTCCCTTCCTGTCGAATTTGTTGGCAATGGAAGAATTAAACAAACAAAAATTATTAAAATGCAACTTGGATCAGCTGATGATTCGGGTAGACGTAAAGCTGAACCAATAAATGGTTCAGAAGAAGATTTAGATACTGATTTAATTATTGAAGCTTTGGGTTTTGAACCAGAAAACTTACCTATTATGTTTAATAAAAGTGAACTTTCTGTGACACAGTGGGGGACACTTAAAATAAATTACAAAACGATGATGACCAATATAGAAGGCGTCTTTGCTGCAGGCGACATTGTTCGGGGTGGTAGTCTAGTTGTCTGGGGAATAAAAGATGGTCGTGATGTCGCGGAAAATATTCATAATTTTCTGTTAAAAAAAGAAAAGCCTCTAATTTACGTAGTCAATGAGAATGAAAAGGAATTTGTTCATGCTTAAAAATTATTATTTACACAAATGGAGAAAAAATAAAAATAAATTAATTCAAAATCACGTTTACCGTGAAGAAGATGAACATTCATCTTGCGGAGTAGGATTAATTGCATCTATTAGCGGAACTCCTTCAAGAGAAGTTATTGAAATGGGCATTCAAGCTTTAAAAGTTCTTTATCACCGAGGAGCTGTTGATGCTGATGGCAAAACGGGTGATGGAGCCGGAATTCAGCTAGATCTTCCTGAAGAATTTTTTAAAGAGCAGATTGAGAGAGCGGGACATAAAACAAATGATTTTCCTTTCGCAGTAGGAATGGTGTTTTTACCACGTACAGATTTTGCCGACCAAGAGAAATCGCGAATTATTGTTGAATCCGAAATAATAAAAGGTGGTTTTAATATCCTTGGTTGGAGGCATGTTCCAATTAATACAAGAATAATTGGAGAAAAAGCAAAGTTAACTCGCCCTGAAATTGAACAGGTATTAATTGGCAATGATATTTTTAGCAATAAAGTTGAGATTGATAACAAACTTTATTTAATAAGAAAACGTATTGAAAAAAAAATAAAACAAGAGAATATCAATGAGTTTTATGTTTGCTCATTATCATCACAATCAATCATTTATAAAGGTATGTTTTTGGCAGAACAATTATCAAATTTTTATCCTGATATTCAAGATAGTAGGTTTATCTCAAAGTTTGCCGTCTATCATCAACGATATTCAACTAATACATTTCCTACATGGTCATTAGCCCAACCTTTTAGGGTTATTGCTCATAATGGAGAAATTAATACTCTTAAGGGTAATAAAAATTGGATGGCTGCACATGAGCCACGGATGCGTCATGCAAATTTTGAAAACAATATTGAAGATCTAAAGCCCATAATAGATTCAAATGCATCTGACTCTGCCGCACTTGATGCAACCATAGAACTTTTGGTACGTTCTAATAGATCTTTACCGATGGCAAAATTAATAACCATTCCGGAGGCTTTTGCTCACAGAAGGGATTTCTCAAAAAAATTAAAAGACTTATATGCCTATGCTAACGCTGTTATGGAATCTTGGGATGGTCCAGCTGCTATTTGTGGAGTTCATGAAGATTGGGCTATTGCTGGAATGGATAGAAATGGTCTTCGACCAATACGATATACTCTCACAAAAGACTTTTTAGTTGCTGGATCAGAAACAGGTATGGTGGATATTGAAGAATCTGAAATTATAGAAAGAGGACGAGTTGGCCCAGGCCAGATGATAGCGGTAAATTTCCAAGAAGGAAAATTCTACCATGATTCAGCGATAAAAAGCAAGCTATCCCAATCTCGACCATTTGGTGAGTGGACAAAAAAAATTACTCATATTGATAAATTAGTTCAGTCTGTTGATGAAGAATTTAGAGAAATAGATTCGGGCGATCTTAGAAAAAGGATGGCATCTTTTGGCTGGACCGTTGAAGATATTGAATTAATTCTTCATCCGATGATCGCAGACAAAAAAGAGGCCGTAGGTTCGATGGGTGACGATACACCTTTAGCAGTTTTATCTGACAATTATAGAGGCCTCCACCATTTTTTTAGGCAAAATTTTAGTCAGGTTACAAATCCACCAATAGATAGCTTAAGAGAAAAAGTAGTAATGACTCTTAGAACAAGAATAGGCAACTTAAGCAACATTCTTGATGAAGATCAGTCTCAATGTGATCATTTACAATTAAATTCACCATTTCTTTCCATTAATCAGTTTAAGACAATGCGCCAGTATATGAAAGATACTGTAAAAATCATTGATACAACAATGAATTTAAATCAAAAAAATTACAGTTTTAAGAAGGAATTAGAAAGAATTAATAAAGAAGCGGAGGAAGCTGTTAGAGCGGGACTCGTTCATATTATTTTAACAGATAAAGAATTGTCAATAAATAAACTAGCTTTACCAATGATACTTGTAACAAGTTCAGTACACCATCATCTGATTAAGAAAAAATTAAGGACTTTTACTTCCCTAAATGTTCAATCAGCGGAATGTTTGGATGTGCATTATTATGCAGTGCTAATAGGAGTGGGGGCAACAAGTATTAATGCATATTTAGCTCAGCAAGTAATTGCTGAACGTCATAAAAAAGGACTATTTAAAAAATTATCATATGAGGAGTGTGTTGAAAGATACATTGAGTCGGTTGATACTGGTTTGCTTAAAATTATGAGTAAGATGGGCATATCTGTTGTGAGTTCGTATAGGGGGGGATGTAATTTTGAAGCAATGGGATTAAGTCGCAATCTTATGAGTGAATTTTTTCCAACAATGAGTTCTAAATTATCAGGAATGGGATTGTCTGGTTTAGAAAAACGTTCATTACGTGTTCACGAGATTGCGTATAGCGATGTAGTTAGTCTTCCAATAGGAGGTTATTATAGTTATCGCAAAGGAGGGGAAAAACATTCATTTGAAGCAACCACAATCCATATGCTTCAAAGTGCTGTTGGAACTGATAGTTACTCTCTATACAAAAAGTATTCAAAGCTTATGGATGATATTCAACCAATCAATATTCGTGATTTATTAAATTTTAAATCTAATAAAAAAAACATACCTAGTGATGAAGTAGAAAATATATATGAAATTCGAAAACGTTTATTAACACCAGGGATATCGTTGGGTGCATTAAGTCCAGAAGCTCATGAAACATTAGCAATAGCCATGAACAGAATAGGGTCAAAATCAGATTCTGGAGAGGGAGGAGAAGATCCGGCTAGATTTAATTCACGGGAAAATGGTGACAACCCATCATCACGCATCAAACAAATTGCCAGCGGTCGTTTTGGTGTGACATCAGAGTATTTAATTAATTGTGATGAAATTGAAATTAAAATTGCTCAAGGCGCAAAACCAGGGGAAGGAGGGCAATTGCCAGGCGGCAAAGTGACATCACTTATTGCAAAAATAAGACATTCAAGAAAGGGAGTAACTTTGATAAGCCCACCGCCTCACCACGATATTTATTCAATAGAAGATTTAGCCCAGTTAATTTATGACCTTAAGCAAATCAACCCAATTGCCAGAGTTTGTGTTAAGCTGGTTGCACAATCAGGTATAGGTACAGTTGCTGCAGGAGTAGCTAAAGCAAAAGCAGATACAATTTTAATTTCGGGTCATAATGGAGGAACTGGAGCTAGCCCGCAGACAAGTATCAAGTACACTGGACTTCCTTGGGAACTAGGGTTGAGTGAAGTTCATCAGGTTTTATCTCTTAACAATTTAAGGGATAAGGTTATCTTGCGAACAGATGGAGGATTTAAAACTGGGAAAGATGTAGTCATAGCAGCCATGTTAGGTGCAGAGGAATTTGGAATTGGAACAGCAAGTTTAGTTGCAATGGGATGTATAATGGTTCGGCAATGTCATTCCAATACATGTCCAGTAGGAGTTTGTTCCCAAGATGAAAAAATGAGGGAAAAATTTACTGGCACTCCTGAAAAAGTTATCAATTTATTTACCTTTATTGCTGAAGAAGTAAGAGAAATACTAGCTTCCCTCGGATTTATATCATTGAATGAAATTATTGGAAGGTCTGATTTATTATATCAAGTAAGTCGCGGAAGCCCTGACTTGGATGAGTTAGATTTAAACCCTATTTTAACTTCAATCGATTCTGATTTGGGAGATTATGCAAAGAAGATCTCAAGTATAAATGGTGTTGCTGAGGGTTTAGATCAAAAAATAATTAGTGATGCAGAAGCACTTTTTAATAATAAACAAAAGATTCAACTAACCTATAATATTCAAAATACTGATCGTGCGTTAGGAACACGATTATCTTCTAAAGTTACAAGCAAGTTTGGAATGTCACAACTTCCTGACGACCATGCTTTCATTAGATTACTCGGAACAGCGGGGCAATCCCTAGGTGCATTTTTAGCAAAAGGAATTACTCTTGAGGTTTTTGGAGATGCCAATGATTATGTGGGTAAGGGATTATCTGGAGGTAAAATTATTATTAGACCCAAGACTTCTTCAAAAATTATTGCCAAAGACAATGTTATTATCGGCAATACAGTATTGTATGGAGCTACAAAGGGAAAATTATTTGCAGCGGGTTTAGCAGGTGATAGGTTTTGTGTTAGAAATTCTGGAGCAGAGACAATTATTGAAGGGTGTGGTGACAATGGATGCGAATATATGACTGGTGGCAATGTTGTGATATTGGGGTCAGTTGGAAATAATTTTGCGGCGGGAATGACAGGTGGCATGGCTTTTGTTTATGATAAAGAGGGGACTCTTCCAGTAAGGATTAATTTAGATACTGTAATATATCAACAGCAAATGACTCCTTATTGGGAAAATTATTTATTTCTTAAAATAGAAGAACATTATCAAGTTACACAATCCAATCATGCTAAAAATTTAATTGAAAATTGGGAAAAGGAAAGACTACTTTTTTGGCAAGTTATTCCTGAAGAGATGATTGATAAATTTGAAAATCCTGTTCTAGTAGAAGAAATTAAAATAGCTTAATTATATTGCGGAGAGAACGCTATTTATTGCATTGTTAATGGTTAATAAATCTTTTTTAGATGATAAACGGTGATCACTCGATTTTAAAAAATGTATTTGTACGTCATTACCAGTCGTTATTTCCATTATTTTTTTAGGAATTACATCAGAAACAACCTTATCCTTAATTCCGTGAATTAAAATGAAAGGTTTTTTAAACCTAAAGGGTTTTCCAAGAATATTATTTTTTTTGGCATTAATAAAAAATTTTTTTGTTAAAATATAAGAGAATTCACGGGAAGAATATCTTGTAAAACCCTTGTTTTTAATTTCATTTTTATTTTTTAAAGAAAGAGACTTATGTAAACTGTATCCAAAATCTGCTGCAGCGGATAAACCTATGAGGCCAGCAATTTTTTTAGGTCTAGCGTTTGCAGCTAGTATCATTAACCATGCCCCCATACTGCTACCAATTAAAATTTGTGGTCCATTGGTTAGTTTGTCAATTACATCCAATAAGTCTTGTTTCCAATCAGAGATAACAAAATCTTCAAATCTTCCAAACGATTGACCATGACCTCGACAGTCAAATCGAAGAAATCTTAATTTATTTTTTTTTGCATATTTTTCTATACTTTTAGCCTTCAACCCCTGCATGTCAGAATTAAGGCCATGGACAAAAACGATTCCTGGAGAACACCCTTTTGCATATTTATAGGCAATTTTTTGATTTAATTTATTTATAATATAACTCATCGTATAACTGCTAAGTTTTAGTTTATAACATATTTAAATTTATGAAAAAAATTAATTTAATGCAAGTTGTACCTTCTTTACAATCAGGAGGAGTTGAGCAAGGTACAATTGATGTTGCAAATTATTTAGCAGAAACTGAAATTAAAAATTATATTGCTTCGGGTGGAGGACAAATGCTTTCCTATTTGAGTAAAAGATATGTGAAACACTATACCATACCTGTTTATTCAAAAAATTTTCTAAAAATGCCGATTGTTGCAAAAAAAATTAATTCAATAATTAAAGAAAATAACATTAATATTTTGCATATTCGGTCTAGAGCACCAGCATGGTTGCTGCCATTTATTGATAAAAAAAATCTGACAACTGTCTCTACATTCCATAATGTATATGGACATCAAAATACTATAAAAAAACTATATAATAAGGGATTAGCAAAAACAGATTACATTGTTGCAATCTCAAAATATGTAAAGGAAGAAATAGTTGAGCATTATAATATAAATCAAAAAAAAATAATTGTTATTAATAATGGTATCGACACTGATTTTTATGATGCAAAAATTAATGAAGAAATAAATTTTATTAATTTTATAAAAAGAAAAAATATTTTATCTGATAAAAAAATCATTCTCTATCCAGGTCGATTAACAGAATGGAAAGGTCAACTAGAATTTCTCAATATAGTAGAAAAACTTAAAGATAGCCCCTACATCTTTTATTTTGTTGGGGACGATAAAAATATTATTTACACAAAAAAATTAACTAATGAAATTAGAAAAAAAAACTTAAATTATAATTGTAGAATTTTAGGTCATTTAGACAAAAATGAGTTAAAAATGATGTATCATTGTTCTGATTTAGTTATTTCCTCGCCCCTAAAAGCTGAGGGATTTGGTCGAATTATTAGCGAAAGTTTAGCAATGAAAAAAATGATAGTTGCCTATAATTTTGGAGGAGTAAATAATCAATTAAAAGGCCTTGATGATATTTATAAAATTAATCCGCATAATCACGAAGAATTAAAAAAAAGAATTCAACTAATTTTAAGTTCTTCCTCTGAAAATTTTAATAAACTTAAACAAAGTGGAAGAGAACATGTTGTTAGATATTTTTCAAAAAAACAAATGTTAGAAAAATATTTTAATTTATATCAAGGTATCTCATCTTGAAACGTGTATTAATCATTAAACATGGTTCATTGGGCGATATTGTATTTTCTTTGCCTGTAATGCACTCAATTAAAGCTCACTATTCCAATGCTAGCATTGATCTTTTAACTGAAAAAAAGTATTTTAATTTTTTAAGTAAAGCAAATTACTTTGATAGTTTAATTGAAGATAATAGACTAAATAATATTATTATAACAATTTCATTGCTAATTGAACTTCTTAAAAGTAAATATGATTTAATAATTGATCTGCAAAATTCATCGCGAACTTCATATTATCGCTTGTTTTTTCGCATATTTAGTAATGTAAGAATATGTAGTTCAAGAATATTTTCACATATTAAATATAACATTCCGATCCAAGGTACTGAAACAACTACGCAAGGATTATTCAATCAAATTAAACTTTTAAAAATACCAGAAATTATTAATATTCAATATAATTGGCTTAAAAGTAATTTGGATGAAAGATATAATAATAAAACCGTCCTTTTCATTCCAGGAGTATCAATAAGAGGAAAACATAAGCAATGGGATTCAAAAAAATTCAGTAAATTAGCGAAATATTGTGAAGATAAAAATTATCAGATCTGTATCGTTGGAACCAATCAAGATAGCAAGAGTGTTATTCCAATACTTAAAAATTGTAAAAATTTAATTAATAATATTGATCATTCCCCACCCGATATAATTTATTCTATATCAAAAATATCTACTTTGATTGTTACTAATGATACGGGGCCTGGTCATATAGCAGCACTTTCAGGCAACAATATTTTATGGCTTGTTAATGATAATAAAGTTACAAAAGCCAATATTGGCAATCAACCAAATAATTATAAAATTTCATCATCGTATGTGAATAATATAACCACTCAAGAAGTAATTAATTTTATTGAAAAAAAGAAATTATTATAAACTTTGAGTTAGTAGAGAATTTAGGTTCTTATCGTTAAAAAGGAACCTTTCATGCTTGCTTTTCAATGGAGTATATTCTTTATACATCATATTTGGTTTATTGTTTGCATTGTAAATTATTTTAGAGGGAATTTTACAAGCAGCAGCTACATGGATAAGGCCGCATTCAGGCGTAATAACTAAATTTGATGAATGTATTATTTGAGTCCAGTTTTTAAAGTTTAAATTTTCAAAAATAACAACCTCATTTAAAGTCTTAAAATGATCAAATTGATAATTATTAATAATTGGATATCTTTTAAATATTAAATTAAATTTTTCTTTTGTTGAATCATCTGTAGTAAGAGCTAGATTAAATTTACTTTGTAACTTTAAAATGAGGTTTAAGAAGTCACTCTCAGCATAATAATTATTTATCCATCTTGCAGATAAATGTACTAGACAAATTTTTTTTTCTGAAGCAATAACTTTAAACTTGGGTAAAAAATTTTCAATTAAAAGATTTTTTTCATATGTCACATCACATTTATCTAACAACTTAAACATCATTTCAGTGCAATGAATAGATTGATTGTTATTAAATCTTTTGATGCGATTAATTATGAGTGTTTTTTGAAAGAATATTTTTGATAAGATTAAAAATAATAACTTAGAATAATATTTTTTTTTATAACGAGACAAAAAAATTAAATTACCTTTTTTTGATGCTTTAGAGAACAAACATAAAAAAAAACTTTTCCACCCAGGAGAAAAATTTAAAATTAAATCATATTTTTCTTTGTTTAATTTGTTTTCATCATTAATATTAAATATCCTATCAATATATTTAAAACTTTTTATTACTTGCACATTTCTAGATGAAGCAAAAACATGAATTTTGATGGAAGAATCAATTGATTTAATAGATTGAATGATAGGCAATGTTAATATCATATCACCCATTCTATCTATTCTTATTATACCGATTTTCATTATTTTAACTTAATCTAACCAGTCATTTTTATTATTTACTATATCAATATACTAATTTTTTTTTGGGACTTTTGATTATCTTATAAATTAGCCAGTAATTTAAAAAATGAAGTCTTGAAAAAAAAGTAATTACCCCCTATATCCGTTTAAAAATATGATATTCTTCTTTACTCTTATCTATGCTATTTAGATATAGTTTCATCTTATTCACA
>Ga0208879_1004532_pt1 | contig 10798 bp, 7 predicted proteins | sample Knorr_S15_td_Bot_FD_185605 | JGI IMG/M metagenome (GOLD analysis project Ga0208879, IMG submission 185605) | Marine microbial communities from Southern Atlantic Ocean transect - Knorr_S15_td_Bottom_ad_5009_LV_A (SPAdes) (version 2) | ecosystem: Environmental > Aquatic > Marine > Oceanic | place...
CTTGTAAACCAAGCATCTGCTCACCTGCCCCTACGGGGCAGACATCCAGCCAAGAGGTCACCCTTTGAGGGTTGGGGTGGCACATCGGCGCATATGCCCGGTTGTATGGTCTCGCGGTACGGCGATTATCGCTTCAAAGGTCGCCGAAATCCAGGTCGTCGTCATCGAAACCATCCAGGTCGTCGTCGAAATCATCATCTTCCGGAATCGAGGCGATTCGTCTCTTCTTTGCCTTACCTACCTTGAGCACAATCATCATCACCAGCAGCAGACCTAGACCACCCCCACCGATGATGATCATCATTGTCGTTTGGTCATCCAGACCGATGACACTGCCGACCGTTCCCAAGGTATCCTTAGGTGCAGCTTCAACATTGAGTTTGAAACTGTCACATTTGTCATTCGTCGCATCGGATTTGGCATAGCCACAGAATTCGATTTGGAATTCTGTAGCTTCCTCGGGTGATGGGGCGGTGAAATTAAAAGAGAGGGTAACGGTATCGTCGGGGTCAATAGTGACCGTCGCCGAGTATTGTTCCCATACGAATCCAGCATTTTCAAGGCTCATCTCTTCGTTCAGAAACACGTTGAATTCTCCTGCTTCATTTCCTTGGTTTGTCAATTCCACCAGTACCGTATCGGACTTACCTGCTTCAAGATTACGAGTCATCGAATTCATGTCGAGTGCTATATAATGAAATGGGAGAATGTGAACATTGCCGATGAATTCATCATCAGCAGAAGCCCAACTCCAAGTAATTCCGTTAACCTCGGTCACCTCAGCGGTGATATTGAATACCATGCTCATAGGTTGGGCATTCGCATCAGCGATGAAGGTCACTTGGAACTCAATCTCTCCATTCGCTGGGATGGTAATCAAACTCGGGTACGAGTTACCAATGTCAACTTCGACGGTGAGGTCGACATCTTCGATATAGGATGTAGGATTCTCGGCGATACAATCGAGTGTTGCTGTTCTGCCACCGCTAGGAGAAACATCGATGTTGATGTCGGTCTGATCACAACTCAATATCACCTCTGGAAGAACTTGAGCCGAAGCAACAGGAATGGCAAACGACGAGAATAGGACTACTGCGACCGCAAGTAACGCCCTTCGCATTTCTCCACCACCATATCGGTATACACCATCACTTGAAGAGGTTTCGCGCTCGTGAGAAAGGGGCACTCACCTAATCTATTCCGTAAATCGAGTTTGGTAGGTCGACATGAGTGCGGTACAGCACCTCTTCATCGACACCAGCCGCGACCAGCGCCTGAGTCCGTTTAGGCACGGTTTTCGGGCCTAATACCGCACCAGGACGACGCGGGTCGTCCATGTGGTCGGTCTCGAGCATGAATCCACCACTACATCTCTCGATGGTCTCGACAAGGGTGTCGATTCCACCTTTTTGCAGGATGACGCTCGGCACAATCCCCCTGGTCAATTCATCACTTACGTCGGGTGGAGCGAAATGCCTTACCAATCGCTTCCTCGAAAAACCTGCACGGTCAGCCATCGGGGCGATATCGGCATAGGGCACAGACTCGTCACCCTCGACGTGCAATTGGCACGGTACTCCGGCGCGGGCGGCGATGGCCAGGGTCTCACCGAGCAGGGCATTGCTCCTCTCCCAGATAGATTCGGAAACCTGCCAATGCGGCCGGCCGACCTCACCCAAGCCCACGGCCTGACCCTCGTCGATGAACCTCAAGGCCTCGGTGATACTTTCGTGATACAATTCCATCGCTCTCTCGGCGCCGGACTCTCCATCTTCCTCTTCCCAGTCCAGACATTGGTGAGCGAAGGCGGCGGGGTGTGGTCCGAGCATGACGCGCACATCGAGTCCGACCTCACTCCGGACTTGCTCCGCCATCGCCACCGTGTCGGCATAGGCGTGGGAATAATCTGTAGCAGTGGTCGGCAGGTTGGCGAAATCGGGGCAGTGAACCAATATCAGGTTAGTTCCCCCCGCATTGGCGAAATCCTGTGCCGCGGCGATGAAACGTCCGTTGCGATTGAGATGGAAGTGGTCGTCCAGAATAGGCCCGACCCACTTACCGGCGACAATCGACATGGCTCAGTCTCCGCCGGTAGCGGCTGTGAACAGACCGGCGGCGGCAATCTTTGACCGCCAGTATACCGCCGACATCGCCACTAGATTCGCGTGTGAAGCACCCAGTGCGACAGCCTTGCCGTTTTCCCACAATAAGAGTTCCATTTCATGGCGCCTATCTTCGATACGGACACAACCCAAGTGGGAATCTCTCTCTACGCTGGCGGGATAAAGAGCATCTTCAAGTCCATCGAATGACAGCCCATGGGAAAACTGGAACGATGCCTGTACCGGCCCCATCTCGGTGCTAAGACCATCATCACTGCGACCCATTTGCAATAGGACCTCCTTGGCTGCAGCCCGAGAGATTTGCAGGCGTTTGGTGCCATGGACGATAATGCGACCGCGGGAATCGATGAGTATGGTGGCGCGCGGAACCTTCAATTGTATCAGGATATAGTCTCCCGAACGTCTGCCCGAAAGTCTGCTCAGAGCAATCTCTTGGTCGACAGGTTCGCCATGGGTGAAGCGAACCAATTGATTCTCGACCCTTACCTCGGGTGCATTTGATTCGGACATCCTCACTCCTCCTCTCCATCCGAAGCAGTCTCAACACATGAAATGTGCTCAGGCGTAGCACAGGATTCCAGAGCAGCCAATAACTCATTTCGGCGCGCCAGATGGTGCGGCAGTAGGAGCACGACATCATTCCGTCCACACTTTTCCCGTAATTCTGCCACAGCACCACGAATTCTCGCCGCCAACCTTCCGTCCCTCTCTCTGGATAATTCAGGGCCGAGCCGCAACTCCTGCTCAATCCACCACGCACCGGCCAGACTTCCGGCGATGAATAGTTCCGGCTCCATTCCTGAAACCGGTTTGCTGATTTTGCTCAGTTCCAAGTGTATTCGCCGGTATCGGCCCTTTTGGAAAATCGCTTTGAGCAGTACCATCGGATTGGTGACCTTAGTCGCTTGACGCTCTAGCATGTCGAGCCAATCCTCATCATCTTCAGCACACGGTTCGGTGAAAAATACGTGCTTGTGATTTTTCTCGGCAAATAATAACAGTCGGCGGGGTTCCGGATCGGGGAAATTTGGCCCGGTAATATCTTCGAGTAACATCAGGGAATCGAGGTAACGAGCATCCAGCCCTCCCCCAAGCATCGCTTCAGCCACATTGATTCCCGGACTCTCTAACTCGGATGCGGCCTCTGCCTCCCATAACTCTGGTTCATCTTCGGTCGCCAGCAGTGCCAATCCATCCCACTTGATTCGCGGACGTATTTCGCGCGGATATACGATACACGGCAGTACCCCATGCAGGTGTACCGACCCACCATCCGGGTCATCCCATCGGGCATCCGCCCACTCGAGCGGTTGCAGTGAATCACCTCATTTACTCTCGTTGACCCAATCTCGCAATTGCTCTAGCGACCAACCTTGATCGAAGTAGCCTTGAATCTGTTGTTGGTCCCAGAAGGTGAACTCTGCCAACGCTTCTTGCATCATCGGTGTAAGGGTAGGTGCATCTGGAGCAAACATCGCATCATCGGTCGAGGGGTAGGTTTTGGCACCAGGTTCCTCGTCGAGGTAGTCGTCGTAAACCTCCTCACCTTCCTCATCCTTATTTCGCACGATTAAGACTCCGACTATTACAACGAGGATTAATATCAATCCGCCCAGACCGGTTAAAATCAACATCAACATTCCATCATCGGAGCCGGAACTTACACCTACCTTGACGCTGAATTGCTTACCTGAAGTCTCTCCGTTCCACAGCGGAAATTCGTCACTTGCATTATCGTATATTTCGAAGTGAACTCCGGTGGTAGCCCGATTGAAAGCCTCGATGTCAATTGTCTGTTTGTAAATCTCACCGACTAAAATGGTGTCAGTAGTCACCTGATAGACCAACTGCTTGGTTTGACCACCGATTCGGACATAGACATCTAAAGTCACATTGCCCGGGATGTTCCCTATGTTCATAACACTGATAATCAACTCGATATTGTCACCGACTGCAGGAGACTTCGGGAACATGTCGACATTGTTCAGCCCGATTTGGAATTCAGCCTGTTCGTAAACCACCGAATACTCACTGGTGGAAGATTGCTGTAACCCGGGTATGGGCGAAGCAAAGTCTCCCCCACCCTGTATCTCCAGACCGGCGGAATCGGTACCGGCCACCCAGAATCGAATAGAAACCACCGATGGGGATGGTGGCTCGGGCATTTGCTCCTTTCCGGGCAATTCGTTGCTCGGCCACAGGTCGAGACAGGTGGCGGTGGCGATGAATAAATCACCAGAACCGCCTAAATCGAGTGTGGCAGACTGGTTATCCATGCTGTCAAAAGCAGCGATGTAGAAAGACCATATGTTGCCATTTTGGAAATAATTCCAGTATACCTTTATGGCACCCTGGTCCAACTGCTCGCTTTCTGAAATCATCAACTGAATATTTACACAATGAATCGACGAGGAGGGCATAACCCCAATTTCAAGTAATTCACCACTGGCGGATTTCACCGACCAGGTATTTACCGCGACCAAAGGTCGTGACGAATCTACCTTGATGACGAATTTTGCCTCACCACTGGTGGTCGAGTCGACCGCTCCTTGAGGGAGATTGATCAATGAGAATGTGTAGGTGAACTCGTTTGTAGCACTCGGTACGACCAGACTGATGTTGAAATTGCCACCGGTGAAGTTGTGGTAGGTTGTCTCGCCGAACTGACTCTCGTAATTTCCACCCGCAGCGGCATCTTCTCGGACAACCTCCATGGTCAATTCGGCTTCCGGCGAAACGATGCCGCTACCCAGACTATCGACGAAGGCATATCTTCCGGTGAACGAAACCACGTCACGAGAATACACGAAGCCAGCAGCATTACCGGTGGAGAAGTTGTAGATTTCCGGGGTATATGGGGCGACTGAATCGGTCAGTTGCATCGAAAATGTATCGAGGGTGATACCGTCGCCATAGTTCCACTTCTGCAGGGTACGTCCGCCACCGGGTGAAAGAATACTGGACGGGTTATTGGCGTCTTTATCGCTGATTCTTATCTGCGGTGTCATCACCCCGGTGGCCTCGTAAGCGTTCCAAGCCAATTCAATTGGAATCACCAATCTGAAATACGGATCAAAAGAACTGTTATGCGGCATGCCGGACATGTTAGTCATCACCGTCCCAGAACTGGCGTTTGAAGCGGGGATGACGGTCAGCCACTGGCTTGAAGTCACAACTGTATTATTACTGACATGGAACACCATCTTCATGTGGTTCTGCACCCCGGGGTTCAGGTCAACTTCGATGTAGTCCACATCACTCCAACCATTGGGGTCTGTGCCTTCGACTACCAATTCATAGGAATTACCGGCATACATCGCCTTTTGCATAGAATTCAGGATTACTCCAGAACTGTCATAGATGAAGAAATTCTGTAGTGTCGGGCCATAACTCACCATGCTGATGTAGGTGATTTCATCATAATCAAAACCGGCTGAGCCACCCTTGATCTGATTTCCGGCAATGTCGATGCCGGTGATGTAAATACTGACCAGACCTTTCGGGTCTTGACCCTCATTCGCAACATCGTTTATCGTCACGGTGTAATTACCAATCGGAGCGGCACCATCTGCAGTCATCACTATCTGAATATACTCACTCTCCTGAGCCTCTCGGTCACCATTGGTATCGTGGTCATACTCGACCCAGTAATTAAAGGTCAGAGTTGACGGTGGGGTGGGTGAATCCCAGGCCTCAATCTTGAATTGCTGATTGACGCTGGGGGTCACCCAAGTTTTATCCCCCAGAACCCTCCAGTATATCTGATTCTGGAAAACCGAGATATTGACCAAGCTAGGCTCGAGGGTATCTATTGTCAGGTTGAAGAGTATCGCGCAGGTCTGGTTGCTGAAACATGGTTGGCCATCGAGGTCGAGGTTGGTGCCCTTGTCATATCCGGACATTAGTAAACGGTATTTTCCTTCACCCGCGGCATCTGAACCCAGATCGACCAGCCAGTCGAAGTCACCACCGATGGGGCCGCTGATTTTGTCGATTTCGACCCAATCATAGGTGATATTTGTTGGAATTGTATTATTCAGAACTTCTTCCTCGACCAGCAGATTGTAGGCCGAAGGGTCGGGTGATACATCGAGGTTCTCCAAACGCACCGTGCCGGTCAAACGAATCAGTTGATTCGAGCGGGCATCATCGGGGTTCTGTGACTCCCCCGCGCTGTTCTGCAAGTCAAAGGTGGCGATTCCGGCATCGTTCTCGATTGCATTCCCACCAGCCGGCGCGAGGTGCAGAGCCGAGGGCAATCCCTCGACGCCATTGGCGGCGAGAAGAGAAGCGAAGATGCGAACATCGGGGGCATCTTCCCAATTGGTGTTGATGGTGAAGCGCCACGACACCTGTTTACCCTGGGCGGTGTCGGTTGCCACCGATGGTTGTAATGAAATCAAATTATCGGGGTCATTGACTTCTGCGAAACCATTGAAATCATCATAGGACAAGTCTACCGCCCCGGTTTTCGACTCAAGGCGAAGAAGACACTTGTCCAATGTTGACCCGGTACCGCCATCGACATAGTGTAGGCTGATGACCTCGACAATCGAGCCATCTGGATAGAGTCCGGTCGGATTGCCGGTAATGCTCAGAGAACTATCATATCCCGGCGAGGTGACTATCATCAACTCAGATAGTGCAACACCCCCGCCGCTCGATCCCTGAACGTGGATTGGCACACTTACCATCCCATTGCTGGCGCTTCCCAGGGCCACACCTTGCGAGAATTCGCGCACCAGACCGTGGCCGAAACCGAGTGTCTTTTCCCACGAGTAGAGAATATTGAGGTCGAGCAGACGCAACGAGGAGCCGGTGGTCGCATTCAAACTGGTAGCTTCAAAGTACATCGTCACCCAGTCATTTGCATAAGCGTCGGTATAACTTACCGCCACCATCGGATTGTCGAGTAGAGACTGTACCGCGGCGGCGAAGTCGAGATATTCCGCGGCCGCTTCAGGAATCCAAACCGAAGTATTTTCAAATTCGCCGAGCGATACGCTTTGACCCGTCGCCACCAGATTCAGACTGAAACCTTCACTGGCGTTGGAGGTTGAGAAAATCGTGTTGCTATCGAAGGCGAAATTAGCGGCGATGACATCCGCCTCCAATGGCACCATGAACCACCCCCCATCCCCGGTCCCCGTGGCACCGATACTGAGATTGGAAGTGACTGATCCAAGGTTGATGCCATCGACCTTACCGGTCCAGAAATTGGTTTGACGACCGAAGTGTCCGAATGCCGGTTCATCGAATCCCCATTCGGAATCACCGTCTCCGGCAATATCGATGTAAATTCCCAAGGGGTTGAAACTGAATTCAACATCAAACCACATGCCACTGACCGAACAAGGGCCAGAATAGGATAGCATTCCGGTAAAGGTGAAAATCGGCTGTGCAATGGTGTACCATTGCCCATTGGTCAAATTGATAGAATTGGTAATACCTGGATACATCAACTCTATTTTTGCGGTCTCGGCACAACTATCGGTGACGATCGGCTTGATTCTCGTAATAGGATATTCAAGTCCCGACTTCAATATCGGCGGATTATATTCCTCGTCGAGAATACGCGGTTGATACATCAATTGGATGTCCATACCGGGGCTTTCCCAAATACCATCTCGTATACCTCCGGCAATAACGGTAGAAGAATCATTGAAGCCACTGCCGAGCCGAGTACCCAGAGACAGACCATGTAGCACCGGACTCGCCAGGCGTTTGCTTCCACTATCAAAGTTAAAGCGGAAATTTACCAGCGGGTACTGGGTTGAATTAATATTCCACAACTCGATGATTGGGCCTGTAAGGCCACTGAGTGCATCACCATCTATATCGATGACGACATTGCCAGATGAAGAATGAATTACATCGACGGTGAGAGAATTGGTCGCGGTCGATTCAGCCTCGAGCAGTAGCACTCCATAACCGTCTGGGAATCCGGGATTGGGGAATATCGCCGGGGCGAAATTCTTGACGTCGACATAGCCGCTCTGTGGTAGCGGGTCACCGAGACGGAAGTCATCGATATACCAACCGGGCATCGTACTATTCACTGCAACACCGACATGATTGTTTCGTTCCAAGATAAAGCGAATCTTCACGTACTTGCCGACATAACTCTCCAGATTTAGGGCTAATGTACCCCATCCTGTGGGGTTCAGGATTGAGTCGGTGCTCTCGCCGGCGAGTGCGTACTGGCCAAGACCGATGCCATCGCAATTCTGGATTTTGCCATTTCCGGTACCCTTCTGCTTCAAACCGTTATTATATCCTAAAGTGCTGTTGCTCAAATCAAATGCCGTATGCACCCAGATACCGCCCCAATCTTGACCATTGGATGAGTTCATGATTTCGATATAGCCACAATCGTAGTATCTGGTATCGGTGACCGAGCCCAATATTGTCTCGTTGTAGAACAGCCCATGCCATGAAGAGAATCTAGCGATGAAACCACCGGTCTTGACCTCAATGGAAGCAGATGACATAGAGATCTCAAAATTCGCCGCCGTTCGGTCATCGGTATAGTCATCATCGAACAACGAAGTACCCCAACATTCGTTTCCCGAAGAGCAGTTGTCGGGGATAATCTCGCCGGCGGTCAAACTACCGTGTTCCCAATTCCCATAGGGGTGCATGAAGTCCGGGCCAAAACCACCATCGGTCTGCTCAAAGTCGGTGGAATAGCCGTTGGAGACCAAGCGCAGGGATGGCTCGGTGTAGGTGAAATCGGTCATGGTGGAATATGCGGTCTGTTGGTTATTGACACTCGGGTCCCATATCCATTGGGTGGTGCTGGAATCAAAACGCACGTGTTGTTGATGGGTGGTGGTGGTGGTCGAGACCTTCATCGATGCGCTGGTAACGGTTTCTCCGGCTGGTAGGTCGACCGCTCCATCGACGGTGTTGGAATAGGTCAAAGTATCACGAATCTCAATCGAAACTGAGGATTGGCCATTGCCAAAGGTGGTAACGCTGACGGCGGCTACCGTGGTCGAGAAAAACATCAAAGCTACTAGTGCGAGGGCAGAAAAAGTTCGGTTTGATTTGGTCATTCGGCTCACCTAGGTACAACCCTTCGTCAAAGCCCAACCGGAAAGGGCATTAAACCCCTTTGCTCATTTGTCGCCCCTCCTGTGGAGGGGAGAAAGCCTGTATCTTCCTCATAATCGAATTTTTCTCAGGTTCTCGAAGCAACCTTTGGCAAGTTCCTCAATACCACCTACTGCGGCCTCATTTTCAAGTAATCGGTCAAGGTCAGCCACAGTGGTCGGATGCTTGGGGCCAATTACGTCACACTGTTCGGGACCTGTGCTGATTTCATAGGTACCCAAGGCCTTGGCCATATGCATGATATCGAGTTTGTCGAGGGCCAATAACGGTCGCATTATCGGGAAATCTGCGGCCACCTCGACGGCACCGAGATTGCCCAAGGTCTGCGAGGAGACCTGACCGATATTCTCCCCGGTGATGATGTGGGAGGCACCGACCTGTTTTGCCAGCATGCTGGCCAAGCGGTTGAATAGGCGCTTCATGTGGACAAAATAGTCGCGATGCATCGCTGCCAGGGTGAATCGAGATAGTACCTCGCCGACCGGAATGACATACAACTCCTCTCCCAAACCATTTCCGCCGCCGGACAATGGGCTCGCTGCGCCACTCAGGTGACGCATTGCGGCCAAGGTCTTGAGTTCAGCTTCATCTGAAGTCAGCGGCTCGAGCGAGGCGTGGAGGGGAATTATTTCCCAGCCCTGTGCCAACAACCGTGCTATTGCAACCGGCGAATCGATGCCGCCGGATACCAGAGCAACCGCACATTCACCCCCCTCTGCCATGAGTGGCTGCAGCAAATCATCCACAATAACCCCTCGCCTCAAGCAATTCTGTGGTGTAAGGTTCAAGGGTGATGATGCGGCCGAGGTATTGATGTCATTACAGCCGTTCAGCACCGAACCAGTCACTCTGGCCGAAGAAGTATTCCCTGGTGACACCAATGCCTACGGCACTCTATTCGGTGGACGATTGATGGCCTTGATGGATAAAGCAGCCGGTTTTTCGGCCTCAAAATTCGCCCATCGGGAATTTGTCACCGCCAGTGTCGATTCGCTCGAATTCATCAATCCGGCACACCAAGGCGACATCATCGAAGTGGTCGGAAAGGTGGTCTACACCTCGGCCCACTCGGCCGGATGTAAGGTTCAAGCATATGCGCTGTCCAAATCTGACTGGGAGCGCAAGGAAATCTGTAGTGGATATTTCTTCATGGTCGCCATCGATGGCAATGGCCGCCCGGTGCCGATTCCTCAATTCAACCCGCAAGGCGAGGTCGAGCAGGAGGAATGGGATACCGTAGCAGAGATTCGCGAGCATCTGCTGGCGCTGAGGCGCCGTCGCCAAGCGCAAGGTTGAGGTTGAGGTCATGCTCGGACGGCTCGATGACCGTTCTCAATGTGGCGATGGTGGGTAGCGACGAACTGGCGCGCGAAATCGCCAAACCAAGCGATAATAGAGATGTCGACACCTACGTTCACAAGGAGCCGCACGAGGGGGGTTACCGAATCCTCTCGCTGATTCGGCCAACCAAGTTTCCCGAGCGCCTGCAACCACTGTTGTCGGCACTGAATGCGGCGCGAGCCGGAATACTCGAGGTCACAGCAATCGATGCCGCCCTG
>Ga0208879_1004535_pt1 | contig 10795 bp, 8 predicted proteins | sample Knorr_S15_td_Bot_FD_185605 | JGI IMG/M metagenome (GOLD analysis project Ga0208879, IMG submission 185605) | Marine microbial communities from Southern Atlantic Ocean transect - Knorr_S15_td_Bottom_ad_5009_LV_A (SPAdes) (version 2) | ecosystem: Environmental > Aquatic > Marine > Oceanic | place...
CATTCCCAACACGGAGCAGGCCGTCAGATGCTGCTGCAGCATTGTTTGGAACCACATTTATCAATTCACCATAGGCAACATCAGATGTCAAAATCAAGTCAGATTGAAAAGCAAATGTACTACCACTCACATGGCAGGAAATACAATTTGGATTCCAGATTTCCTGCTGGATTATCTCCCATGTTGACGTGGACTGTGCGTTCAGACATAACAAAGAAATGACTGGAATAAAAATCGAATTAAATTTTGAGATAAATAATGTTTTATTTTTTATTGACACTTAATTAACCCGGTTCTCTTTTAAGTAAATATCCGTAATTTCAAAATGATATGATACAAATTCTTTCGTTAATTTATTAACTATTTTGTGAATTACCTATGATACGGTTAGCTCTTATACTGATAATAATTTATATAATGGGCATCATTGGATATCTAATTTATTACAACAGGAAGGCAATAAAAGGATTATGGTTCCATACTGTATCAACCCTTTCAATCCCATTTTTAAAAATCAGGATCCTGCAAGGGTTTATTACACTTCTGATCAGATTTATCAGAAGAAGATTTTTCAAATTTTAATACGTATCCAAAACCACTAAGTGGTTTTTATTTTAGCTATACTACTCACTACCGCTGGGAAAGTAGTTAACCCGCCGTATTAACATGGCAGGGGGAAACGCACTTGTTCCTCCTAGTAATAAGTAGATGGGTAACAAAGCTAACCCATTGTGTAAAAACTCATGCCTGCCTTCGGCTTCCCCTCTCTTGGAAGAGAGGGGAAAAAGTGAGAGTAATAAAAATACAAGTTAAAATAGCATTCTTGGTTTATTGTAATATTTCATGGCCCTGTCATTGCGAGGAAGAGCCTTGTCCCTCGGAATGAAACATAGAGGGACCGACGAAGTAATCTAGTTTTTCTGGCATTCCTGCGAAAGCTGGAATCTAGGAGACAAAAGCATTTTCTCAAAAATGGAACACCTTTGTAATGCGTACCTAAACAATTAAGTCCAGATCATTCTGATCCCGATTTACCTGACTGCCGTAAAACTTAGGAAGGCAGGCCTGTCTGCCATTGGAAGATCGGAAGAAGAATCTCAAATGTCAGTTGAATATATTATTCTTGAGATTCTTCACTACGTTCGGAATGACAGCGTTTTTTTTGTAGCGGTATTGTAAGTCAATCATCCCTGATTGTCTATGTCAAGCAAGATGCTTGATTTATTTTATATTACCGCCAATAATATATTTTTTAATGAGTAAAATATGCAAGGGATAATATGGGCTTCAAAACCGACGAGCGGATAGTGTGATATATATCACAATTTGTGTAAGATTACCTTGTCAGTCTTTTTCCGATAGAATCGGGTTAAACTCTGGTGTGAAGCCATTTTTTTTTGTTGTTATTCCTGCGAAAGCAGAAACCCAGGCGACAATAGAAGTTCCTCAAGTATGGTTCACCACAGTAAAGCGTACCTAAAAAATAAAGCACCTGTCATTCTGATCCCGATTTACCTGCCTGCCTCAGGTAGGTCGGGAGAAGAATCTCAAATGTCAGTTGATTATCGTATGCTTGAGATTCTTTACTACGTTCAGGATGAATATTTTTTTTCAATTTTCCTCCAAGGATTTTAAACTTTTCATAATTATCCCCTCAAATTATTAATTCTTTTGGGGACTGATTTAAATGGAACTATATGAATGTGATTAAGAAAAAGTTCAGGATTTGTGTAAAATAGCTTCAATTCTAATTATTCCTCAATGAAGTAACTACTAACATTAGTAACAAATAATACAAATGTCAAATGGGGCGTGATTCAGATCACATCTAAAAATGAGATAATGTTTGGACGTAAAAATGAAACTATATAATACTGGATTCAGGTAAATTCCAACATGACAACCATCAAGGATCTTTTGTCAGATACTACCCGGGGAGCTACATCAATTTTCAAAGATGCGCTCCAGTTATTTCTCTCTTATCCCGATGAAGAAATTGTATTCAGGGTCATTGATGAAGCTATGGAGTTAAAAAATCAATTTAATTCAATGGGGGTTTTTTACCAATTATTGGATAAAGTCCGTGGAATCCAGGAACCAAATATCCTACTGGAAACTCTCAATGAGCTATTGTTAGCCATAGCTAAAAACCGGGAGACAATTTCCCAAATTGGGGGCAAACATTTACCGTCTTCCGGAACGGTGTTAACCATCAGTAATTCCAGTATGGTCACCGGCGCTCTCAAGAATTCACAGAACTTAGGAAAAAACCTGAAGATTCTCTGCTTGAGATCCGCTCCTGCCAATGAAGGTGAACTTCTGGCATCCTCTCTGATGAAGGCAGGGATAAGAGTTAACATAGCAGAAGATGAATCCTTCCAAGACCTGATGATTGAAACTGACCTGGTTATGCTTGGGTGCGACCTGCTGGGAGAAAACTATTTTATCAACAAACGCGGATCAGGTTCTTTGGTCAGGCAGGCGGAGAAACTGAATAAACCGGTCTGGGTTTTGGGAGATACGCTGAGGATCGTGAAGGATAGAAATACAGTCCGGGACATAGAGCCGCTTTTTGAACGGGTTCCCTATTCAAACACTATAAAAATGGTCTGCGAAAAGGGGTTTTTAAACTGCAGTGAGTTAAAGAATATTCTTTAGAAGAAGCGGTTAATCTTCCAATACCTTGAAGACTTTATCACCACGCCTGACTTTCTCACTCACTTTCAAACCGATGCTGTCCCCGGCTTTTGCTTCAGAAACCGATTCATGTTCTATCTGCATGGATGTAACTTTTTCTTCAAGATTAGTTGTATGTCCCTGAATATGAATAGTATCACCGGTTGTCAGTTTTTCCGAGGTCAGATCAATAGTACCTACGTTTATTTTCCCGAAATATTTTGAGATATATCCTGTTTCCTGTTCTTTCATTTTGATACCTTAACTTTACCAAAAGTTACTACGAAATCGTTAAAAAAAAGCTATGAAATATCTCCGGAAGATAGTATCCCATCAAACCTGATCGGAATATAGTCAGAGTAATTAATTGACTGTGTATAATTTCCCCGAATGACACACAATTTTCCAGATTATATTTACTCAACTCGTTTGGCGCTCAACTCCTGAACTCCAAACCAGCGTACGACCGAATCGCCAAAAACCGGGGTAAAAACGTTCAACGCCAGCAATGGCTTAATGGGACCCTTATTCACTATAATTTCGGCTTTATTGCCTTTTATTGCCCGAATAACAGCATCAGCTACAGCTTGCGGCGGGGAAGTTCCCAGTAGTTTTGGGGCATCCTGTCCTGAATTATGAAACATCCCCGCTTCAGAAATGTACCCCGGCTTGATCGTGGAAATACCTACTCCTGTTCCCCTGAGTTCCTGCCGAAGCCCGTCGCTCCACATGATCATTCCGGCTTTCGTAGCGGAATAGATTGCATTGTAGGCAACCCCCTTGCATCCCGCCAAAGAAGCAACGTTTATCACATGTCCGCTTCCTCGGTCCAGCATTCCCGGCAAGAGCAGTCGGGTCAATTCCATTGGCGCATGGAGGTTTACCGCCAGGATTGAATTCAATTCCTGAGCAGAATAATCTCCGTATTTCCTGTACATCTCTATTCCCGCATTGTTGATCAGTATATCCACAACTCCGGATTCCGCCTTAATTCTGGCAATCAAATCGGGAATGAGACTGATGTTATTAAGATCAAACGGGAAGATTTGAGAATTTCCTCCCAGCTCTTCCACTTTTTTCTGAACTTCTTTCAGTTTGTCTTCAGACCGGGCGACACAGACAATTTTGATTCCTTCCTTTGCTAAGGATTTTACAATAAAAGAACCAATTCCCCGGGATGCTCCCGTCAATAACGCAGATTTACCCATTAAATTATTCATAGTTTCCTCTTTCAATTTATTCTCCGATAATTTTCACTAAAACTCGTTTTTTCCTACGTCCGTCAAATTCTCCATAGAAAATTTGTTCCCAGGTGCCAAAATGAAGCCGTCCTTCCGTGACTGCTACCACCACTTCTCTCCCCATAATTTGCCGTTTATGATGTGCATCTCCATTATCTTCTCCCGTCAAATTGTGGTCATACCGGGAGAGAGGTGCATGGGGTGCCAGGTCCTCCAGCCATTTCTTATAATCCCTAAGCAGCCCCGGTTCATCATCATTGATAAATACCGATGCAGTAATGTGCATAGCGTTCACAAGGCAAAGTCCTTCTTTGATTTGGCTTTCAACCACAGCTGTTTGTACATCTTCACTGATATTAACAAAATCCATCCGGGTCGGAATCTCAAACCAGAGTTCTTTGTGAAATGACTTCATTATGTTTCCCTCCTGTTATTCAATTAGTTAAGTTATGGTGTAACGATTGTAAATATCCAAATTCCCATGAGAATAACAGCGGTTGATTTGATTCCTTTGCTTGCTACATTCCCTAAAACAGTACCCAGCGCAACCCGGTTTGATTCCGAAATTGATTTTCCCGACATGGCTTCACTGAGAAAAGCACCCAGGTATGAGCCTGCCAATAATCCCGCAAATGCTCCAATTAAAAACAAAACTCCGGCACCAATGATCGTTCCCAGAATTCCGCCGATAATCGAACAGACAGCAGACCGCCTGCTGGCTCCGCAATACCGGGCCGCAAGCCCTCCTAATAATAATTCCGTGATCTCAAGGAGGATGGAAACTCCGAATAAAACCAAAATAACTCCAATCGTAATTAAATGAAAATCGGTCAGCCCTCCCCAAATCAGCGCTGCGACAGCAATAAGAAAAGTTCCGGGAATTCCAAGCCAGGTGACACACACAGCAATCAGAACGCTAAGGATAATTCCAACTATTGTCATTACTGCTATTTAATATTTTTTATTTCTCAATTTCGTGCAGAGCTGCTTCTTCCAGCTCTAATAGCATATGAGGAATATATTTTCTACTGGCTATTTTCATAATCCAGGCTGGAACAATTCCCCCTGGATCGGTACATACTCTATAAATCAACTTGCTTTCTCCCTCAGATTCCATTACTTCCCAACTCCCAAAGTTCACCGGTGGGATGATTAATTGCTCTGGAAAATCTGTTGGCCGGTTAAATTGAGCGCTTATCCAGTCAATTCTTGACGGACGACGAATGTGATCAAATTGATACAACCGCGGCGATAAAAAGGGAATATCAATAATCTGCCACCCCTGCTGATACTGAGCGCTGTTGCGATGATGAAACCCTGCTTTTTCCGTATAGGCGCTGGGAAGAGTTTCCGGATATTGATCTACTGTCCAGGCAACATTTAATAATGCATTCAGGGAAACACTTGTGCTTAATTCAACCCGAATTGAAGGAACTGGTGAAATGGAAATTGGTTTTTCATAAACTTTAATTCGTTCTTCTTCCCTAACAATGACCCACCCGGAATCGCTGAAAAGTTCTTTCCACTCCGGGGGATAGACAACATTCTGTGAAAAAAGGAATTCAAAAGACAAGAAATTAAGGAAAAGAAGAATGATATAATTCCAGATACAACATTGTTTCATCACAGGAATTATTCAGTTACCTACCGGATTTTCCAACTGGAGGTAATCATAAAAACGATAATCCTATTTAGAAGAAATAATGGATCAACCAGCTAAAATCACTCTTCGCAATTATTCGTATCCTGTTCACCGATAAAATCTTCAATACAGGTTGGGTAAGGTGGACAAAGTTTATTATCAAAAATGCCGGATACTTTATGTTCATCTTCCAACGCAAACGTTAAATTTACCAAATTACAAATAGTTTCAGGAATTTCTCCGCCGAGTTCGTTTTGGTGTAATTTTAAGCTTGTTAATTTGGGCAAATCTCCAATACTCTCCGGGATTAAGCCCGTTAATTTATTTGCATGCAAATCCAAAAGTATCAGTTTCTCTAGATTTCCAATACTCTCCGGAATTTCTCCGTTGAGTTGATTGGAATGCAGGCTGAGGACTTCCAGACTGTCTATATATCCAATATCCTCCGGGATATTTCCCGTTAATTGATTATAAAATAAATCCAGGGACTTAAGTTCAGCCAGGTTTCCCATACTTTCCGGAATAGTGCCCGTTAGTTTATTCTCACTTAAATTTAATACGGTTAGATTTACTAATTCACCGATATCATCAGGAATGCTTCCGGTTAATTGATTGTCATTCAGGGATAAGGATTTAAGATGTACAAGATTTCCAATACTCTCCGGAATAGCTCCAGTAAATTGATTTTTCTGTACTTCCAATTTTTCCAGGCTGGCTAAAGCTCCAATTCCCCTGGGTATTTTCCCCGAAAGCTCATTCCATTCCAATGATAAAATTTTGAGGTTTTTAAGATTCCCAATCGCTTCAGGAATTCTCCCATTCAACTCGTTTAGAGGCAGAACAAGGCTAATTAGTTCTGAAACCTCACCAATATTTTCCGGAATGTGACCGCTCAATTCGTAATCTACAACACACCCTCCTTTTGGTGAGATAGAACTGCATAAACTTATAAGACGACCATCTTTCCAGGTCTGTTCTCCTAATTCAACAGGAGATAAATCATTTGGCGGAGGTTTTAAACCCGATTGGGCGTTATCAATTAATTCCTGAAGAAACTCAATATCTTTTTCCCAGTAACAATCCCTATTTATATACACAAATCCATTGTCGCATTTCGTACAATTAGTTGTATCCTGAAAGCCTGTTACAGTTTCTATACAGGCGGGATATGACGGACACAATTGATTATTGGAAATATCAAAGTGGGTTGCGGAAGCCCAATCAATAGTCAGGTCACAAATGACATCTGGGATTTCCCCCGATAATTTATTATCATTTACGTGTAAATATTCAAGATTGAATAAGTAGCCGATACCTTCCGGGATACCATCAGTCAGCTGGTTTGAAAAAAGTGATAACCGCTCCAGGTCAATTAAGTTACCTATACTTTTAGGAATCGGACCGGTTAAATTATTGTCATAAATAATTAATCTCTCAAGACCTACCAATTTTCCCATACTTTTGGGAATATTTCCAACCAACTGATTTGAATTCAAATACAATCTTTTCAATGAAGACAAGTTTCCAATACGTTCTGGAATGCTTCCGGTTAATTGATTATCGTGTAAATATAAAACCTCCAGATGAATCAAATTCCCTATACTTTCCGGGATTTCTCCCGTCAGTGTATTTGAGTACAATGCCAGTCTTTCCAGCTGGGATAATCCGCCAATGCTTTCGGGAATATTCCCGGTTAATTCCACGTTCGCGAAATCAAATGAAGTTAATCTTCCATTTCTCCAGGTTTGAATTCCGATTTCAAGCGGCCCAAGTATTCCATCACCATTTTTATCCATTTCTACACTGAATGTATCAAGGTTTTTGTCAATTAAATCCTGGAGGAACCGAATATCATTTTCCCGAAATGTTTCAGGTAGGATTTGATCCGCTTCTACGCTCCCTGAAAGTAATTCTACTTCCCCTGCCGGTTGGATAATGTCACCACTTTCACTTTCAACTTTTTTCGTAATTGGAACAATTTCAGGTTCGGATAAGACAGGCACACTGGGCGGTTCAATCACTTCTGGTTCGAATAGGCTTTCTTCCGGTTCGGTCTTTTTTACCTCGGATATTACTTTTGCTAAAACTGCATCCGCTACCGCTGGTTTTTCCTCTTCTGCTGCTACTTTTTCTGCCGCTTGGTGGGCTGCCTGTTCTGCTGCCTCTACCGCCTGTTTTGCTGTTTCTGCAACCTCTCCTGCCGCTGTTGCTGCCTGTTCCGCCTCTACTCTTGCTTTTTCCGCATCCTCCGCCTCTTCTTCTGCTGTTTCTAATATTTCTGCTGCCAATTCTGCAGCTTGGGCTGCTTGTTCTGCCTCTTCCTCTATCGCTTCTGCTGCCGCAATTGCCTGTTCCGCCTCTTCCCTTGCTTCTTCTGCTGCTTCTCCTATGACTTGCTGAGCCGTCTGATTTCGTTTTATAACCTCTGCTACTTCAGTTCCTTTTGAATTACGATATTTTTTTTCCTTTTTACCTTGCTCTGCAGTTAACAAGCCGTCTTCGACTAATTGATCTATCTCTGTATTTGAAAGCCGTGAAGTATTTGATTCTAATTCATCAATTTTTTCCTGGTAAGGATCCAATGCCGCAGCTTCTGCTTCGGTGTGCTGGGCTTCCTGATTCTGCTTTATAACTTCTGCTACTTCAGTTCCTTTTGAATTACGATATTTCCTCGCATCTTTTCCTTGCTCTGCTGTTAACAACCCCTCTTCGACCAATTCATCAATCTCTATATTTGAAAGCCGTGAAGTATTTGATTCTAATTCATCAATTTTTTCCTGATGTGCAACTTCCTGGGTTACTGCTTCATCTGCAGTAATTCCTTTCGTCTTCAACTTAGGTTGCGGTTCTTGTCTGGCTTTTGCTGCTACCGCTTTTGCTGCTGCTACTGCTTGTTCTGCTGCTATTCTTGCTTTTATTGCTTCATCAGCCACTTCTCTTGCTTGTTCTGCTGCCAGCACTGCCTCTATTGCCGCTTGTTCTGCGGCTTCCCTTGCTTTTTCCGCATCATCCGCCACTTCTTCTACTTCTTCCAATGCTCTTGCCGCTGCCGCTACTGCTCGTTCTGCTTTATTTCTTGCTTTTTCGACTGCCACTTCTACCGCTGGCGCCGTGGTTTGTGTCTCCTCCGTTTCTTTTGCTTCTACTTCAACTGGGACTTTACTCTGAACAAGTAAACTATCAATAATTTCACTGCTTTCAATTTCAGAGAGTGGAATTGCTTTTGCTTCGGATATGGGAAGAATAGTCTGTATATCACTCAAATCTACACAGGCTGAAGTATCCTGATCTCCCATGACAAGTTCCACGCAAACTGGATACTGAGGACAAAGATTGTTATTTGTCAAGTTCACTCTGGAGACCACATCCCAATCAAGATCTAATTCACAAAGGCTATTCGGGATAGTGCCTCCTAATTGATTGTCATTTAATAAAAATTTTTTCAAACCGGTAAGATTCTCAATACCATCCGGAATTGAACCTGTCAATTGATTGTCGCTTAATAATAATTTTTTCAAATTGGTAAGATTTCCAATACCATCCGGAATTGAACCTGTCAATTGATTGAAGGATAAATCCAGATGCTGCAGCATACGTAATTTTTCAATACTCCTGGGAATACTCCCTTCGATCTCATTCCACTGTAAATCCAACTTAATTAAATTGGCAAGATTCCCGATTTTCTCAGGTATTGTACCAGTTATCTGGTTATCCGACAATAACAACCAGTACAGTTTATCAAGGTTGATGATTGATTCCGGAATTTCACCTGTTAGTCCCCTGTTAGAACAAAATAAAGATGTTAATCTACCTTTTCCATTCCAGGTTTGAACTCCCAATTCCAATGGTGAAATCATTCCATCATCATTGTCATCCATATCCACATCCAAAAAATCTTCGCTGCCATCAATAAAGCTTTGAAGAAAATATATATCTTTTTCCCAGTAACAATCTTCGTCAATTTCCAAATATCCATCATCACATTGACCATAAAGAGAATTACACAGGAAAAGAACACTAAGGAAACCTAAAGCGAATCGGGTTGAGATCCGGCGCAGAATGACAATCATTTTTTCCATGCTACGTTTTATGTGTATCAAAATGGGATATTGAGTTTAATAGGAAAATTAATTCACTCATAAAGTGGCTGATATTACTATCCGCTCTTTAAACAAATCAATAAAAAGGGTTTGAACGTATTGGGAAAAAAGAACTCAGAAAATGGTATTATTAGCACATCTTCTCCCATCCTTCTTTAAGTGGTATTTATGAGCCTGCTCATCGAAATGAGCAAAGTAAATGTAGAAAAGCGGAGAGGGAGGGATTCGAACCCTCGTTCCGCTTTTGACGGAAACTCACTTAGCAGGCGAGCGCCTTCAGCCAGCTCGGCCACCTCTCCATTTCTGATCTCTTCAAATTTACAGGATTAAAATTACCCAGCATCCACCCCATCAGCAAACAAATAGAATCAAACCCCCAGTACAAATTGTTTTCCGCTTAATTGCTGAATCACCCCCCTCAATTCCAACTCCAGCAGAATTGACAGCATGCGGGTAAGTTCCATCCCGGTGTTTGATACAAGATCATCAATATGGACGGGTTCATGGTTTAATTTTGATACAACAATTTTTTCTTCCCGGGTAAGGTCGAGGGATATATTTTCCTGCCGGGGTTTCAAGGTTTTAAATAAACGATTTTCAATATGACTTAAAATCTGTTCAGCATTCTGAACAGGAATCGCGCCATTTCGGATCAATCTCAGGCACCCTAAACTCTGTTTGTCAAATATCCGACCGGGAACGGAAAAAACCTCCCTGTTTTGATCAACTGCATTCAATGCTGTGAGAATTGCCCCGCTCCTATTTCCCGCTTCTACTACCACAGTCCCGTGCGCCAAACCGCTGATAATCCGGTTCCGCTGGGGAAAATTTCCAGCATCCGGTTTTGTGCCGAAGGGAAATTCAGAAACAATCGACCCATTCTCTTCAATTTTATCCGCTAATCCTCTGTTTTCTGGTGGATATTAAACATCCACTCCGCTGCCAAGCACCGCAATAGTTTTTCCTTTTGAGTCAACTGTTTTTTTATGTGAGATGGAATCGATCCCGCGGGCTAATCCACTCACAATTGTTATTCCATATTTCACTAGATCACCTACAAGAACCTGCGCAACTTTTCTACCGTAAGGAGTTGTGGTACGGCTCCCAACCACAGCAATACAGTCCTCTTTTTTTTC
>Ga0208879_1004538_pt1 | contig 10785 bp, 13 predicted proteins | sample Knorr_S15_td_Bot_FD_185605 | JGI IMG/M metagenome (GOLD analysis project Ga0208879, IMG submission 185605) | Marine microbial communities from Southern Atlantic Ocean transect - Knorr_S15_td_Bottom_ad_5009_LV_A (SPAdes) (version 2) | ecosystem: Environmental > Aquatic > Marine > Oceanic | place...
AACAGCGTCCAGTTTAAATTCTTTTGAATAGCTTTTTCGCGTTTTCATATACACTCCAGTTGAGATAATTATCCCTTAACTGGCTGTGTGAATCTATTGGAGCACGTCAGTCATTTAATAGAAGAGTTTGAACACACCGTCCTGGAGGAAAACATAAATGACAGAACTTAATGCAGGTGTTTCTTCAGAAAAATTGTTGTCCGTCAAAAAACAAGTCTTCTAAAAATAGGAAAAAAGGAGAGCACTATGAGTGCAGAAGTAACACAGCGACAATTAGTGATAGAAGGCGCCGGATGTGCCAGTTGCGTTGGAAAAATAGAAGCTGCCTTGAAGCAGACGCCGGGAGTGCAGAATGCCGAAATGAACTTTGCAGACAGAACAGTACTTGTATCGGGTACAGCGGATTCTCAATTATTGGTTCAAGCAGTAGAGTCCGTTGGTTACAACGCAAAGCCTTTCGAAGATAAGCCTGACACTGATGTAGTCGATGAAAAAGAAGCAGCGGATAGGACCTATTACAAAAAGCTGATGCGAGATACTTTCATTGCGCTTTCGCTAGGTATCCCTCTAATGACTTATAGCATTGTTGTCGACGAAATGACGGTCGAGACTAATGTCGAGAGGTTGTTGTGGCTAGCAGTTGGCCTACTGACGCTGGGTGTAATGTTCTTTTCCGGCCGGCATTTTTACATCGGTGCGTGGAAGAGCTTTAAAAATCATTCTGCCAATATGGATACACTCATTGCACTTGGTACAGGCACAGCATGGTTCTATTCGATGTTGGTAGTGTTGGTACCTGAAGCAGTGCCGTTAATGGCAAGGCACGTTTATTTTGAAGCTACAGCTATGATCATTGGTCTAATTGATCTGGGGCTTGCCTTAGAACTAAAAGCCCGCGGAAAAACCTCAGAAGCAATCAAACGTTTAATTGGATTACAAGCGAAAACAGCCACGGTTATTCGCGACAATAAAGAGGTCCAGGTCGCTATCGAGCAAGTGCTTTTTAACGATGTCATCAAAGTCAGGCCTGGAGAAAAAGTGCCTGTTGATGGTGTGGTTGTTGAAGGCCATACGTCAATCGACGAGTCAATGCTAACCGGGGAACCGATGCCAGTTGAAAAATCACATGACGATGAAGTCGTTGCTGGAACTCTCAACAAGTCAGGAATGTTTCTATTTAAAGCAACTCGAGTAGGTAAAGACACGGCACTGGCGCAAATCATTGCAATGGTTAAACGCGCACAAAATTCAAAGCCGCCTATTGGGCGCTTGGCCGATGTGATATCCGCTTACTTTGTTCCTGTGGTCATGATTATATCTGTGCTCAGTGCGCTAGCATGGCTGAACTTTGGCCCTGAGCCCGCACTGGCATTTGCCATAGTTTCGGCCACCACTGTATTGATCATTGCTTGTCCATGTGCATTGGGCTTAGCCACGCCGATGTCAGTTATGGTGGGGGTTGGAAAGGCTGCTGAAGCCGGCGTGCTAATTCGCAACGGCGAAGCGCTACAAACGGCATCAAAAATCAGTGTGATGATACTGGATAAAACCGGAACGATTACGGAAGGTACACCCAAGGTCACTGACATAATTTTAGCCAATTCCAGTGATGAAAAGATAGTGCTGCAATTGGCAGCTAGTCTGGAAAATGGTTCAGAGCACCCATTAGCAATGGCGATAGTAGAAAGTGCCCACGACCAGGGCATTGAGCTGCTGAAAACCGAAGAGTTTAATGCGATTACCGGTATGGGGGTTGAAGGCCGTTGTGAAGGAAAGGCCTTATTGTTTGGTAACAGCAAGCTTATGGCTTCAAAAGGGGTGGGCATAGGTAATTATTCAGAGAAAGCACAAACACTGGCCAAAGACGCCAAAACTCCCATGTATTTCGCTGTAGATGGACAACTCGCTGCCATCATAGCGGTTGCCGACCCGATAAAACCTGACTCTGTTTCTGCCATCAAGCGTCTTCAGGCTAATGATATCCGGGTCATCATGTTAACGGGGGACAACAAAGAAACTGCTGCTGCAGTGGCAAAGAAAGCGGCAATAAGCGAGTTTTTTGCTGAAGTATTGCCCGAAGATAAGGCCAACAAAGTACATGAATTACAGCAGCAGAGAGAAGTAGTGGGTATGACTGGCGATGGAATTAACGATGCTCCGGCTCTTGCCTTGGCTGATGTTGGCTTTGCCATTGGTACAGGAACGGACGTTGCCATTGAAAGCGCCGATATCACCCTGATGCGCGGCTCGTTGCATGGTCTGGCCGATGCTATAGCGGTCAGTAAAGCCACCTTGCGCAACATTAAGCAAAACTTGTTTGGTGCCTTTATCTACAACGTAGCAGGTATACCTTTTGCGGCGGGCGTGCTCTATCCATTTTTCGGAGTATTGCTAAGCCCAGTTATCGCCGGAGCCGCCATGGCATTTTCTTCGTTAACAGTGGTATCAAATGCGAACCGGCTTCGCCTATTTAAGGCAAAGGACCACTAAGGAGTTTTCTTATGATGATAATTAATATTGTAGGACTTACGGTTATTGCACTGATTATTTGGTGGTTTTGGTTATACACGCCTGATCAGACAGTTACTGAAAGTAACGAAATACTCATAGAAGTAAAAAATGGCGTGTACTCACCAGCGTCTATTCAGGTAAACGCAAAACAATCTGTTACGTTGAAGTTTTTGCGCAAAGATGAGTCTCCCTGTTCCGAAGTACTGCTAATTCCTTCATTAGATATCAGTGAGCAGCTAACGCTTAATGATGTAACACCAATTCACCTCGAAAACGTCCCACAGGGCGAACATACTTTTCACTGCCAGATGCAGATGTATCGCGGTGTTCTTACGGTGGTATAGGATGAGTCATGAAAAACAGTCACCCCAGATTTTGGTCAACACCTACAGGGTGGGCTGCATTAGCGATGATCGCTGCCGTTACTTATTTTTTAATTTTCGAACATGGTCATCATGTCCTTCAGTTTCTTCCCTATTTGATTTTATTGCTGTGCCCATTCATGCATATATTCATGCACAGTAGCCACGGTAAACACGGACACGCCCACGAACATTCTCGCGACAGTGAGAATAAGCAGAAAAGTTTTCAGGAATTGAGTGATAACAACGCGGCTTATCGTTATGGCTTATGGTCAATGGTGATACTGAACTCAGCTATTTTATCTTTTTTGCATTCAGTTTTGTAAAGCCAAAATCTTCCACCGACTGGCGAAGCTTGGGGATATTCTCTGCGTTTATTGTAGCCCTGTTTACCGAGATGTATGGCTTCCCACTCACTATTTATTTCTTATCAGGTTGGCTTGCTGAAACCTATCCGGAAGTAAACTTTTTTGCGCACGAAAACGGACACCTGTTGCATACTTTCTTTGGTTTAAATGGCGACGCCCACTGGGACCCATTTCATATCGCTAGTATGCTATTTATTGTTGCAGGATTCTTCATTTTATCCTCTGCATGGAGTGTTCTACACCACGCTCAGAAGAACCATTATCTAGCAAAGACAGGATGGTATGCGCTGTGTCGCCACCCTCAATACTTAGCTTTTATACTGATCATGTTTGGTTTTTTGTTGCAATGGCCGACCATTCCGACACTGGTCATGTTTCCTATTTTAGTTGCTGTGTACATAAAACTGGCAAAGCGTGAAGAAATGCTAGCTACAGCTGAATTTGGTGAAGAGTATGTGAGTTATATCAAAACTACTCCAAGCTGGCTCCCAAGTCTCAACTCAAAAGGTGAAAATCATGAAAAAACTCTTTAAATCAACTGCTTTTTCGATCGCGTTAGTAATGATTGCAACAGCGCAAGCTCAACAGATGAATGAGCACAAGCATCAGGCATCAGACAAACCAAAGATGCAAATGGGAATGAATATGTCTGATAAAGATATGCATATGGCGCATGCAAAAATGAAAGCAATGAAGGAAGACGTTCAGGCAATCAAATCAGAAAGAGATCCACAGAAACAACGTGAAATGATGAATAAAAACATGCAATCCATGATGGGAATGATGGATAAGATGCATGAAAAAATGGATGCGCAGCCCATGCAAGATCAAATTACTATGGCAGAAATGCACCTTAATATGATGAAAACGATGATGAGGAAAATGACTGGAAACCATTTATCTGAATCTGAGAAGCATTCAAATCAACACTGAGGAAAAAAGATATGAGTGATTTAGACCACAGAGTCGGTGTCAGAGAAGCAAATTTAGTCGTTCGGAATTTACGGCTCAGCAATGTCTATGAGGCAAATTGCGAGCCCCTAATTGAAGAGATTGACAAGCTCTTTGGCATTGATGAGGTGAGCTACAACATCAAAGAAGGGGCTATTCACCTGGCATATGATGCGACACATATCGATTTAGACGGTATTGAAGCGATCATTCGAAAACACGGCGCAGATCTTCACAATGACTGGTGGAGACACACAAAAGAAGGTTATTACCAGTTTGTAGATCAAAATATAAAAGACAATGCGACGCACAAACCGTGGAGTTGCCACCACTTGCCGCAGGGCGCTCACAGGAAGCGTACATAACCTTATTGTGCTCTACGTTCTCACTCAACAACAATGCTGAGCGATGTCGTTACATTATGATGCTGGCTTTAAGGAGGCGTAAGATGAAAATTCGAGAAAATGTATTTGCGTTCGCGTGCGCCGCATCGTTCAGCTTCGAGAGTGTTGTTAGTTCTTTGTTCATTATTACAATGCCCGACATGATGTCACCCATGGCTGGTAATATAATGTTTTCAGACTGGCAAGGGATGATATGGAACGTGCCTTTATTGGGTGTAGTGATAGGCGGAGCTTTATGGGCTTTGTTCGCAGGTGTACTGGGTTGGCTTATTGCCAGTATTTACAATAGGCAGCTGTAGTAGTGAGGGCTAAATAAATAGTCAGTATTTGTCCTTTTAGCACAGGTACGATATTTGCTGATATCTACTGCCACATAAATTTAAACTAACGGTGAGATATTATGATAACCAATAATTCAGAATTAGCCTTACAGCAAGCCATGCAACTACCCAGTCAAACCAATACAGAGAAGCAGGGTTGTAGCCAGCCACCTGAGTCAAAAGGACAGGAGTTTGCTGAAATAATGAATACACTGAAGCAGCAAAAAAGCGGTTAAAGTGTGCCACGAGTAAAAATAACCGGCACGCTAATGCCGGTTAATTCCTTTCCTATTCATAACAACTGCGCTTACCTTTTAGGCTGCTACTCTGCCTACGCTGAATATTGTCTTACTCCGTCGATGTAGTTCATGAACAGCTTCAATGATTTGCATCAGTTATAATTTTTATCATCATCATCATACGCATGGAGCTTTAGAAACCATTTCTCAGCCGCGAATACGATAAGAAGTCCAGCCACAGAAATCCCAACAATGAAGATATCTGATTTTGCTTTCACCCACATAAAAGATAGAAGAACAATGATATCGAGAATAATTGCACTGACTAGTACCCAAGCTTTAGCTTGCACATCATCTCGTAAATGCTTGAACACTCCCCAGTGGATGAAGATATCCATTACGATATAAAAAACTACACCGATGGAGGCTATGCGGCTCAAATCGAAGAATATGGTAAGAAATATTGCGATGACTAACGTATAAATTAAGGAATGTCTTCTTATATCTCCCGGTAATGAAAAATGACGGTGAGGCACAAGTTGCATTGATGTAAGCATCGATAGCATTCTTGAAACAGCGAAGATGCTGGCAACGACACCGGAAGACGTGGCAATAATCGCGAAAGCTATAGTAAACCAAGCACCATACTGGCCGAATGCGGGTCGAGATGCTTCAGCAAGCGAATAATCTTTTGCCTGTATTATTTCGCCAATTGATAAATTTGCTCCTACTGCAACTGCGACAAAAACATAAAGTACCACACAAATGGATATAGAAATGACTATGGCCCTTCCTACATTTTTTTCTGGTTGTTTGAGCTCGCCTCCGCTGTTTGTGATTGTAGTGAATCCTTTGTATCCCAAAATACCAAGTGCCACGGCTCCGAGAAAACCGGTTGCGCTGGTATCTTGCGGTTGAGCTGAAACGCTCTCAAACGACAAACCGGTTGCCCACAGCCCACCAATTGCCAAAACTGCAAGTCCTGCTATTTTGATAAAAGCCATAATAAATGAGAGGGTCTGGATGAATTGATTACTTAAAATATTAACAATGAATGCCACAATAAGAAGACTCACGCCAAGCGCTGGTATAAGCCACTCAGCGCCCTGAGAGTCAAACAATTGTAGGACATAAGTGCCAAAAGTGCGGGCTACCAAACTTTCATTGATAACCATGGAAAAAAACATCAGCAATGCACAGGCACCGGTCAACAGACCTCTACCATAGGCTTTTTTCAGAAACATGGCGATACCACCTGCAGAGGGGTATTTCTGTGCCATTTTGACGTAACTGTATGAGCTAAACCCTGCAATTATCGCTGCAACTAAAAACGCAAAAGGAAACCATGTGCCTGCCAGCTCCGCTATTTGCCCGGTTAAAGCAAATATACCAGCACCTATCATTACACCAGTTCCCATCGATACCGCGCCCCAGAGGCTTAACGAATCTTTCCTGTCTGAATGCTCGTGTTCATTCATATTGGTTACTCCTTTATGTCATGTGAGCCTGAGTAACAACAAAAGCAACCTGCAGCAAATATAAGGACACAGGCCCATTACAAAACAAATTCGAAGACGTGTAGAAAGAAATAACTGGCAATGGCATACCAGTTATTTCATTTTTAGCGTAGGGCGTTTAAAACCAAATCCTTGCACCTAACACTACACCAGTTTCACTGGTTGACTTGCCTTCAGCCTTTAATGCATCAGCTGTATTTCCCAAAGCTTTGCTGTAATAAACACCGACATAAGGTGCTACCTCCCTCACTATTTCATGCCGATATCGCAAACCAATACGAATATTACTCAACCCGCTTTGACGGTCATACTTTTCAGAATCGGTGAGGTTGGCAACAACTTCCAGTCGCGGTTGCAGATAGGAAACTTGACTTAGTTGCCAGTCATATTCGGTTTCATTGATGAACTGCATGTCACCGTCTTCGTTAATACGCAGTGAATTTTCCATTTCAAACCAGTAAGGCGCTAGACCTTGATAACTGACCACCGCATAGTTTTCCATATCCGCATCGGATGACAGCTCTCCCTTTGTGCCCACACCAAATTGTATAGACCAAAAAGAAGAAACGAGATAACCGTACAACAGTTCTGCTCGTTCCAGATCAGTAGGCATTCCATCGTTTTGTGTATTTTCGCCTTCGCTTTTAAAAACAAGACGATGGTAATCTCCGCCATACCACGCCTGCATGTCCCAGACCGCTATATTTTGCTGCTCATCAGTGCGAGTATATTCAAGCCGGTCAAATAGAACTTGGCCAAAATATTCATTAGGAATAGGAGATGGCCAGTCATCTCTTGATTGAGCCAAAGCATTGTCAACGCTCAAAGTTAATGTTATTAGGCCTGCTATTAATATCTGTTTCATTTTAATCTCCTATGCGACCTGTACAACACGAAACATACCTGCTTCCATGTGGTATAGCAGGTGACAATGAAACGCCCACTCACCGGGGGCATCTGCGCTGATTTGTAACGAGACCTTCTCTCCAGGCTTGAGGCTGATCGTGTGTTTACGAGGTCTTGGATATTGGCCGTTTTCAAGTTCCATCCACATACCATGTAAATGAATAGGGTGATCCATCATAGTGTCATTAACCAAGATCAGACGTAGTCTCTCGCCATAATTGAAACGTACATATCCGTCTACTTCACTAAACTTTTTGCCATCGAACGACCACATGTACCTTTCCATATTGCCCGTTAAGTGAAGCTCAATTTGACGTTCCGGCTCTCTTTCGTCAGGCCAAGGACTTTCACCGACTAAATCTGTATAAACAAGGACACGATGTGGGCTGTCTTCCAAACCGATCCCAGGTTCATCCAACCTAGAGCTTGGATTTTTAGCAATCATCGCTGCACCAGCGCCGTGCCCGTCTTCGCTGTGGACAATGTCTATGCTTTCTACTGGGAGCTTTTTGGAGGGGGTCATTTCTCCTTCCATTTGGGTGCCATGCATTGTATGGGCGCTATGCTGCCCCATTCCTTTCATTTCACCTTTTGGAGCAGCCATGCCCGAGCTGTCGACCTTGGACTTATCCATATTCATGCCTTTCATACCAGACATGTCCATCCCCATCGCCGCCATGCCACGCTCTGTGATAACTCGCTGTGGGGGAACCTCTGCAGTAAGGCCAATTGACGGGGTTAGGGTGCCACGCGCATATCCACTTCTATCAAAACTTTCCGCAAAAAAGGTATAAGCTTTTCGCTCTTTTGGCTGAACGATTACGTCATAAGTTTCCGCTACTGCAATTCGAAATTCATCCACATTTACTGGTTTAACAGGCTGACCATCTGCAGCTACAACCGTCATTTCAAGCCCTGGGATGCGAAAGTCGAAATAAGTCATCGCAGAACCATTTATAATCCTCAACCGGATTTTTTCGCCTACTTTAAACAGGGCCTGCCAGTTGTCCTGTGGTGTCCGGCCATTCATTAAGTATGTATATGTACTGCCTGTAACGTCAGCTATATCGCGAGGGCTCATACGCATTGCACCCCACATAGCACGCTCTTCCCATGTATCGGCAAACCCTTTTTTCTTTACGTCTTCTAACGTGTCGAAAATAGTTCGCTTTTGATAATTGTAATAACCTTCCGCTACCTTCAGTTTTCGCATAACTTCATGGGGGTCTGAAAACGTCCAATCGCTTAAAATAATTGTATGTTCCCTATCAGCCCCAATGTCTCCATTTGCAGGGTCGATCACAAGAGGTCCTAAATGGCCCAACTGTTCTTGGAGGCCTGAATGACTGTGGTACCAGTAGGTGCCGTTTTGCTCGACATCGAATGCATATTTAAATGTTTCGCCAGGTTTTATTCCGGCAAAGGAAACTCCCGGAACGCCATCCATATCTGGTGGTAAAATAATCCCGTGCCAGTGTATTGAAGTATCTTGGTTAAGGTGGTTAGTTACATTGAGGTGCGCTCGCTGTCCTTCTTTCAATCTAATCAACGGGCCCGGCATTTGACCGTTGATCGTTATAGGTGAGCCCATATTTGAGCCTATTGGCAATTGCGCTTTTGACACATTGAGATTTTTAATATCACCTGTCAAAACTTGATCTTTAAAATGGCGACCAACAGGTGCTGCCCATAGAGGACTAACGTTGGTTAACGCAGCCGCAGCGCTCGAGGTTAGGGCACCGAGCACAAATCTTCTGCGACCGTTGTCGATAGAATTTTTCATAGTTTTTAGCCTTTGAATTGATACTAACTGGACGAAGGAAGTTCATCCATTTAAAAAGTATTACTAACTAAGTCAGTGCCTTAGGCTATCGGTGGACGAAAAGGTGGAGTGAAAATTTTGAAGGGAACAGCTAGAGCGATAATGTCATACTGCTCAGCAAACGTTGTTTCAAATTGACGAATGGGAACGTAAAAAAGACTTGTAAAGTGGTAGCAATTGGTAGCTATACACATACATCCATCATTGCAGCAACCTGATTTACCCGAATGCGAGGGGTGTCCATCAGTGTGAGCGCTTTGATGCTTAGAACTAGGTGAACTGCTACGTTTCTCCTCATGAGCGTCTGCGAATTTGTGAGAAACCTTAGTTAATGAGCTATGTTCATCCATTTTCATTTCACACGCATCAACTGGCACGGTAAACAGTACCAATAAATATCCAATGCATAGTGTGAAAATAATAGATCTCATAACTTTGTATTTGCTCTCAACCTTTACGCGACGTTATTCCCTTAGACAAGATAAGTCTTAAGGACACTTTAATCAATGACATTTGCTTGTAACTAAGATAAACAACTTCCTATGTAGTTAAACAAGCAGTCTTTTCAATCTTAAAAGCTGATAGAGTTACTTTTATTAAGTTTAGTCGATAAGCAACTCTTGTAACTAAAAAGATAACATGAGAAATGCGCCTGCTATCATAAAAATGTTTTCTGATAGTGAAACAAAACCTAACGGCACGTTACTGTCCCCACCGACACAAGCACATTTGAGCTCCCGTTTATCCACATATACTGCTTTAAAGACAGAAATTGCCCCAACGGTTCCTATAAATAGTGAAAATGGCGCAACAGCTATGGCAGGCAGTTGAGCTACCATTCCTATCCCCGCGTAGGCTTCAACAAATGGGTAGATGTAACCATATCGAAGCCACCTCATTGCCAACAAATCGTAGGTTATGAACGAATTTGTAAAACTATACAAATCCTTCAATTTTTGAACTGCAAGTAGTGTCATTGAGAAAGCAATAAAGAGAACCAGTGTTCTTATAGAGATGAAGTCTTCAGAAACAAAAAACTGGAATGCTAACGATAGCAGAGCTGCCACAGAAAAAATCGCAATAACAGGTGCATAAGTAGTTCCGTTCTGCCCCGCTTCTCCTTTCCCGAAGTATTTACGAAGCTCATCATATCCACCAACTCGCTTTTCTTCGATGAAGGTTTGAGGCGTCGTTTCTACACCATGCTTTTGCTTGAAATCATCGGTGTCATTACGTGAAGTAAGATGATTGTCTTCTACTGAATAGCCTTCTCGCTCTAGTAAGTCTTTTGACCTTAAACCGTAAGGGCAAATGTGCTCTTTAGTAACCATTCTATATAGGATAGCTTTCTTACTCATTTTCCTTTCCTTTATTCAATTTACCTT
>Ga0208879_1004539_pt1 | contig 10784 bp, 10 predicted proteins | sample Knorr_S15_td_Bot_FD_185605 | JGI IMG/M metagenome (GOLD analysis project Ga0208879, IMG submission 185605) | Marine microbial communities from Southern Atlantic Ocean transect - Knorr_S15_td_Bottom_ad_5009_LV_A (SPAdes) (version 2) | ecosystem: Environmental > Aquatic > Marine > Oceanic | place...
GGAGGGTCTTTAATGGTTAGTGATTCAACTGGCCCAGTGAGCCGTGGAAGAGCGCAATTGTCCGACTCTCCGGTCAGGCAGGAACATGGTTCCGAGCCAGTTATCTGACTGTTTGGATGATAATTAACATGGTCTTCATCTGTACGTGGTCACCCCCTGACCCCGTTCCTTGGGTTTTCAATTGTATTCGTGGAATATGCTCGGCGTTCGGTGCCCGGACCCTTCAACGATTCTTTTGAATTGTTAATGGAAAAGTAGCGCACCGCGCGGGGGAACTCCTTTCAACGCGCGGCAACAGGGGCGGGCCGTACGCCAGCGCCGGCGCGGGAAGGTGTGAGACATGCTGGAACCTGAACAGATATGCACGCGTTGATGATCCTCAACGTCGAGTCCCCCATCGGACTCGACGATTCAGTGATGACTCAGATGAGCGACCACCTCGGCTGCGACGACGAGGACATGGTGGCGGCCGGGGAGCACATCGAGAAGCATAGGGACGACGGTGACTGGGGCGGCAGGCGGGCTGCTGTGCTCGAAAGGTCGCTGAAGAGAGTCAACGAGGGGTTGTCGACCGGTCGACTGCCTGAAGAAGGGACACTGTCTCAGGAGATTCGAGGACTCATGCAGGAACACGCGCCCGAAGACGAAGACGATGGCGAGGTGGACCCGTTCGAAGAGCTTGGCGTGGTGAGCGGTGCGGCGGGTGCTTCAGGTGCTTCAGGTGCGGCGGACGCCGGCGAAGACCTGCTGGCGGCGTTCATGGATGACGATGACGAGGAGGAGCCCTTGCTGAGTGATGACACTCAGTTCTTCGGTGAGCAGGAGGACTCCGATGATGAGGAGGAGGCCGAAGCAGAGCCGGAGGAGCCAGAGCCGGAGGAGGAGCCAGAGCCAGAATCGACGGAGATGGCGCCCGTGGATGCGTACGAGTTGCTGCTCTCGACCTGCTGGGTGGATGGCATCCTTGACCCCGCCGAGGCCAAGTTGCTCGCCCGCAAGCGGCTCGAACTGACGATTACCTTCGAGACCCACCTGAAACTGCTGCGAGAGATGCTGGAGCGGGAGTCATGATCCCTGACCAGACACCCTTCTGGCACGCACTCGAATTGGCGTGGTGCGGCGACGGGGCGCTCTCCCTGCACAGCATCAGGTTGCTCGATGCGATGCAGCACATGCTGCAGATCAGCGATGCAGACCGCGCGCTCATCGAGTCCAAGTTCGAGGATGAGGTCGTGTTCGACTTGAATCGTTCCGGGTTCGGATGCGGTGACCAGGCGCTCGCCGGTTGGGTCGGCGCGCTGACCTTCCTCGACGACCCGGCGGCGGCCGATGTTTCTCGGGCGCTGGGCAGGGCAGCGCTGATGGCCGGACTCTCGCGCGAGCGCTGGAACGCGGGGATATCGTGGATGGACCAGTTGACGCTCGGAGTCCCATTCAAGGAGGGTGTCTGGCGCGAGGGAGACGAATCTGGTGAACTCGCCCGCCTTCCCGCGATACTGCTTCCGTTAGCCCGCGAACTCGGCGTGATCGCTGACGCGGAGTGAGTTCGAATCGAACCTCACTCAACCATCGAGGCGTGCATCCCAGGTTATCTCGGCGGTGTGTTTCAGCATGTTCGAGACGGTGCAGTACTTCGCATGACTCTGCTCGATGAGCCGTTCAATCAACTTCAACGGCAGATCGACTCCGCGCACGTGGTAGGTCATGTGGATGCGCGTGAACACCCGCGGATGCCCCTCGGCGCGCTCGGCGGTCAGTGCGAGATGCGCCCCCGTCACCTCCCGTTCCTTGAGGCCGACGATGACATCCACGAGGCTGCACGCCCCCGCCGCCTGCAGGGTCACCATCACCGGTGACAACCCCTCGCCACTCCAATCCATCTCGAATGTCGCGCCGTTCCCGTACGCGGTCATCTTCGTCCCTTCACGCCACTCGACGCTCGCTTCCATGACTTCCCCATCACGACCCGTGCGATGACCCTTCTGCAATCCCCATCTGACATGTGCCGTCGCATTCATGAAGGGGGCGTGGGTGGCGCGGCCGATGACCACAGGCTCACCCATCTCGATGACCGGCGGTAAGCTGCGGGTTCCCGACCACCCGCGCATCCACTATATCGAGGGAGACGGCATCGGTACCGACATCACGCCGGTGATGCAACGGGTCGTGGATGCTGCCGTGCTGCAAGCATATGCAGGTGGGCGAGAGATCTGCTGGGTCGAGGTGCTGGCAGGACAGAAGGCGTACGATGCCTGCGGAGAATGGCTGCCCGCCGAGACCGAGCAGGCGATGCGCGACGGCCTGGTGTCGATCAAGGGACCGCTGACCACTCCCGTGGGCGGCGGCATCCGTAGCCTGAACGTAGCACTGCGACAACGTCTCGACCTGTTCGCGTGCGTGCGCCCCGTACGCTGGTTCGAGGGCGTGCCTTCTCCCGTGAAGGACCCCGGAGCGGTTGACATGATCATCTTCCGCGAGAATACGGAGGACGTCTACGCGGGAATCGAATGGGCAGAGGGAACTGAGGAGGTGAAGCGTGTCATCGACTTCCTGCAGAACGAGATGGGCGTCGAGAACATCCGCTTCCCGGAGTCATCCGGCATCGGCATCAAGCCGGTGAGCCGCGAGGGCACGGAACGCATCGTCAGGGCGGCGATCAACCATGCCGTCCAGCACGGCCTCCCGAGCGTCACCTTGGTGCACAAGGGGAACATCATGAAATTCACGGAAGGCGGTTTCCGCGACTGGGGATACGCGCTCGCCCAGCGGGAATTCGGTGCTGTGGAGATCGACGGTGGCCCCTGGTGTTCGTTCACCAATCCGAACAGCGGGAATGAGATCGTCATCAAGGACGTCATCGCCGACGCCATGCTGCAGCAGGTGCTGACTCGCCCTCGGGAGTATTCGGTGCTCACCACGACGAACCTCAACGGTGACTACATCTCCGACGCGCTGGCCGCCCAGGTGGGAGGAATCGGGATAGCGCCGGGCGCGAACATCAACTTCGACACCTGCGTCGCCATCTTCGAGGCCACCCACGGCACCGCCCCCAAGTACACAGGCCTTGACAAGGTCAACCCTGGAAGCCTGATCCTCTCCGCCGAGATGATGCTGCGCTATCTCGGGTGGGACGAGGCTGCAGAACTCATCATCGCAGGCATTTCGGGCGCCATCGGGGCGGGCAAGGTGACCTATGACTTCGAGCGCCTGATGGACGATGCGACCCTGCTCAAGTGCAGTGAGTTCGGTGCTGCCATAATCGCACACATGTGAGTTGACCCCTATGGATTTCACTTCTCTCAACCTCTGTCAGCCTCTGCTGGATGCCCTCGACGAGATTGGTTACGTCTCGCCGACGCCGATTCAAGCCCAGGCCATCCCCGACCTCATTGAAGGCCGCGACTTACTCGGTTGCGCCCAGACGGGCACAGGGAAGACCGCCGCATTCGCCCTGCCAATCCTTGATGCGATGGCCAAAGATCCGTGGGGGGGCTCACGCCGCATCCGCGCTCTGATGATGTGTCCAACACGCGAGCTTGCATCCCAGATTCGCGACAATATCGAGCAATATGCTCGACACCTCGACATCCGTTCGATGGCTATGTTCGGCGGAGTATCGCAGCGCCCTCAGGAGAAGATTCTGAACCGCGGCGTTGACATCCTGGTCGCCACCCCAGGTCGCTTGCTTGACCTCATCTCACAGGGATACGTTGACCTGTCCTACGTGCAATTCCTCGTTCTCGATGAGGGGGATCGCATGCTCGACATGGGTTTCATCCGAGACATCCGCAAAATTCTGGCACAGATTCCAGAGAACCGCCAGAGTATGCTGTTCAGCGCCACCATACCGCGCTCGATTGTCGAATTGTCCCGTGATATGCTATTCGACCCGGTAAGCGTCTCAATCACACCTGAATCGATTACCCTCGAGGCCATTGAACAATCCCTGATGTTCGTCATGAAGGGCGACAAGCGTGGCCTCTTGACACATATCATCAAGGAGGAGCGAGCCGAGAAGGTGCTCGTGTTCAGTCGCACCAAGCACGGTTGCAATCGCATCGTCAAACAACTTGGACAAGACGGTATCGAAGCCCTCCCAATCCACGGCAACAAGAGTCAGGGGGCGCGTGAGAAAGCCCTCGGCCGATTCCGCAATGGTACCCTCCAGGTACTAGTCGCCACCGATGTGGCGAGCCGGGGCATCGATGTCTCCGATATCAGTCACGTCATCAATGTGGATCTGCCTAACGAGCCCGAGGTCTATGTGCACCGCATTGGACGTACGGGGCGTGCAGGCAAAGGGGGCATCACCATTGCATTCTGTGATGAGAACGAAGGCGAGTATCTACGCGGCATCGAGAAGATGATTCGCCAGGACATCCCAGTCGATGAGGACCACCCTTTCCACTCCGAGAAGGCCCGATCGCGCAAGGGCAACAAGGCACCCAAGAGGCAGCAGAATCGGGGCCGTGGCCGGCGCCAGCCGCGCAATGACAGATCCAAGGGCAACCGCTCGAATAGGAAATCGAACCACTAATCCAATAGTGGACGCAATGCCCGGCGTTCAGGCCGCGGCCGAAGCCGCGAATAACGCAAGCACCAGAGCCGTCACCGAGTTCGGTGAAGCGGTCATCAGTAACATGGGGTGACTGAACTTCGCGCCCCATTCAACATTACATTTAGTGATGGATTGATACTACTAGCCCCATTCTTTCAATCAGAGCACCCAGCGGGAGAGCGATCGAGCATTGTCCACGATGCCGAAACCGAATCTCTCCTGCAGCGCGCGGCCGGGTATGCAGAAGTCAGAATCACGGCTGGCAATGAGTACTGATCCGTGCGCCGGGTCCGCACGCTCAACCAGTTCAGCAGCGAGCAGCATGATGTCCAGGTCCCCCCGCTCCGGGTAGATTTCGACACCCCCGATCTCGGTGCGCTTGCTGCCCCCGAATCCGCGAATTCGCTTGTCCTCATTGATTCCGAGGTAGACGTTCGACAGGCTTGTGGACATGAACTCGAGCAACTCGTCACGACGGTCGTGCACATTCTGGTTGAACTGCTCTCCAGCAGGAGTATGCCAGTTGCTGTATTCGGTGATGAGTTGCTCCGCCATCTGCTCGATATCCCCCGCTTGGACCATCTCCTTCCAGCGAGATTCGGAGACCTTCCGCTTCCCCAACAGTGCCCGTGTGCGCGTCTCGTCGCCAATGAAGTTCCTCAACTCGTTGCGCGCCGCCGCCGGCACCGTCAGATCGATCCTTCCCTGCTGCATCCGGTAGAGCAGCGTGTGGTGGAAGGCGAGCCGTGATTCGACTGATGGCGGGTGCTCCGCCGTGTGTGCCCGCGCGAGCAATCGGTCGCGCAGGGCGTCGATGAGCAGGTTGGTGTCCATGAGCACGAGCGCCTTCAATTTCAGGCGTGACAGGTGCATCCTGCGTCGGATGGGTATCTCGGAGTCGTGCCGGGAGAACAGCCCCTTCATCATGTCAGTGAGCTGCCTGACATGGGCGTCCGAGAACCTGCTGCTGTTCATCGCCCGCTCGTACACGAGCAATCCATTCTCAACTCCTTGTTCATCTGCCGCTTGGCGCGCCAATTCCCCCACCAACGGCACGTCTCGTTCCTGGAGGGCCCTGCGGAACCTGCTCTCGTTGCTGGTCGGAGAGCGTCGATGTCCGCTGCGGATGGTGTTGATGGCCACCAGCACGCGGCCGCGGAACGGGTCTTCGGGAAGTTTCAGTTCACTTGGATATGAGAGAAGTTGGTGCAGTTCCTCGAGCAGCAGCTTCACATCGATGTCATCACCGTTTTGGCGTACCTCGTCGCGTGCGTGCTCCATCACCATCTGGGTCGCTGGGTTGAGATTCCCTCTGTCCGCCGCCTCGCTGGCCCTCAGGAACAGGTCGAAGACGCGCTTGATGTTCGCCACGAGATTGTCGATGCTCTCCAGCAGACGCACGGCTTCAGACCAACAGGCGGCGTGAGCGTAATTCTTCAACGCCTCCTTCTGCAGGGATGAACGCAGTTGCAGATCCGAATCGAAATTCTCTGGCAGGGTGACGGCGCTTGTCGCTGAGGCCGCCTTTTCGAAGGCACGCGCCGCCAACTCATGCTCGCCTTCCTGTTCGTGCATGCTCGCTTTGGCGAGCGCCGACCAGAACGAGTCCGATGAATGCATCTCATGCCACTCGACGAGAGCGGGGCTGGCGAGCCCATGTTCGAGCACCATGCGGTGGATCTGGCCCAGCAGTTTGTGCCGCCCATCGTTACGAATCAGGTCGTCGATCACCAACTCTGCCTGGCGTTTCCGCTCGATGCCATGCGAGTCTCGTTCATGGATTGCCCATCCGAGCCGCAGTTCGGTGAGAACGACTTCGAACAGGTGTTTCTCGAGCGAGTCCAGATCTGCATCCTGGATGCTGTGGGACAGGTCGCTGAACTCCTTCAGCCCGATGTGTCCGCGCCCCCCCTCGCTGAGCGCGTAGCGACACTGCTTGTAGGCCTTCAGCCCCTTCTTGTCCAACCGCTCGAACACCGCCGCCGACTCGACGTGTGAACCATCGAGCTGCAGGATGAGCGAACGGGACAACTCTGACAGCAGCGGGTGCTGCCCTTCGATGTCGTGCGCTTGCTGCGCGTCCGCATGTGCGCTTTCCAGCCAATCCAGGATGTCTGCAGGAACATCGGCCGGCAGCAGTTGATGGACGAGCATCACGAGCAATGGGTGTTGTTGCCCACCGCAGTCCATCGTCGACAGCAGGGTGGCCAGCGGTCCGATGGCTGCGCAGGCGACGAGCGGTCCCAGAAGTTCATCCGCGACACTCGACCAGAGAGATTCGTCGACGGCGCGCAGTTGCTCGCTCGCCGCCAGCGCGAGGCTTGCGGGAGAGCCCTGATGCCGGATGATCGTGGGCAAGGAGTCTACGGGCAGCCGGCTCATGGAATCCTCGAGCCGTTCGAGCAGCGTGCCCGTGTCGTCGGATTCCAGCAGACTGAGACAGATGTCCACATGCAGCGTCTCAACGATGTCCAGTTCAATCACCTCCACCATGGCTGAGGCGAATTCACCAGCATCGCGCTGAGCCAGCACCAGCCGCCAGCGCAATCCCACCATGTCATCTGGTTCGCAGTCAGCCGCCATCAGTTCGGCGAGCCCCGTTTCGATCTCCTCAGCACTGAGTTCGATGCTCGCTGGCGGTTCGGTCGACCATGCAGCCATTCGGCAGGCGCTGGATAGACCATCGTCGCCCGTCATGCCGCGACAGGAGTCCCAGACATCCGCATCGCCTGCGCGGACGCGCAGCAGCAGCGCGTGGTCGTGTGCGAGTTCGGAGAGTTCCAACTCCTCGCCGAGTTCGATGAATCGCTCCAGCGCCTCCTCCTGCTCACTTGCGGCTGCCAGCATCGCGGCGAGCAGACCAGCAGCCCCTGACCGTTGTGCCAGGACCTCCTTTCCAGCCCCTCTGCTCAATTTCCCAGCCAGCCAGCGTGGCTTCGTTCGCTGGCGCATCTGGGAGTGCAACTCCTGCAACGGTGAGGCGATGCGCGCGGGCAGGTCGGCGGGGATGGGTGGGGAGATGAATTCGGAGAGCGCATCAGGATTGAGTGGGTCGATGCGCGCCAGACGCAGCCAATCCGGGTCCAGCGCGGTGGTTTCGGGTTCGACCGCTTCGAGCAGTGCCAGTTCTCCGAGCACCTCACCGAATTCGCGGCCCAGGCGCGGCCAGATCGGATGCACGCCGGTGCCGGTGCACGCAGCGCGCAACTCGGTGATGCTGCGGTTCCACTCCGTGTTCCAGTCCTCGCCCTGCCTGTGTCGTTGCAGCAGCAGGCCGGTCAGGCGGTAGGCGTCCGTCTGCGTCGAGGAGACGAGGCTCTTCGGGGGCTCCAGTCGCTCCACCTGCTCTGCCTGTTTCCACCCACGCCGCGAGCGCATCCCCCCCCTGCGCCCCCCGCGGGCGGTCGGACGTCCAGCCGTGACGATCGTTGCACTGCTCCCCCCCTCTCCTGCATCCAGGAGAGCGATGAGCAGTCCCCTCCACTCTGGTGCCAGAAGTCTCCAAGCGGCAGACTGCTTGGCGGCGCGGCCGCGCGCGCGGGCGGCATCACCAGCGGTGTCGAGCACCTCTTCGAGGCATTCAGCGAAGTGGTTCTCGCTCGTCAGCCGCGGACCTCCGAATCCACCCGCGGTCATTCATACAAGAATCCAGCGTTGGCGTCTCCGAGCGAGGGGGCTACCACACCCTGAAGAGCGCGACCACCCTACAGCGAGCGAATGGTGGCAGGTGCACAGGACGCGCTCATTCTGCTGCTGCACCCTTTGGCTGCGCTCGCGGTCATCTACCTGATGTACGACCAGCACCGTTGGCGCAAGCAGCGTCTGGAACTGCGCGGGGATGAGCGTCTAGCGGCCCGCGCAGCGCACGAGCAGCGCGGCGAGCGGCTGTTCCAGGCGGCGGTGGCAGTGGTCTTGCTCGGGTTCGCGGTCAGCCTGTTCAGGGGGCTCTCAGCCGGCGAGACTCTCTTCTGGGCGCTGCTTCCCAACCATTACCACGGCTTCCTCGGCCCGCTCGCGCTCGGCCTGTTCGCATTCCTGCGCCGCAAGGGGCAGATGGTCCGTGACCAACGGGAGGCCGGTGAGAAGTTCGCGCTCGAACTCCAGCGACATGGACGCGCCAGCGACGTGATCATCATCCTGATGCTGTTCCACGCCTTCCTCGGCTTCCTCTACCTGCTTCAACTGCTGCGCTGAGCACGACTCGACCAGACTTCCATCCATCCGTCGAGGTTGCGTTGCACGTCTGCGACTTCGATTGACCTCTTCGCGGGCTCACCTGAAGCGTGCATCGGCATCACTCGGCACCCGCAGGCGTTAGCGTGCCCTCCACCATCTGTGTCGAACAGGGTGGCCATTCGGGTGAGGTCGAACACCCCTCCATCAGGGTGGAGGAAGGAGTTGCTGTAGAAGGAGGCGGACAGCGGCCAGCGGTCGTGGTCCCCCAGTTCACCGTCGAGCTCACCATGCATGATCAGGCAGGCATCGCAGGCGTCTCCGAAGTGCGCGGTCACCAGATATCCATTGGTCCGATGGCCGGTTTCCTGCAGCCGCACCACAGCTAGGCGGTCGACCACCTCACCCTTCTCAGCCAGCAACCCGCGCACCTCATCGCGTTCCTGTCGCTTTCGCTCGACTCGCTTCTGAACCGCCGGCTCCGCCATGATGCTCTCGAGCGCGCGCCCCTCGACCAGCCAATCCAGAAGACCCAACGTGTATTCCGCATCACTCGCGGAGACGGTGTGCGACAACCAGAGCACAGGGTCGTCTGAGAAGAACTCCTCCTTGGTGATCCTGCCGCCGTCGATGCGGTCGACCATGCGCATCAGAGGTGCGAGCGAGGAGAGGTCGAACAGCGGGCGGAACAGGTCGTAGGCGACTCGCGCCGCCGAATCCTCATCCCGCCAGTGGGCGTGACCTCCCTCTGCCTCAAGCGCCTCGACGAGCTCTTCAGTCGGCTCATTGGTGGCGTGATGGTCGATCCACAGTCCGCATTCGGGATGGAACGGGAGGTCGCACACGGCGGTGTTGCGGTCGATGTGCTCGTCGAGGTAGCCGCTCCTGATCTCCGCCGGGTGCGACAGGATGACCTCGGCTCCAGGCCATGCGATGCGCAGCACTGCGGCGGCCACGAGGCCATCGAGGTCGCCGTCGGCGATGATGCGCCTGATGTCCAGTCTGTCGAGCAGGGTGCGGGGTGCCATCGAGCCGCGGCTGACTTGACTTCGTGCATAGGTGTAGCGTCCCCGCTGACAGGGCTGTCACGGAACTGATAACGGTCGGGGCGGCTTGGAAGCACGATGGAGACGTCGTGCGGCTTCGTGCTGGTGAATCACGACTGTGTGCTGTTGCTGCAGTATCCGCAGGGGCACTGGGGTTTCGTCAAAGGCCATTACGAGGAGGCGGACGGCTCGTATCAGCAGACTGCGCTCAGAGAGTTGCGTGAGGAGACCGGCATCGAGGATGTTCGCATGGTGCCGGACTTCGAGATGCGCACCGAGTATGCGTTCACGCGCAAGGGTAGAGAGGTGCGCAAGCAGGTGTTCTGGTACGTCGCCGAGACCGATGTCGTCGTCGTGACACTCTCTCACGAGCACACCGGCCATCTCTGGCTCTCATGGGATGAGGCTGCCGAGCAGTTGACGTTCGACAACTCCCGCAATGTGCTGGCCGCTGCCCGCGCCGCGCTCGAGGGTGAGTAAGGGCTCACTCCGGTTCACGCCGACCGATCGGCTCCCACAACGTCTCAGCCTCGCCGATGATGGCACACACCCAGCGGGCGAGCACGAAGAACCAGTCCGACAACCGATTGACGTAGGCGAGCGCGAAGGGCCTGACAGCGTCTTCCCCCTCCACATCGACCAATGCCGCGAGGCAGCGCTCCATCCTGCGTGTGACCACCCGCGCCATGTGCAACTGAGCCACCGGGGGAGAACCGGTGGGCAGGACGAACGAGGACAGCGGCTCGACCTCCTCCAACCACTCATCCATCTCTGTGAGCAGTTCCTCCGCGGCCGATTCAGGCAGCACGCTCATGCCCTCGGGTATGCGCTCGGGGTGAGCGGAGCATTCCGCTCCGAGGTCGAACAACTCCTGCTGCAGCCTCGCCAGGCGAGGTAGCAGGGTGCGCCTGACCCGGGCGACCGTCGCCCTGTGTCCGCCGTCGGCGGCCACATCCGAGAATCGGTCGAGTTCCATGCGAACCACGCCGACCACGCAGTTCAGCTCG
>Ga0208879_1004541_pt1 | contig 10778 bp, 9 predicted proteins | sample Knorr_S15_td_Bot_FD_185605 | JGI IMG/M metagenome (GOLD analysis project Ga0208879, IMG submission 185605) | Marine microbial communities from Southern Atlantic Ocean transect - Knorr_S15_td_Bottom_ad_5009_LV_A (SPAdes) (version 2) | ecosystem: Environmental > Aquatic > Marine > Oceanic | place...
CGACGAAGAAGAGTAGCGAGTTCAGGCGTCGATGTCGAGCATGCGGTCCAGCGCGAGCACGGCGTCGTGAGCGATCTGCTCGGGGACCTCGATGCGGTTCGGAAGCTCACCCTTGATGATGTTCTCCAGCAGGTCGGCGAGGTAGGACGGGTGGATCATGTACATCGTCGAACAGGGACAGACACCCGGGTCGAGGCAGCGGATGTCCTTGTCGATGTACTCAGAGTCGAGCCGACGCACGAGGTGCACCTCGGTGCCCACGCCGATGACTGACCCTGCGGGCGCATCCTGACAGAACTTGCGGATTCCTTCGGTCGAACCCACGTGGTCAGCCGCGTCGACAACGCCCCGTTCGCACTCCGGGTGGACGACTATGAGCGCGTGCGGCTCTGCTTCGCGCAGAGCGTCGATCTGTTCAGTGGTGAAGCGCTGGTGCACCGAGCAGTAGCCGTGCCAGAGCACGAAGGTGGCGTCGCGCAGGACATCCCAGTCAGAGTCGAACATCGGGTTCCAGACGGCGGTGTCGGACTCCTGGTAGCCCATCTTCAGAGCCGTGTTGCGACCGAGGTGCTGGTCGGGGAAGAAGAGCACCTTGCCCCCCACGCCCGCCCGCTCGAGAGCCCACCTCATCACGCCTGGGGCGTTGGTCGAGGTGCAGACGATTCCGCCGTGCTCACCGACGAACCCCTTGAGGTCCGCGCTGCTGTTCATGTAGGTCACAGGCACGAGATACGCCTCTCCGGGAGGGGCCGGCTCATCCGGGTCATCCCGCACCGCAGGATCTAGCAGACCGAAGCCGTCGATGAGTTCGTTCCAACAATGCTGGACGTCGGCGAGGTCAGCCATGTCAGCCATCGAGCAGCCAGCACGGATGTTGGGCATCATCACGACCTGGTCGTCGCGGGTGAGGATGTCAGCGGACTCAGCCATGAAGTGGACGCCACAGAAGACGATCCACTCTGCGTCGCTGGCGGCTGCGAGGCGCGACAACAGCAGCGAGTCTCCGGTCTCGTCGGCGTGTTCGACGATCGCGTCACGCTGGTAGTGATGGCCCAGTATCAGCAGCCTGTCACCCAATTCTTCCTTGGCGGCGAGGATGCGCTGCCTGAGTTCCTCCTCGGACGCGAGCTCGGCCGCGAAGTCTACCTCACAGGTCACCTGCGGCAAGGGCATCGCCATGGACGAATCCTCGTACAGGCTGATGTCGCCACCGCTTTGAACCCATCTGCTGTCCGCGGTTCGACGCAGCGGCGTGCGAGGGTCCAGAATGCAGGTTTGGGAGAAGGAGTGCAGGTTGCACGTGGGCGCCGAGGCGGTTGTCGACGCCGGTCTCTGGCTCGGGCGTCCCGCCGTCCGCAAGGAGCGCAGGCCGCGCGCATGGCGGCACCCCGACCTCGACGCCCGGCTCACCAAGAGCCGCATGACCGCCGAGGCCAGAATACTGCAACGGCTGACGATCGCCGGCCTTCCGGTGCCGCACGTGCTCGCCCTCGACATGGGATCAGGTTGGATGGTGCAGGAGCGTCTGCCGGGTCGTCCGCTCATCGAATGTCTGCGCGACCATGCCGCAGCCGCGTCGATCCCTGAGATGCTGGGGGCCGCCGGGACAGCGATCCGAAACTTGCACGCGCAGGGCGCCGCTCACGGTGACCTGACCACGAACAACCTGCTCTGGGACGCGACCTCCGGAATCTCGCTGATCGACTTTGGTCTTGCGCGCTGGACCACCGAGGTGGAGCGGTTCGGAATCGACCTGCAGGTGCTGCATGAGTGCCTCTCCGCCAGCCACCCTGAGCACGCGGACGCGATGGAGCAGGTGCTCTCCGGTTATTCCACAGCAGATACCGCAGGAGTCGTTGACCACGCGGCCGAGCAGCTGGCGAGCGCGGCCGAGGTCCTCTCCCGCTTCGAGCAGATCCGCGCACGGGTGCGCTACCACGGGTGAGAGCATGGAAGAGGGCGCAGAGCGGCGACAACTGCTGTTCCAGACCGGGAATCCCGGAAAGCTCGCCGAGGCGCGTCACTACTTCGAACCGCTCGGCTTCACGGTCGAGCAGTTCCTCATCAACGGCGAGCCCCCGGAGATCATCGAACCGCAGTCGGACGACCTCGTCACGGTCGCCCGCTCCAAGATCAGCCAGGGTGTGGCGCTTCTCGCGGGTGCAGGCATGGCGGACTCTGCGCTGCTCGTCGAGGACGCAGGCCTGTTCATCGACGCGCTGGGGGGCTTCCCAGGTGTCTATTCGTCCTCGGTGCTCGAGAAACTCGGTCTTGATGGAATCCTGACATTGCTCCACGGCAGGGAGCAGCGCACGGCCCGGTTCGGCTGTTGTGCGGCGATGTGGGACGGCGAGCGTCTGCTCATCGGCGAGGGATCCTGCACTGGTGAGATGGCGCAGGAGGCGCGCGGTGAGCATGGCTTCGGCTACGACCCGCTGTTCATCCCGGATGGAGCAGGAGTGGATGGCCGCACGTTCGCCCAGATGTCGCTTGAGGAGAAGGAGCGCTCGAGCCACCGCTCCCGCGCATACGAGCAACTCGTGCTACAGATGGGCTGACGACCGGAAACGCCGTCAGCATCAAAGCGGATGTGGAGTTGCAATCCGTCGGGGAGGTCAGCGTGGTTTCATTCGGCCGTGTGCTACTGGTGTTGGCGCTGGTACTAGGGGCCGGCCTCTACCTGATGATGAGCGGCGAATGGGAGGACCCGCGCATCAACTTCACCTTCGCCGGTGGCCTGCTCGTCCTGTTCGGCCTCGTGCTGTTCACCGGAGGTAAGCGGAAAAGCCGCAAGCGGGCGCGCTCGAGGCGCTCGGGCTCGGCCACCCCCGCCACTGAAACTGGTGCCAGCGTCAGCATCGACGTTCCCGAACCGGTCGTCGAGGAGGAGGACGCAGGCACACGGCGAGGCCGCAAACTGGCGAAGGCTGAATCAGCCGAAGACTCCGCTGAAGAAGAGGACGAGGAGGAGGTGGTCGTTCTCGACGAGGAAGCCATCGAGGACGAGATACACGTTGCCGAGGAATATGTCGTAGATGTCGATGCGCAGTCACTTGAAGAGGCGGACATCGAGGAGTTCATCGATGTTCGGCGGGACAAGCGGGAGGCGATCAAGGACCGAATCGAGAAGCGCCGCCGCGGCCAACTGGCGGACATCCGCGCGTCGGCGGCCCGCATGTGGGCGAAGCATGACGAAGGTGAGGACCTGCTGGCGCTGCTGAGCCGACCGGGGCACGGCCTCGAGGTGCTCGACGAGCCGGAGAAGGTTGCGCCGGGTCATCCGTATGGAGCGACCTATGTACGCCTCGACGCTGCGCGCGTGCTCAAGGTGCGTGTGCCGCTTGACGAGGGTTATGTGGCCGCCTCGGAACTGGAGGACGGGGTGGAAGCACTTCCCGACCTGCCACCGCCACCGGATGGTCTCCCGTTGCCGCCGCCGCCGACCGGTGCACAGTCGAAGTTGGATGAGATGCGTGACGAGATCGGTGATTGAGCGAGGTTGTTGACATGGGCGACGATGCCGTGCTGCTCGTGCAAAACGTTCCGCTCGACGCTGATGCGGAGGACGGTCCGGGCATATCCGTCTGGACGATCAATCGGCCGGACAAGTTGAACGCGCTCAACTCCGAGGTCAATGACGCCATCATCGCCGCCGCGAAAGATGTGGAGAAGGACGACTCAGTGCGCGTGGTCATCATCCGCGGCGCCCCCCCACCGACAGCGGAAGAGGGCGAGCGCAGCATGCCCCCGGCGTTCGTGGCCGGCGCGGACATCAGCGAGTTCGTCGGCGTGGACAGCAAGCAGATCCGCAAGGCGTTCAAGGCGGATCCGTGGGCGGCGGTGTGGAACATCAGCAAGCCGACGATCGCCATGATCGACGGGTTCGCCCTCGGAGGCGGCTGTGAACTGGCACTCGCATGCGACATCCGCCTCGCCAGCACACGCTCGATGTTCGGCACGCCAGAGATCAACCTCGGGCTGATTCCTGGTGGTGGAGCCACACAACGGCTCGCCCGCCTGATCGGCTACGGGAAGGCGCTGGAGATGGTGATGTCCGGCGAACTGATGCCTGCGACAGAAGCCCACCGAGTCGGCCTCGTCAACCATGTGCTTCCTCCCGAGCAATTGGAGGAGGTGACGATGACCCTCGCCCGCAACCTCGCCAGCAAGTCGCCGCACACCATCCGCGTCGCCAAACGGGCGGTGCGCGCCGCGCTCGAACGACCCCTCTCCGAGGGTGTGCGCTTCGAGCGGGACGAGTTCTGCGCCCTGTTCGACACCGAGGACAAGGAGATTGGTGTCCAAGCGTTCCTCGACCGCTCAGACCCTGAATGGACCGGCAACTGACCAACCGTTCAGGCTAAGTCAATCCTGTGGGTGGACGGAGCCTCAGGAGGGTCTTGGCGATTGGGCGATGAGGATGACGGTCTGCTCGTGGAAGCGCGTGACCTAGGCAAGGCGTTCGGTGACTTCGTCGCCCTGCATCCGCTGAACGTGAAGGTCGCCTCCGGGGAGTTCTTCGGTGTGTTCGGGCCCAACGGAGCAGGGAAATCGACCTTCATCAAACTCCTCACCGGACAGTTGCAGCCGACCGTCGGCGGGGTCAGGGTGCTCGGCATCGATGTGGGCAAGAATGCGCGCAAGGTGAAGGCGAACGTCGGAATCGTTCCAGAGTCGGAGTCCCCTCCCTCATACCTCACAGCGGCGGAGTTCCTCGAATTCGTGGCTCGTCTGCGCGGCCTTGACGACGTGGATGGAAAAGTGCGCTACTGGCTCGATTGGTTCGGCATCAACGACAAGCGCGACTCGATGTGCAAGGACCTCTCGAAGGGGCAGCGTCAGAAGGTGATGCTCGCCGGCGCGTTCATCCACAAGCCGAAGTTGCTCTTCCTTGACGAGCCGTTCGTCAACCTCGACCCGATCTACCAGCGTAAGTGCCGTGAACTGCTGATGGAGATGATCGCCGATGGTGGCACGATCTTCCTGTGCACGCACATCCTCGAAGTGGCCGAGCGACTGTGCACCCGGGTGGCGGTGCTCGATCAGGGGCATGTGCTGGCTTCGGGCACGATCGAGGAGTTGAAGGAGAGTCCGGACGAGACCCTCGAAGACGTGTTCATTCGCTTGGTCGGGGGGTCGGTCTCCCCTGTCGAAGCGGCTGACGGGGGCCTCCCGGACGAGGAGGAATGAGCCGCGATGACGTATCAGAACAGAGAACCTCCAACTCTTCAGCAGGCTTTCGGTGTCACCTTCCGCATGATGTTCCGCGAGGAGTGGCGGCAGAACGTCGACTTCGCCAAGAGGCGAAACATCCTGATGTTCCCCGTGATGCTGGCGCTGTTCTCGCTCATCCTCACAGTGGGCTTGCGCTTCCTCACCGGAGAGGTGCTCATCGACCCGGATTCCGAGCAGCAGGCGTTCTCCTGGGACCAGCTCAAGTTCTTCCTGCACGCAGGGATGTTCATGTTCGCGCTCTCGATGGGCTCGTTCGCGTTCATCGGCCGCGTGATGGTGTCGCAGCGGGCGGGCGGCAAGAACTACCTGCTCGCCTCACCGGCGATGCAGCCGCTCGACCTCTCGACCAACTACTTCGCCTACTATGTCAAGGAGGTCTGCTACTACATCCTCCTGCTGCTCACCCCGACGGTCGCGGGGATGGCGATGGGCATCCTGCTCGAATCATACTCCGGGCTGTCCACCCCGCTCGTATGGGCCTCGCTGCCGGTGGTGTTCTTCGCTCTGACCGCAACCCTGGCCCAAGGGCTGGCGCTCTCGTTCCTCGGCTCGGCGCTGTTCAGTCGTGGTGGTCACTGGACGTGGACCGTTCCCGCCATCGCCATCGCCGCCGCGCTGCTGTTCGCTCTGGACGTGCTGCCCCTGCAGATGCTGATTCTCGGGATGCACTACCAGTTCACCCACGCGCACTGGATTCCACTGATCGCCCTGCCGCTCTCGTTAGGGTTGGCGTTCGCCGGCTCGCACCTCGTTCCGGCTGATTTCGAGGTGCATGTGTCGTCGAAGAGGGAACTCTACGGTCCGATCCACAGGCGGTTGCCGTTCCTCGGCAGCGGGACGCTGCGCATCCTCGTCGCCAAGGATCTGGTGGACTTGTGGCGCAGTCGCACGCTGGTGAAGATGCTCGTGTCGTTCACCGTGCCGCTGCTGTTCCTGCTCCTGCTGGCGTGGCTCGTCGACTTCGCCTCCTTCCCGATTCCGTTCAACCTGCTGTCGTACGCGCCGTTCCTCGGTTTCTTCGGCTTCCAGTTCTATTCGTGGTTGAACGGGATGGACCCTCCCGACTTCCTCAACGGGCTGCCGGTGTCGGTGCCCCAACTGCTGCGCGCCAAAGTGGTCGTCTACTTCCTGATCACGACGTGGATCTCAGTGCTGTTCCTGGTCGCCATGGGGGTGATGCTCGATCAGGTGTGGGCGCTGCCCGCGGCGCTCATCGTGATGCTGGCGAACTCCGTCTACATCGTCAGCCTGACCGCCTTCCTGATGGGTCTGCGCCCCAACAAGGCGATCTTCGACGTCTCGATCATGGGCTGGTTCTACCTCGGCACCATCGTCCCCCTGCTCGGCCTGTTCCTGCTGTCGTTCACGCAGGGTGACATGACCATCTACGAGAACTGGGGGGAGCAGGTGCGTGAACAGGGGTTGAACGCCACGACGGCGGTACTGGTCGAGGTGGACGACAATCCAGATCCTGTTCGCGGACTGAAGGGCATCCTGCTGGTGAGCGCGGCGATCACGATTCTCGGGCTCGCCTTCCAGTTGATGCTCGGGCGAAAATGGGGTAGAGCAGCATTCGAGAACTGACCGGGATTCGGTTGTCATCTACCGTCAGCGCAGCCCGGTTCCTATAACCAAAGGTTATAGCGACGGGGAAAGGGTGAGCAACACGCTGAGCCGGGGGCATATCAATGGCAAGAAAGAAGAAGCGAGGACGACCCCAGCGTCAACGGCGGCGGCGCGAGCAGCAGCGTAAGCAGTACGATGAGTTGGACAAGTATCCGGTTCTGCCGCCCCACGCATTCGCCCGCATCGTGCGTGACCTGCGCACCCTGAACATCCTCTACCAGGTCATCGAGCCCCCCTTGACGAAGAAGGAGCAGGAGCAGTTCGAGGAGATTCTCGACATCTTCGTCCGTTCGCTGACGGCTGACATCACCGAGATCGATGCAGACCCGGTGGCCTACCTGCGCGCCGCCATGGACCAGATCATCAAGTCGTATTCGATGCGGGTGAACAAGAAGTCCCGCTCAAAGATATTCTACTACATCAAGCGTGACCTGATCGGCTACGGCCGCATGGACGTGCTGATGAATGACCCCAACGTGGAGGACATCTCACTCGATGGCGTAGCCATCCCCATCTTCGCCTACCACCGCAAGTTCGAGTCGGTCGAGACGACCATCGCGTGGCCGGACGACGCCGAACTGGAATCCTACGTCATCAAACTCGCCCAGCGCTGCGGCAAGCACATCTCCGTGGCTGAGCCGCTGCTCGACGCCACCCTGATGGATGGCAGCCGAATCGTGATGAAGCTCGGCTACGAGATATCGACACGCGGCTCGACCTTCTGCATCAGGCGCTTCCGTGAGGACCCGTTCTCGCCGTGCGACATCATCGCCTTCCGCACCATGACCAGCCTGATGGTCGCCTACATGTGGATCTGTTTCCAGCAGGGCATCTCGATGCTGTTCGTCGGTGGAACGGCGTCCGGCAAGACCACCACGCTGAACGCGATGAGCCTGTTCATTCCATGGCAGATGAAGATCGTCAGCATCGAGTCGACGCGTGAGATCAACATCCCGCAACCCAACTGGATTCCTGGCCTTACCAGACAGGGATTCGGCGGTGAGTCGTCCGAGGGTGAGATCGGGGAGTTCGAACTGCTGAAGGCGGCGCTGCGGGAGCGGCCTGAGTACATCATCGTGGGTGAGATCCGCGGGGTGGAGGCGTACGTGCTGTTCCAGGCGATGGCCACCGGTCACTGTTCCTACTCGACCGTACACGCCGACTCGGTCACCGCGCTCGTGCACAGGCTGGAGAACAAGCCGATCAACATCCCGCGCGTGCTGCTGCCGGCGCTGGAAGCGGTGTCCATCCAGATGCAGACGCGTATCAACGGACGGCGTGTGCGCCGCACCAAGCAGACCGTCGAGATCGTCGGGGTGGACCCGCACACTGGTGAGGTGATCACCAACGAGGTGTTCAAGTGGGATCCGATACGCGATGACTACGACTTCAGCGGCAAGTCCTACGTGCTCGAGAAGATCATGGTGAAGATCAACATGGATCAGGATGAGATGCGTAACGAACTGCGCACGCGCAAGCGCATCCTCGACTGGATGGTGCTCAATGACATCCGTAAATCAGATCAGGTCGCCCAGATCATCACGGAGTACTATGTCCGTCCACAGGCTGTCCTCGCTCGAGTCGACGGCCTCCAGTGAGGCATCGAGGGGGAGCGGGAGTGGCCAAGAAGAAGGAGGAGAAGGAAACCCCGACCCGATTCGAAGGAATGACGCTGTCCGGATGGCAGCGCTTCTCGAACATCGTCCTCGGTCGCTTCATCCGCAAGAAGGCGCGCGAAGATGGCGATTTGAAGCAACTGCTGTCACAGGCGAACATCCGCATCATGCCCGAGGTCTACAAGGCGACCTCGATCATGAGTACGGTCGCCACGTTCGTCGTCTGCGTCGTCATCCTCGTGCTGGCGTTCTTCCCACTCATCGGAGGCATCGCCATCTACGAGAACCAGCAGGACCCCGAAACGGTCATCCCGTGCATCGAGTGGGCGTTCTGGAACTCGAATATGGTGGATGAGTCGATAAAATGGAGCGGTGAGGGGCCGGATGGAGAGACTGTTTCCTACGGCGCTTGTCCTGAGTACGGGACCATGGTGTTCAAAGAATCGTGGAAGACGATGTTGGTTCTCGGCTGTGGTATCCTGATACCCTATATGGCCTACCGCCACTTCATGAACAGCGCCCTTCGCGAGAAGAAGAGGCGCGGCTACGAGTTGGAGAAGTTCCTCCCCTACGTGGCTTCCTACACGGCAGCGATGGCAGCCGCCAACTCCACCCCTGACAAGATATTCAAGTCGCTCGCAGAGAACGAGCACATCTACGGAGACATCGCCTATGACTCCTCGATGATCTACCGTGACATGACGCTGCTCGGGATGGATCTCGTGACCGCGCTGAAACTGGCGGTCCAACGGTCTGCCTCTCCGTGGGTGACCGAGTTCTTCCAGGGCATGGTGGGCACACTCACCTCGGGTGGCAACCTGAAGCTCTACTTCCTCAACCGCGCCGAGCACTACATGCGCGAGAACCGGGTAAGGCTGCATATCTTCCTCGAGTCCCTCTCCATGCTGGCGGAATCCTACGTCGTGGTCGCCGTCGCCATGCCGCTGTTCCTCATCGTGATGCTCGTCATCCTGTTCTGGGTGTCCGGCTCCGGCGCCCAGTTGTCCGAGGAAATGGTCTACGGCGTGGTCATGGGAGTGCTGCCGGTCATCCACGTCGCCTACGGTATCCTCGTTTGGATGATGAGCGACGAGATGAAGATGTGAAGAAGCGAAGGAGGTGAATACAGGATGGCACGCAGACGGGGGCGCAGGAAGAAGGAGAAGATCCGCGTCGAGCTCGACCTGCCGAAGAGCGACAGGAGTCGAGCGATCTTCTGGGCGATCACCATCACGGGTGGCCTCCTCGGCGCGTTATGCCTCGGCTTCTGGGCGGTGAACACCGACCTCATCTTCACGCCGGCCAACGGCAATCCGTTGTTCGTGAACAAATTCTGCAGCATGTCCGGAGCGCAAGGATTCGACAGCAACCTGCCGCCCGACTTCGCCGATAACGAATCCTGCTGGCTGACGAAGGAGCGTCCGCAGACACAGACCTGGGTCATCGATTGGGCGGGGGTGAAGCCGCCGGGTCTGGGTCAGGAGTTCGAGGTACCGGGGATGAACCCCAACCGACTGGGAAACCTGTCTCATCCCGAGACCGAGTTACGCATGACCTGCAACGCGGTGGCCGCCGAATCTTTCGCCTTCAGCGTCACCATATGGGAGCCGAACGACTTTGGTGTACCGCTCAACCCGTTCACGGTACAGAGTGTGACCAACTGGCAGCCTACCGAGAGCGACCCTGTTAATCCATGCAGCATCGTGATCCCCGATGCGAAGACCGCTCCTGGATGGGAGGTGCATCTGCAGTTCGATCGCGGGCTGCCGACCATGAAGTCGTTCTCGCTGACCATCGAGGTCGACTCGTACGACGGTGTCCCGAATTACATGAACAACGCCTCGTTCTTCCTCGGTCCTGAGGTGGAAGTGGGACCGCTGAAGCTGCGTCCCTTGCTGTTCGTGAACTTCTTCGGCTACGGGTTCCTGCTCATCGTCTTCCCGGGAGCGATCTACTGGGACCGGAAGATGAAGACGCTGTCCGCGTTGGAGCAGAAATTCCCTGATTTCCTGCGCGACCTGGCCGAGTTCTGGAAGGGTGGTCTGTCGATGACGCTGGCGGTGAGAACGTTGGCTACCTCAGAGTACGGGGCGTTGAACGAGGAGGTGGGCAAGATGTCCAACCAGTTGTCGTGGGACGTGGCGTTCGAGGACGTGCTCGACATGTTCGCTGATAGGGTGGGAACGCCGCTCGTGACACGGGCCATCAGCCTCATCCACGAGGCGAACAAGGCCGGGGGCAAGATCTCCGACATCCTCGTGACCGCCGCCAACGACAGTCGCGAGATCAAGTTCCTCGAAC
>Ga0208879_1004542_pt1 | contig 10777 bp, 8 predicted proteins | sample Knorr_S15_td_Bot_FD_185605 | JGI IMG/M metagenome (GOLD analysis project Ga0208879, IMG submission 185605) | Marine microbial communities from Southern Atlantic Ocean transect - Knorr_S15_td_Bottom_ad_5009_LV_A (SPAdes) (version 2) | ecosystem: Environmental > Aquatic > Marine > Oceanic | place...
GGATCTCTCAAACGGCCGAGTAGTTGCAACAGAACGAAAGTAGCATTAAGAGAGAGCAGTGTATGCGTTTCAATGGCCTCTCAAACGGCCGAGTAGTTGCAACTGGACTTGGTATGCCACTGAGTATGACCCAGAAGAGTTTCAATGGCCTCTCAAACGGCCGAGTAGTTGCAACTATTGACTGCTGGTTGCGGTTGTATTCCGTGTGAAGGGTTTCAATGGCCTCTCAAACGGCCGAGTAGTTGCAACATTGATACGCTAAACGCCGAGACATACTGCCCATAGTTTCAATGGCCTCTCAAACGGCCGAGTAGTTGCAACCACTCTAACCAAAAGGAGAAAACGATGATCGATTGTTTCAATGGCCTCTCAAACGGCCGAGTAGTTGCAACCACGATGATGTTGGGCAAGCGGTTGATTGCACAAGGGTTTCAATGGCCTCTCAAACGGCCGAGTAGTTGCAACCGCAATTCAGGGACGTTTACATTATTGGCCAGCGGTTTCAATGGCCTCTCAAACGGCCGAGTAGTTGCAACTTACAGACATCGTTCGAGTTCTGGTCTGACAAGGCGTTTCAATGGCCTCTCAAACGGCCGAGTAGTTGCAACAATGGAACATCGTTTCGGTGTGCTGCTACCATTGGGTTTCAATGGCCTCTCAAACGGCCGAGTAGTTGCAACATTATGCCGGCCTTCTCGGTAGCATCTGCCAGCTTGTTTCAATGGCCTCTCAAACGGCCGAGTAGTTGCAACTAAGGGCAAACTGTACGAGGACATAAGGCTTCTTTGGTTTCAATGGCCTCTCAAACGGCCGAGTAGTTGCAACGTGTACGAGAACAAGCACAGCAAGATACTGTAGATTGTTTCAATGGCCTCTCAAACGGCCGAGTAGTTGCAACCCTATCGTTATATGGTACTGCTATACCCGACTGAAAACAAGGCATTTGCCTACCACCCCCCAATAATACTGCTATTGAGTGGTAATACACTTCTATATTGACGCGAAATACAACGCTGAATTGTATGCAAACCACTGTTTTTAAAGAGTTTGCCTACCCTCCCCTGTTTTTCTAGCCATTCAAAGCCCAACAGATTGTCGTTTTTGGATTTTTACTCTGCAACGTTCGGACAGTACGCCGTATCACCACTTAGTCGGTTATAGAAAATCAACACACCTCCACCAAACTATCGCCGAATTCCTGGAAGCAGGTTCACGGCATGAACAACACCTTTTTCTAGATGAACAATAAACGGAGTAAGCATGTTAAACATTTCAAAAGGCACTATCGACGCAGTCTTGGATAAGGCCCATCAGCAAGTGCCTGAGGAATTTAGTAAAGACTTCTTAGCAACGCTACGACTTGAAAACAAAGAACTACACCAATTTACAGATGATTTTTTGACTAGTTTTATTACAAGATCTGCCGCACCTAGTATGGACCGGGAAGAGATCAAAAAGATCGTGGCAAATGATGAACTATTAGACAGCATGGTCGAGAAGTGCGGGGAAAGAATAGCTCTGGCCGCGGATGCCCGCATCATGGCCGCCACTCTTGTCGGCGTTATATACAAGTGTATAAAAGCCGAAATTGAGGCTGAAGAATTGGAAGGTTAAGCTAATGAATGTTTCAGGCACGCCTCACTTAGTGCGGCTGTTTATGGATGATGTAGACAGGTCAAGCGAAGGCAGTAATGTTTTCAGCCCGTCTACATTTCATCCGCACCAAAACGCCAGACACCAACAATATAATTTTCAATCACTTTCCTCGGACAGACCAACACTTCCCTACTTAGACAAATACAGCAAACCATTTCACCCCTGCTCCCAATTAAAAAAACACATGAACATTTCCAAACTCGTAAATCGCCGAAATTTTGTGACAGCCAGTCTCGTGTCGGTAACCGGCGTCGGCACCTATGCCTTCTGCCCTAATCAAGTAACCTCCGAACGGTTTGTTGCGTGGGCCAAAGGGCAAACACGTTTAAAAAATGCTAAACCACGACGACAGCCTAAGTCGGAACAGATTGAACGATACAGCGTAGAGATAACCAACTACCTCGACGAAGATGACCGCCACACGATAGCTGACTCTTTCGTGTACGATCGATTGACCAAAATCGACCAACTGTCAGACAACCCGCTGCACACCTACAGGATGACTGTTACCGCACGGATTCCGTCAATCAAATCATCAACACACCTCCACCAAAATATCAGATGCCTAAAAATATAATTTTCAATCATTTTCCTCGGACAGACCAACGCTTCCATACTTAGACAAATACAGCAAACCATTTCACCCCTTGCTCCCAATTAAAAAAACACATGAACACCTCCAAAATCGCAAATCGCCGAATTTTTGTGACAGCCAGTCTCGTGTCGGTATCCGGAGTTGGCACCTATGCCTTCTGCGTAAACCAAGCAACTATCACTGACCCAGATAAGGACGGCACCTCTGCCGTCTCCGCTAATCAAGTAACCCCTGAACGGTTAGTTGCATGGATCACAGTACAAACACGTTTGACAAATGCTAAACCACGGCGACAACGAGCAGTTGTTCTAGCAGAACGAGAATTTCAACAATTTATGTTTGGCGCCATTAAAGGATGCGGCGCCTTTTCAAAACAGATGTTTTCCTTCGGCAGCAAATGGAAATACTTGACCTACAGCAAAACCGAATACCAAAAGTACCTTCAACGACAATTCTCAAAATATGTATTTTCAACCTCGCAGCTGCAAAACGCGATCACCAATTCAATCAAAACGTGCATTCGTGAGCTCGACAAAATTGACAATCAACTTCTAATCTCAATTCGACAAGATTTGTCAAATCACGAAACGCTCCGGATTCCGTCAATCAAATCACAACACAGCTTCACCAAACACGTAAATGATGCAGCACTCCATTATCGTGAGATTGCAAATACCGAATTGGGACTCGATGTCGGCGGTCTCGTTGCCAGCGAAATCGCAACTGTAATCGCATTTCAAATTATGCGTACGGTTGCAATCCGCATGGGGGTCTCATCAGCAATTCTTGGGGCAGGTGCGGTCGGATCAACCGTTACCTTCGGTGGCGCTTTGGTCGCCGGAGTTATTGTAGATTTTATTGTCCAAAGCATCATTGGCGTCTTCTGGGATGCCAAAGGTGAGCTAACTCGACAAATTCAGCAAACGCTACACAAAATTGACAGTGAGGTACGGATTGGCACAAAGAATTCCCCTGGACTACGGCCACGATTCACAGCCATTAGCAACTCCTCTCACAAGGTGCTGCAAAACGCTCTAAAAGACATCATTTTATACTCGTAAACAAAAAACCGCCTCTCTTAACTTCGGAGTAATCTAATCACTATGAATATTTCAACAATCCTAAAACCTACCATCGTCGTTTGTATCTTCAGTTTCATCATGTTGGGGGCAACACCTTCAGTAGATGCGGTTCCGGTGAGGAAGGCCGTACAGGAAGCCATTGAGTTTGCGGCTAAACGATTTGGTAAGGATGTCACTAAATACGGTAGTAAAACGCTAACCGCCGATCTTGTCCGACAATCCGCGAAATACGGGGACGAAGTAATCGTTGTATTCCGTAAGCTGGGACCGGAATCGTTAAGATGGATCGATAATGCTGGTGCTCTCGGTGACGATGTCGTTAGGCTTTTATCCAAGCATGGCACAGATGGACGCTGGATATTACAACAACCTCTGGGCCTTACCAATTTCGCAAAATACGGCGACGATTATGTTCGAGTAATGGCAAAGCACCCTGGTGTTGCCGGACCATTAGTGAAGCAGTTTGGCAAAAAATCTTTGCCCGCTCTCAAGAAACTGTCTCCCAGCGGTGCGCGAAGATTAGGCTTGATCGCCACGGAACCAGCATTTCTTAAGATGGGGAAAACATCTGCTCTCCTCGACTGCGTCGCGAAATTTGGCGATAATGCCGCACAATTCATCTGGAAAAACAAAGGGGCACTCGCCGTATCGGCTGTTTTGACTGCGTTTCTTGTCAATCCAGAACCCTTTATCCAGGGCATTGCTAACTTGGGAGACGCGGCTAGTGACGCCGCCAGTGACATCGCCGATAAGGCAGCTGATGACATTGGCCAGCAGATTGGTGAAGCAATCAAAATCATGGGAATCATGGGACTTTGCTTTTTAATGATCACCAAATTACCATGGCTCGTTGGTAAAGTGTGGTTAGAAATAAAGAAACTAAATCGCAAACTCAAGGCGGACAGGGACTTGGACAAACTTCGCACAAAGGACCACGCGGCAAGCGGAAACTTGCGTTTACCTAAACAACCTGATACCGCCACGATACAACCAACGGAATAGCCAGCTTGAAACTGTGTAGCCATTTATTTTCAGATAAAGACTATGCTATCCCGCCAGTACAGCGGCCGACATGACTGCGAACAACGTTAAAGCGACGATGATGATCAGGCACCCACCGCCGCCACCATCGCTGGCAAATGGACCCTCTCCCGTTGCCGCTAAGTAGGCCAGATACTCATCCGTAACGTTGTCGTCCTCGATGTCGCCGTACTCATCCGCTAACTCTTCGTCATAATCGAAATCTTCGAAGTCTTCATCGCATTCACACATAATCGACACTCGCTCCCAAGAACAACTGTCCACTGGTCGTTTCCCGTTCTACCCTTGCAATATCCGCATGCCAATCTCAATGTCCTGCACGTGTAGATCAACCACAAACTTATAGTTTTCATACACACCGGGTGGATCCCCGCGGTAACCACCGAACAACGCCATGACCACAGGCACATTGAATCCCTCATCACGTTTGCGTTTCACCAGCGAAAAGAATATCTCGCTGCATTCAAGCCATTGCTCTGTATTGACGTTATCACCGAGATCATCGTCTTCGTGGCTATCGGCGCCATGACACCAGACAAGATAGTCGACCGCCTTGGCGTCAACCATCGTTTCCAGCTCGATCATCGCATCACGCACCTCCGCCACATATGATTCACCATAACCACCGGGGTTAAAATTCCACGCGATCGCTTCGTTGACATTCGTACAAAAACCCACGGAGTCCCCAATACTGTTACCATAGTGCCCGTCGAGGTCCAAATAAGCACCGACCGCACCAGTTTCTCGCCAGCGTTTCACCGATCCGATCACCTGGCCACTAAAAGTACAGAATCCCCAACCCGCATTTGGGCCCGCATGATGAAAACCACTCGTCGGACTAAGCACCAACGAGTTTTCATTCTCCGTGGCAAACTTAATTGCATGATACAAACTGCTGTTGGTATACCGTACGCTTTCAGCAAACTCAGCGCTCCATTCAATGCCAGCATTGTTAGTCAATTCACCCGCGAAAAATGACTCGATATAGGACGCTTCGTGCGCAATCAGAAACTCTAGGTTATCAAATGGCGCGAAATCATCGTGAATGCTGATATCACCGGCAAAGGATCCGGACATCAATTCATCCATCACCAGTCGCGGTTTTTCTGGACTCCTAGATGTGCTGTTCACCGTACAAACCTGTTGGGGTGTATAAAAGACATCCATCCTATTTACCTTATTCAAATTTTCGATATTTCAATAATTCCTGTCTCTTGATTCGTACTCATCATTGGATTCACCGTCCGGCCCAACCTACTTCTTAAAACACGACTGTACTACCATTGGGGGTGCGTTTCACCTCGATCTTTTTATCAATCCGTTCTTTCAACTCGTTCACGTGAGAAATTACTCCAACCATACGACCACCCTGATTCAACTCCATCAATGTATCAATCGCATCGTCCAACGTAGCGGGATCCAAACTACCAAACCCTTCGTCAATAAACAGTGAATCCAAATGCACCCCACCCGCGTACGATTGAACCACATCAGATAACCCGAGTGCCAATGACAGGGATGCTAGAAACATTTCACCACCGGACAACGTATTGACCGACCGACTTTCACCCGTAAAGTCGTCGAGCACGTCGAGGTCCAGTCCCGCGGTAGCCCGCTTGTTCTGTGTTGTCAGCGATCGATGCAACTGGTACCGCCCTTTGGACATCTTCCGCAATCGATACGTAGCTGCCGCGGTGACGTCGTCCAGGAACCCAGCCAACACATACCGTTGCAATGATAGTTTTTCCGTGCCCGGTAAATTCCCTTTAGCAACTTGTTCCAATTTTTTGAACACGCTCAACTCGCCGTCTTGCTTCTCAATCTTTTTCGATAACTCTTGTATCCGCTGGTGATCGTCCTTGAGTCTCTTAGTGTCTTTTTGGTTTCCTGACTGTGCTTTCAGCGCCGCGTCTTTTTCCTGCTGTGCCGCACTTAGATTTTCAGATATCTTGTGTAAATCCGGTCGTTTTTCATCCTTCGTAAGAGATTTAGCCCGCTTTAACCTATCATTAACGGCGGCTTTACGTTTTCTGAAGTCCTTTCTATCGATCTCGAGTTCCGCGAGGACATTTTCTTCACGCAGCGCATCTTTCATCGCCCCAGTTGACTTAAATCCCGCATCCATTAATCGATCGGCTAGAATTTTTGCCGACTTAGACAATCCATCGCTCGCTCGGTTGAACCCCTGTACTGCTGACTTTTCATTAGTCTCGGCAACCGCTTTTGCCGTTTCGGTACTCGTGGCACACTTGTCGTTGCCTGCGATCAGCGCTGTTAGAGCGGTCCGCCTGCTCTTCAATTCATCGGATGTTTCTAATAACACAGCCAGATCCTGAAGTTTCTTCGGAACATCTTCCAATTTTTGCTGCAAAGTCGCTTTCAGCTTTGCGGTCTTTATCTCCACCCCTTTAATCGACGTTTCATGGGACTTGACGGCGGACTCATACTCACTGCGCAGTTGCTCGTTCGCCTTCAGTACAATTTCCAATTTTTCAATATCGCTTTCCGCAGATAACGCCGCGGTCAACTGACTGTTAACATCCTTGGCATCCTTCCGCAACTCGGCGGCGGTACTATCGGAGACCCCTTTTTTCTTTTTGAGCCGTTTGACTTCCTTTTCTATCGCGCCGATCCGTCCCTCAACCGCAACTCTATCTTTCTCACACATTTTCAACTGTTTGCTGGAATCCTGTTCTGCTTTACGAGCTTTTGTTAACTCGGAGTCATTTACAACACGGGTTGAGTCACTTGGTTTTGCCGGTTCCGGATGCTCCGTGGAACCACAAACTGGGCAGGGCACGTCGTTTTCCAAGGATTTTGCAATCACGTGCACGCGTGAAGCTTCCCAGCCCTTCTCGGTCTGCCGTAACTCGCCCTCTAACTTATTCTGCGTCTTTCTCACTTCCTCTTCCGCCGCCTTTGCCGCCTTGCACGTTGCCGTCTCATCTTTCAAATCCCTTGCTTTCGCGTCGAGCAATTCACGGTCGTCAAGCAAATCAGCGGCATTTTTGACTCTCAATTCCAGCTCCCCGGCATTACCCGCCAACTTTTGAACTCGTTTGAGTTCCGCTACATCATTAGCGATAGTATCTGCGAGTTCATCGGCTTGTAATTCAGCCTCCTCCTGCGATTCTACCAAACTCACGAGTTGTTTCTGTTGTTCCGTAATTACAGCATGGTCCTTAGCGAGTTTTTGAACAACAGGTAGCATTTTGACAAGCGCGTCAATTTCACTCGCCATAGTTTCCAAGTCGCCCTTGCGTTTGTCTGACTTTACCTTTTCCATCTGCGCAAGCTTGGCATTCTCCGTAGCGCTTTCAAGTTCTTCAGCAGCCTTATCTTTCTTTTCACTTGCTTTTTCGCGGGCGATTTCCTTTTCTTGTTGCGCTGACGCGATGTCGATTAAGCCCTTGGCACGCTTAGCAAATTTTACTTCGTCTTTAAGTTCGGCAATTTTATCCTGTTCTCCTGCAAGTTCGCTCTGTTGGACATTTGCCTCATCAAGTTCAACAAACCGGTCATGTACGCCTTTAACTTTTGAGAACTTTTCTTGTATCTTTTGAAATCGATCGTTGGCCTTAGCAGCCTGCATCTTCAATTCCTTTCCCTTTGCTTCTTTCTTCATTATTAATTCTTCGACTTCCTCAACATTCACCGCTCCCACTAGACGCAAACGCTCAGCCCTGCCGGCATTAACTTTGTCCAAAGACTTGTTTAATGTGCTTATTCGCTTTCCTAACGCATCCTGAATTTGGCTATACACATCTGTATTAAACAGCACCTTAAGAATCTCCTCGCGTTCAACGGAATTGGCCGTTAACAACTCGCGAAAATCTCCTTGGGGAATTAAGACGACCTGCCGGAATTGCGCAGCTTCAAATCCCAACAACTCATGGATCTTCTCATTAGCATCTCGAAGACGACTTGCAAGTAATAGTCCGTCATCCTTCGCATCTTCGGCAGCGGCTGACGCTAACTCGTAAACCCTCGCCTCATGTAACAGTTTAGTCGTACCTTTGCCATTTGCCTTAGGCTTGGTCTGCTCCGGTTGCCGGACAACGCGATAACTCGTGTCCCCAATCTCAAAATCAAACGTCACTTCGGTGATGGCACTTGCATCGGGAAGGTTGCAACACATCTGTTTACCGGTTTTCTTAGCCCCAGAAGTAGCTCCATATAAGGCATAGCACATCGCATCAAAAATGGTCGTCTTACCAGAACCGGTCGGCCCGTAGATTAAAAACAGATTGCCCTGGTAGTCCTTGAAATCTACCTTTTCAGTTCCCACAAACGGCCCAAATGCTGTCATGCTGATTCGCAATGGTTTCATCAGTTCCCCTCCAGATTCTGTTCATTTTTTTGCACGTCCGCCAATATCTCAGCAAATGCTTCTATTTCCTTTTTACTCATGGATTGGCCAACCATCTCCTCAAATAAATTTGCGAACAAATCAGCGGGATCCAACCGATGTCGATCCACGGCCGTCTTGGCATCAATCGCGCTCTCAATTTCTAACCGCCGTACACTCAACGCATTCGGATAAATCTCCCTTAAACGACTCATCTGATTAAAAACCGGTACCTTGTCCGTCAACCTAAATTCGATGTAGTCCTGACGGGAAGCAATTTTCCCTTGCGGTTTAAGTAAGTCCTTAAAGTCACCCCTCATAATTCGCACATCACGTCGCGCCTTGAGTTCGACGAACTCTGTGGTCACCTTTCCCTGAGCATCGATTTCCCCGACAATTACGCCCTTAACATGTTCCGCCTCAGAAAATGAATACTTCAGCAGCGAACCACTATACTGCACATTTTTGCTAACCTTCTGATGGCGGTGAAGGTGTCCTAGGGCCGTGTACGCAAACATGTCGAAGTGATCAGCAGAAACAGTACTCGCTCCACCCACGGATAAATTTCGCTCGGAGTCGCTGGATTCACCGTTAGTCACAAATGCATGAGCTACGCCAATGGAACGGTCCGAAACTCCGGCGGCCGCGCAAGCTTCCACCTGTGCTTGGATTGCGGCATCATGAGACCGGTCTTTCAACGTCAAACCCGCCGCGATCGCCTCCTCGGGCCGCGCGTAGGGTATTAAGTGAATATCAACTTCCCCATGTTCATCGGAAATAACGACCTTACTCGTAGTTGGCCCGGCGATATACAGACCTCGGTCAACATAAAGTTGACTTCCAAACGCTAATCGATCTGGACTGTCATGATTACCAGCGATCATAACGATCGGTACTTCCATTTCCAGTACGATCGTATTGATCACATTTTCAAGTAATCGAATTGCATCAACGGCTGGCACTGCGCGATCGTAAATATCGCCCGCCACGATCAATACATCAGGCTTCTCTTTCTCAATGAGCTCGACCAACTGATCGAGCACCAACCGCTGATCTTCCACCAAATTTATTTCGTGAAACGAGCGGCCCAAATGCCAATCTGCGGTATGTATAAATTTCACGCTATCACCATTTTCTGTAAGTTCACTTCTTGTCAGTTTGGATGCGTCTCATTGCTTGCGAAAATCACAGCGCTTTTACGCAGTTTGTTTGGCCATCACGCCGGCAAGTGGAAAATGGATCCAACACGCTTGTACTTCGTGATCTGATGCAACAAGCATCTCTCGATATGCCAGCAACTGTTCCGTGTAAAGTGCTGCGCGTTCGGCACAGGCGTCACGCTTGATAGCACTCTTGTGGTCAATAATCACCACACCGCCGTTGGCAAGTTGCAACACGAGGTCTAGCGTACCGTTCCATTGGCCACTGCTACTGCGGGGGCCGGTCGCTGGTACTTCCGTATGCCAAGTGGCACTTGGATATTCATCTGAAACCCATTTTGAAAATCGCTCACCAGTCGCCACTAGGTCCTCTGCAGAAATAACACCGGTCACTCGAAAGGCTGCCAAACATCGTTCAGCGACCACAGACTTACTGGCTGCATCCATGTTCACCAATGAGGGTAGTGCCCCAAAGTATCCGTGCACCGCATTTCCGACATCCGCATACTGCTCTTCCTTGACTCCCGCCGGAAAATAGGATCCGCCCGGCAAATCCGTGGTAGCAAACAAACTGTCGTTCGCACCTGCGCCCTCTGTGTCTTCAACACCGCCAACAGCACTAGGCGAATAGAACCGATTGGCATATTCGATCCGCTCCTCGAGTTCAGCACTGGCGATCCATCGCTGCTCCGATTCCTGCTCGACGGCCATCGCCAAAGCACTTTCTTGGTCCAACTCTCTAACAACAACCGTCGTCTCGACGCCAGCAATTTCATGCTCGCCAATTTCCAAATCAGAATCAATCAAAGCTGCAAACTGTGGCAATTTATCTAACCAGCGGCACTTCCCCGCACGATGGACAAACACCAACTTGCTTTCAGCGCGGGTGCAACCG
>Ga0208879_1004544_pt1 | contig 10774 bp, 8 predicted proteins | sample Knorr_S15_td_Bot_FD_185605 | JGI IMG/M metagenome (GOLD analysis project Ga0208879, IMG submission 185605) | Marine microbial communities from Southern Atlantic Ocean transect - Knorr_S15_td_Bottom_ad_5009_LV_A (SPAdes) (version 2) | ecosystem: Environmental > Aquatic > Marine > Oceanic | place...
AAAATTAATGGTCATATGTCAACCATCTGTAGTTTAAAAGTCAAATGTCGGACAGACAAATGGGTCGTCACAGCTTATAATATTAATTGTAAGGAACGGATTTAAAACACGCCCACTGAATTCCCGGGCAAGTAAACCTTACCCCTGCAGTTTATGGTAAATATAACCTAAAAATGGTCTTCCCCGGTTTTGACTGGATAACTTTAATACTGCCGCCATGAATTTCTTCAATTATACGTTGGGTGAGGCTTAAACCTAATCCCCAGCCTCGGGGTTTACTGCTATGTCCAGGGCGAAAGATATTCTTCCAGTCCCCTCGTGGAATACCCTTACCAGTATCACTCATATCCAACTGAATCCCAGCTTCAGTTTGGGTAAGATCAATTGAAATGACCCCATTTTTTGTTCCCATAGCATCTATTGCATTTTTCATGAGGTTCTCTACTGCCCATCTAAGCAGTACCCAGTCGCCTTGAATAGTGATATTGTTATCACCAGAATAGTTTATTTCAACCCCAGATTTTTTGGGGAGGCGATTCTTCATGTAATCAATCACCTCAGAAATCAATTCCGATACCACAATTTCTTTCAGTTTTGGTTGGGACCCAATCTTGGAAAATCGCTCAGAAATTTCAGATAGACGTATAATATCTTGATCCATAGAATTAAGTAATGTGGTCTGATCTTCTTTTTCTTCCCGAAGGAGTTTCACCCAACCCATAAGTGATGAAACCGGTGTTCCCAATTGATGGGCGGTCTCTCTCGCCATTCCAGCGTATATTAAATTCTTCTCACTTCTGCGAATAAGCTGCATTCCCCAAAGGGTAATGAGAATGAATACAATTCCAAAACCGACTTCTAAATAGGGCATCCAGCGCAGACGGGTTACAACCTGGGAATCGGAATAATGAATTTCACCCCATTTCACATCATTCCAAACCAGGTCTAAGGGCGGAAAGGTCTGGTCCATTTTTTTCACCATTGTCCAAGCTTTGGAATTATAATCAGCGCTTCCCTCTTTGGCAGAAATCCCCAGGTTCAGTCCAGCGGATATTTCATTTTTTGAGGTAATGAGAATGGGAAAATTCATGGAGGGAAGCAGAATATCCATAACAAAGCGAATGTCCTCCTGATTGCTGCTGTTAATAGCATCAGAGTATGATTTAGCAAGAATCTCTGCTTGTACACGTGCTTCGTTACGCAATTGATTAATCATGATGCGGTTTACCCAGAATATCATGACAATAATGGACATAGCCAAAATAAACAGGCTGAGTTTGATGTTAAATGGTTTCTGCGATGCTTTCATTTACTTTTCGTTTACTTATTATCCCTGCCAGAATGAATAAAATTAATATGGCTGTAGAGCCCCACGTTAAAAAGGTGCCATAGCGAATATCATTGGGGATAAACTCCATGACAATATGATGTTCACCAGCTGGAATTTGTAATCCCCGCAAAATGGTATTTACCCGATGTATTTCCCAATCTGGATGACTGGTTATTTCCCAGCCATCAGAATAATAAATTTCACTTAACACTAAAAACTGATTCGTAGGCATACTTGCATCAATTTCAATTTTATTGGGTGACCAATTGGTAATTTCTACTTTTGCTTCTGAATTATATTCTATACCACTGATTTCACTTTCAACAATAGCGGTTTGTAAGGGCTTAAAATCTTGCTGCCGAAGTGCATTTAGCTGATTTTCTAATTCTGGAATAATTTTTAATTCTTGTGGAAATATTACCCGGGGAAGGGCGTATTTAAATTGATACACATTTGTTTTTTGGTATTTACCTTTATGAAATAATTTTCCAGTGAAGACTAATTCAAATGCAGGATGCGGCAGCTCTTCCATTATGATTACATACTTTACATTGAGCATCTGCAGGACTCCCAGGGAATTCCAACCCACTTCATCCTTCAGCTTATTATAACGATATATTTTTGCCGGATGGTAGCCCATAATGCTTTCAATCTGAAAAGCTGACCATCTGTTTTCATTTGCCAAACTCCCCAGAGGTAATATTCTAAATTGGGAAGTATCCTTTTTTAGAAATCGAATTACCTCATCTTCACTGAGATAGGTGGATTTCACCGATCTTTTGGTCATGGTTGATTGGCGGTAACTATCTTTGTCCGGCGCTATAATTTGATGATCTACCAATGCTAAGTCTATCATTGACAGCCCAATAATAATACTCATTGATATTTTGTGCCCAATCCAACCCATACGGGTGATATAAAATGTGCCCACACCTAGGAGAAGAAATACTATTGAGGCCATCATATCGCTATTGATCATATCCATTCGAAGGCTGTTGAGCACCGGGTGACTTCGAGAACCAAAATCAGGTTGGCTACCTAATATAAATTTCAATCCAAGTGTAATCAGCAAAACTCCCCCACCCACAAGCAGCAGTTTCTTCACCGCTTCATTATTTTTATTTTCAGCAATCAATTTTGTAGAGACATCCAGACCTAACCCCGCTAATACAGCAACAGAAAATTGGGTGAGGATGAGAAACATGGCCGGCACCCGAAATTTATTGAAATAGGGGAAATAATCATAAAATATCTGGTAAAGAAAAAGGTTTTTCCCAAAGGAAATAAGCAGAGCCAATAGCGCTGTTAATCCAAAGAAATATTTAATTTTCTTTTTGGAAAATAGAAGTCCAATTATGGCTAAAGTAATGACAAGAATCCCCATATAATTGGGATAATCAGTAAAAGGCATATTGCCCCAATAAGTTGCGCCGCCGAATCCATAAAAAGAAGGAATAAAGAAGGTGGACATTTCACCAAATGAAAACGACCAGGCTGTGGCATATTCAAATCCAGTACCACCCCCACCTCCAGCGCCCCTGATGGAATATGGTGCGTAGTTCAATGCCGGTAGATATATCCACATAGCCATGCATAAACCCAAGATGAGTCCCAAAGCAGTAAAGAGAATCCACTTAGGTTTGTTGGATATTGACTTGTAAATATTTAATAAAAGCATGAGAATGAGTAATCCCCCTGCCAACCAGGTATAATAGGCAATCTGGACATGAGCTCGCTGAAGCTGCAACCCAACCATTATTCCCAGAATGCCCAAATTGATCAAATTGGTTTTATCATATAGTCGCAGGATGGCCCAGATTACCCAGGGGAGCCATGCAGTTGTCATCATCTGGCTGCCATGACCGTGCACTACCATGGTGATGAGATAGGGCATGAGCGCAAATGATAAACCGCCAAAAAGTGCGCTGAGCCGGTTTGTCCCCAATTGAGTGAGAAGTGCAATGACCCCCATTCCTGCCAGAATAAAATGGAAGATGTAATTCCAAAACCCTGGAAACCCCATCCATTTTAGACAATTAATAATTGCATTTGGAAAATAGAAATCTGATATATTCTGGAAAGAATGAATAGATGGTAATCCGCTAAACACCCAAGGGAGCCAGAGGGGATATTCTCCAAATTCTTTTTCAGCAGATTCTATTCCCTGATGTACAGCACTTGGAGAGAGTGAATCTGCGCCCGTAAATGTGAACTCCCCTGTAAGTGGTTTATGGAAAAGAATTCCTACTGCCAAGGCAATGATGCCCATTGAAATGAAATGAAATTGGTATTTAGTTACTATTTTCATTTTTATTATTCGGTGTAGAATTGAAATTGCCCAAGATAATTTGAACACCCACCAATAAACCGGAGTCATCTTCATCTAATCCAAGCAGCCAAAGTGTGGTGAAAAATACAATGACGATAATAAAACCACCACTCATTAAGGTTATTATGGTATGAAATGGCATAATCAATACTTTAATGTAATATCCTGCACCAAAGGCCATTATTCCAGCTAAAATTGGTTTTATGAGTTTAGGACTCCATGGTGTAAGCTGGAGCAGTTTCCAATTTTGTATAATTCGTATAAAGGCTATGAATGACAAAGTTATCAGGGTGGCTATAGCTGCTCCCTTCCCACCCATTGTGGGAATTAAGTAGAAATTTAATCCGATGTTAAAGCCACAGGCAATAAAGGTGTTCATCAAGTTAATTTTGGGAAATCCAGTCATGTTAAGCGTGGTTCCTCCAATACCAAAGACTGCCTGTATAAAAGCTGCAGTGACCAACAGCATCAATATTGGGTATCCCGGTAAATATTCACTTCCAAAAATCAGCATTATTTTTTTAGGGAAAAGTAGAATCAGAATTGCAAATGGCAGGGAAAAGGTGGTAATCCAACGGGTGACCAATTTAAAAAGATGATTCATTTCTAAGGTCTGTTTTTTGGCATACATTTCAGCTATAAGGGGACCATAAATTCCACCAAAAGACAACAGAACTATTCGGACAATTCCTGCCGTTCTGGCTGCGGGGTGATATAGTCCAACGGTTGCGGGGTCCGTAAAATAGCCCAGCATGATGACATCGGTCCAATGAAGTACGGTGCCCATAATTGACATGAACATAATAGGCAGAGAATAATTTAATAAATCTCGGTTAAACCTTCCCTTTTTTACAGATAGAATATTAATCCCTGAAACTTTTTTCAAAAATATCGTTATTGTGATACACCCTAGAACAGCAGAAAGCACAACAGGAATAATAATAGCTGATTCTGCAGAGTAGAAAAAATAACAGACAATCATTGCCAACAGTAAAATGAGTGGGTTTTGGATTTCAGTTACCACTGTTTTATATTTTAGCAGTTTAAATGCCTGTGTAGAAAATGCTGAAATGTGGATGATTATATAGAAAGGTAGAGAGAAAGCATGAATAGTAATTACCTTGGTTAGCAGGGAAGATTGATTAAAAATATTTTCTGCTAAATAACCTGCAAGGGCAATTTGTATCAGCATAAAAATTAACCCTGAGATTGATCCCATTTTTAGTGCAGACAAAATAGCTGTCTGTTTGCTTTCTACATTGCCTTCCCGACTCACCTTCCTGAGAATTCCCTGATCTAAACCCAGTTTCCCCATGACTTCAGAAATTCGTGTGACAGCATTTGCCAGTGAGTAAATACCGAGTAACTCCACTCCCGCCCAACGTGCCAGAAGTGTAGTGAATAGGTAACGAAAAACCTGTCCCAATCCCATGCCTGTGAAGGAAATAGCCGATTCTTTGGCAATTTTAGTATTGGTATTCATGACTATGTTTTTAATTGATTGGTTACTGCATTAATAATTCTTTTACAATTGTCAGTATCCGAATATTTGAAATATCTCGTTGACATTTCCTTTCTGAAAGAGATACTTAAATCATTACCCAAAAAAATATCCTGTAACCTATTTTGAACTTGGTCCCAATTGTTACAATTAGTACCCAAAACGGTTTCGGAATAATCTTCATATAATTCTCTATCGGTTTTTATATAGTTTTCAAGATCAAATGAAGTTGGTATTATTGGTTTATCTAAAATTAAATAATCCAGTAATACACCTGAATAATCTGTAATTAAAATATCTACGAGAGGTAAAATATTATTTATATCTTGTACATCACTCTCTTCCAAATAAATAATATTGGAAAAAGATTTATTTACTAAATAATTGTTATTTAATTCATGATGGTAATGCATTTTTATAAACATAGCAACATTATTTTGAGATAATATTTCATTGAATTGGTGAAAGTCCATGGAATCAAATAAGCTGGCACCTCCGTGACCCTCTTTCCTGTGGGTGGGGGCATAGAGTACAATTTTAGCAAATTTACTCCAATCTTGCCTTATGTTAATAAAATTTAATCGGTCTTCTTTGGGAGATAAGATTTTATCCATTCGGGGATATCCCGTTACAATAATTTTATTTGTATCAACTCTAAATGCGGATGCCATTCTCTTAGTTACTTCTTCGGATGAAGATATAATTAAATCAAACGAATCATTTAAAAAGGGGAAAATAAATAACAGTGTGGATTTAATTCCATTGTAAAAGGGATTATGGTGTTGATTTTCAGTTATTTCATCATCATATTTTATTTTTTTCAGGGGAATCCCGTGCCACAATTGAACCTTTAAGGATTTTTCAATGGCATATATATTCACATCAGAATAACCGCAATTGACAAAAGTAGTTGTAGCTCTGCATCCATAATAGAATCCTAAAAGAGAATTTTTATGGAATGCCTTAAAGCCTTTGGACCTAAGATTTGATATTATCTCCCTTTTATCAGATAACCAAACAGCTGTGACTTCTTTTTTCTCTTTAATTACATATTCAAATAAATAGGAGGTATTATCAGAATAGCGATTGCCATACCAGGCACCAAATATCCATATATTTTCAGATTTTGGTATTATTTTACCAAGAAGGTAAATGGGATAAAGTAACACTCCAAAAAAGAGTTTATTTAATTGCCTGTTCATACAATTATTTTCAATCCATATTTAAGGAATTATTTCTCTTTTAGCATTTCTACCAGAGACCCTGCTTTCCTCAATGTAAAATAGGTTCCCGGGAAACAGGTATAATACACAATTGCTGCTGGATATTGCATAATCAAACTGAAAACTAATATAAAGTTTCTGGTGGGGACGCTCCAGAATACAATCCCCAGTTTTATGAATATATTTTTGTCAGATTCCTTTTCATCTTTCGGTCTATTTTGAATGGTATGACGAACCCAATCAAATACTATGGAAGACGATACATTAAACATTCCAATTAGACTTAAAATAAATAAATTAGAATCTGAAAAATATGCTATTAAAACCAGAAAGGTAATTAAATCTTTTAAACCATCAAGTACTGGGTCAAAGAAACTTCCGAATTTAGAGACAACATCCCGCAATCTGGCTAATTGCCCATCGGTACAATCTAATACATGGGCGAAAAAAAATAATACTGCAGCTATACCCAATTGATTATTTAATAATTTATAGTTGGCCACCATATTAACTGTAAATGATACTACGGTAACTATATTGGGGGTAATAGGTGTAGGATTTATGAGAATTACAAAAACAGATGCAATTCGACGGCACACCTGATTTGTCCAAAAATCTTTTACATTGCTAACAGCAATTGCTTGGCGATAACTTTCTTTAACTTGGGTGAAAAAATGCAATATTGTTACTTTTTAGCTAATTCCAAATAATGTTTATTATACAACTGTCCAATACCAATTAATTTTTTACTCAATTTTTTCAATGAAAATGCACCGCCTAAACTGGCGGACACATGATGGTATAATTTAGCATCTGGCCAGTAATAACAATTTATACCTTTATGTTTGGCTCTCAGGCAGAGGTCCACATCTTCCCCGTACATATTAAACCGCTCATCGAACCCATTCAGTTGATTTATTACCTCCATTGAAGTAAACAGGCAGCAGCCCGTGATATAATCTGTTTGCAGTGGTTTAGAAAATTCTGCTGAGTCATTTTGTCGAATTCCCCTGTGAGATATTTTTGCGCGTTTTAGCTTTACATTTCCGCCGGCATACCAAATTAAATTTGGGGTGTCTTGATAAAATATCTTTGCGCCATATAAATTATTATCTCCGTACATTTCCTTTGCCTGGATAAAACTGCTGAGGATGGTTGGATCAACTTCCGTATCATTATTTAACAGCAGTACAAATTCAGAATAATCATTTTTTAGTTGAGTGAAGCACCGATTGTATCCCCCTGCAAATCCATTATTATTTTCCAGCTCTAACAATTCAACTTCGGAAAAGTTTTCCTTCACCATTTTAACCGAATTATCCGTTGAGCCATTATCAATGACCATGACTGAATAATTGGGGTAATCAATTCCAGAAACAGAATCAAGGCAGGGCTTAAGAAGATGTTTACCATTCCAATTCAAAATGAGTATTTTAATGTGGACGGTCATATTCTTGAATACACTGATTCAATTCCATTAATAAAATATTCCCAGGAGAATTTTTGTTTAAATGTTTTTATATAATTTTCCATTTCAAAAAATGTGCCCTTCTTTAGATGTTTTTCTAACATATTCGCCAACTCCGTTGGATTTTCCGGTTCGATGGTGAATCCTGACTGCCCCTCATCCACAATTTCTGGAAGTCCTCCCACTTTGGTAACAATAACAGGGATGTCATAATAATAGGCAATTTGAGTAATCCCACTTTGAGAGGCAGATCGGTAGGGCAATGCTACTACATCTGCAGCTGAAAAATATTCAGCCACATCTGAATCAGGGATATATTTATTATGCCAAGTGACAAAATCGGAAATTTCTAAATCAGATATTAATTGGGTATATTTTTCATCGTTTCCATAACATTCTCCCCCTGCGAGCAGATGGAAATCAAGCCCACTATTTTTTAATTTAGCTACAGCTTTTAATAAAATATCAAATCCTTTGTAGTCCCGAATAATACCAAAATAGAGAATGATATATTTTGCTTTCAATCCCAATATTTTTCTGGCAGTATTTTTGTCTATTTTATTGGGGAAATTGGTATATATGGGATGAAACCGTTTTTCATATATGGGATCATCCACCACTTCATGCAGTTCCTTTTCTGTTTGACTGGATTGCACAATGTGCCCATCCAACTTCTGAAATAAATAGGTGGTGAGAAAATCCCCCAGAGGTATCTTTTCGTGAGGAAGGATATTATCACATAATGACATTAATTTTGTTTTAGGTGATTTTTTCTTTAGTACACCTACAATGAACCCCAGGGCAGGTGCAAAAAATGGATTCCAAAATCTAACAATAACCAAATCATAGCGTTTCTTGGCAATCCTATTTCCTGTGTTGAACCATGTGATAGGATTTATGGAATCTATCCATCGGTAGCTATTTTCAATTTCTGATTTGTCATCTAAAAATTGAGTTTTCCCAGGGAAAAGAAAATCGGGGTACTGACGGGAGTAGTTTATGACTTCCACCGAATGATTGATAGATAATTTCTCAACCAAAATGGAAGTATGTTTGGAAATTCCACCTCGATAAGGCGGCGCTACCGAGATAAGTGCTATTTGCATTTATACCTGGTTTTTTGAATACACAGAGTGGATTTTCTTTTCAGATGTTCCAGATGCTTTTATAAGTAATTCTCCCAATAGACCAATGGAGAAAAACCATAGTCCCAATCCAAATATCATGGCTCCAAATACGATGAGGGCAAAATGTTTTTGAAAGGGTATCCCATATGCGATTTTATCATAAATGGGATAAATCTCACTAATAGTTGAAATGAAAATAAAGACTAATCCAATAGATCCAAAAAAATGGAGAGGTCTATCGAAATACTTTCCTGTAAATAACATAGTGAACAGATCGAAAAATCCATGGAATAATCTATAACCCCCATACTTGGTTTCTCCAAATTCCCGAGGGCGATGATTTACTTTAATCTCAGTAATTGAAAATCCTTTTTGCCCGGCTATTGCAGGAATATAGCGATGAAGACCTCCGTAAATATCTATTGATTTAACCACTTTTCGCCGATATGCTTTTAAACCACAATTGAAATCATGTATTTTAATTCCAGTTAAAATTCTGGTAACCAAATTAAATAGCTTAGAAGGAATCCGTTTTGATGCAGGATCTTTTCTATCCTTTTTCCAACCGGAAACAACATCCCAGCCCTCTTGAATTTTTGCAATTAATCGGGGGATTTCAGCAGGATCATCCTGAAGGTCTGCATCAATTGTAATGATTATATCACCATTTGCTTTTTTAAATCCCTCTGAAAGTGCATCTGCTTTCCCAAAATTCTTAAAAAATTGGATAATAGAAACACGACTGTCATTATCAGCTATTTTCCGCATAATGTTATAAGATTCATCATCGCTACCATCATCTATAAAAATAATTTCCCAATTTGAATATTCATTCAAGGATTTTGTTGTTTCTTTATAAAACTTATCCAGTGAACCCTCTTCATTTAAAACAGGAACAATTATACTGATAGAAGGATTTTCAGTCATTTATTTTATCTAATTTATTTCTTATCAATTGATTATCTGAATCTATTTCAAGTAATTTTTCATAAATATTAATAGCTTCAATAGTTTTATTCATTTTAACGTAAATGTCACCTAGATGTTCTAAAATTACGGGGTTATCCTCATTGTAGCTTAGACTTTTTTCAATGAATTCTTCAGCTTTTTGATAGGTTTCCAATTTATAGTAAATCCAACCGATTGTATCCAGAAAGGCGGCATTTTCAGGTTCAATTGCAACCGCCCGTTCTGCTAATTGAAGGGCATAATTAAAATCTTCTTTAGAAGAATTCTTCCGCTCTGATAAAATGTAAGCATAATCATTTCTCCCGCCAGCATCATTCTCATTCTGATTTATCATGTGTAAAAATAGTGAATCTGAACGACTGGTATCATCCATATCTTCGTACATCAATGCCAGGGAATGTTTTGCAGCAACTAAATCCGGCTGTATTGTTAGCGCTCTATGAAAATAATTTTCAGCTTTGAAATAATCCCTTGAATTATAAAAGATAGTGGCTAGGGAAAAAGGGAATGTAACTTCATCTGGAAATTTTGGTAAAGCCTGAAGTAAAATCTCAACGGCTTTTTCATTGGACCCGGCTTGTAAATAGGAAAACGATAAGGCTTCATATCCCACAGGAATATCAGAGTATTCATTCATGAGTGTCTTACTGACATTAATCTCATTTTCTATTTGTCCCAAAGAGGAATAGGCAATTAAGAGCATTCTAAGTACGTCTAAAGAATGATTTCCTTTTTCATAAATGGGACTGAGAATATCTACTACTTCATCAAAATTCTCGATTCTAAGATGGAGCTGGCTCAAATTAATCATTTGATTATCTGTACTT
>Ga0208879_1004548_pt1 | contig 10766 bp, 6 predicted proteins | sample Knorr_S15_td_Bot_FD_185605 | JGI IMG/M metagenome (GOLD analysis project Ga0208879, IMG submission 185605) | Marine microbial communities from Southern Atlantic Ocean transect - Knorr_S15_td_Bottom_ad_5009_LV_A (SPAdes) (version 2) | ecosystem: Environmental > Aquatic > Marine > Oceanic | place...
CGGCCTGCCACTGGTATTAAGGATCGCCGCATCGATCGGAGTAGTCATGCTGCTGGTGATGTACTCCGCTGTGGTACTGCCAGAGCACAATCCGGTCTTGGACGATCACATTATCTACGCAGTGATCATGCTGGGTATAGCAACAGCTAATCCTGGCTACCATCTGGGGTTAGGACGCTGGTGGGGCAAGACCAGGCTGGTCAACAAGTTCCCGGTTCTGGAATAAGACTACCAAATTATAGGAGGATAGCAATGAGAAATCTGAATCCGTATTCGAAGAAGCTGTACGCTGGGGTCGTTCTTTCAGCTGTTGCAGTCGTTATTGGGGTGGCCATATTCGGCGCGCTCTGGAAAGGTGAAGCAGATGATGGCGGGAATGCCAATGCATTGGAGTTAACCCACGAGACCGGGCACGGCCATAACATAGTTGAAGAGGCCCACGTACCCGATGGTGGTCCTCACGACACCGCCGTCACGCACGAGGATGAGGCAAGTGGAGTGTTCGAAATCACCCTCGACGCGGGAGAGTGGCGGTTCGAACCCTCAGTCGTTGAGGTGCCAGTTGGACATCGTGTGAAGCTCACCTTGGTCAACCATGAGTTGGTTGAGCACGACGTTGAGGTAGTAGGGATCCTTGCTGAAGACATCGAGGTCGTGGGCGGCGTCGAACGGCACGCGCGTCTTGGCGGCGGTCATCACAACGAAAGCGTAATTGCGGCCCATGCTGAACCGGGCACCACCGCCTCCGTAATATTCACTGCCACCGAAGCCGGAGAATACGACTTTGCTTGCACGATTCCGGGTCACAAGGAAGCAGGCATGGTGGGCAAGCTGGTGGTGACGGAGTAGCCAGCCGAGGCGTTATGACTACCTTATTACTCATATACTATAGCAGGTTTAATCGGGACGGTCTGGCCGATATGCTTCGTAGTCAGGGGATTGAAGTGTATCCAATCTGGGGGCGGTTACCCAACGCTACGGAAATTGTCCGAAAGCATCCGGCGCGCGTGGTAGTCATAGATTAGGGATTCCGCCGATATTTCAGTAACCCAGGCAGTCCGCCAGATCGCTCAGATATTGCCATGCAGCCTGATCTTTACCGCAGCTATTAACAACCAGAAAGCGGAGGTTTATCGGAAAGGCCGGCGCATCGGCACCGTCAACCTAGAGGAGATAGTATCCTTCGCTGTCGGTGTGGCACTGGATGGAGAATACAGCCGGCTAAAAAGAGATCTAGGGAGATCAACGTAAGAAAGCTAAGAATTAAATAGAAACTATAATCAGGCCGGAGAAGATCGCGGCCGAAGCAGTTTTGGATCCATTAAACTCCAGACGGGCTGCCAGACGGAATCGCCTTCCAACGTTGGGAAGCCGGCAACAGGCTGACCGGTTGCTGGAGTTCATCGCTCCCCAGTCTCCCCGTCCATTCTTGCCTGCGTGATGTTAAAATTGGTCAATTCTTTCGTCGATCCGCAAAGCAAGCCAGAAAGAGGATCGCTTTATAGCTCCACGGCAAAGAGAATTCGATGATCTGTCCGTGACCCAAAGCCCTGGGCTGAGGACACGATCGGCTCTCTCATCATAATTACCAGGTGTGCTCCGGGAGATCTCAACCGACTTACCACGGACGGTGACCCCATACCGGCGATAGTTGGAGTTGAACCGCTTTGGACGAGAAACAAGAAGCCCATCTTATCGAAGAGAACCTTTTCCTGCAGCAACGGTCGCAGGAGTTGGAGACACTGTTCAAGATCTCCGGTCTCCTGAACCGACAGGGAACTTACATGGATAAGTTGAATGGCGTTATAAAGGAACTGGCACTCGTCGCGGACGTGTCCGGAGTGAGGATCGTTGTTCCAGACCCTGAGCATGGCGGTTTGCGAACGATTATTCGAGAGGTGGGGAGCACATTACCAGAACTTCAGCAAGTTAGGGGCTTGTCGTTAATGGCGTTTGAAAGCGGCCAAGCCGTGGTTGCCAATGACTACCCGTCCCACCCAAATGCAGATCCAGTCGCCTTGGCGACTGGGGCGAAATCGGTGATCGCGTTGCCTATCAAGAACGCCGAAGAGACGATCGTGGTGGCCGGTATCACTTCCCCGGAGATCAATCATTTCAATCCTGATCGAGTCCGGCTGTTGACTGCGATCGTCGATGGTTTAGGCCCCTTGTTAGAAAACGCCCGGCTGGATAGCCAATTGCTCCAACGGTCTGAAGAGTTGGAGGCCCTGTTCAAAATCTCCAATATCTTTGGCCAAACCGGCACTTACGAAGATAAGTTGAATGGCGTCATTGAGGAGATAGCACGCGTCGCAGACGTGTATGGGGTCAGGATTATCGTTCGAGACCCGGATGACGGCGGATTGAGAACGATGGTTCGAGGGCAAATGGAATGGGAAGCATTGCCGGCTCTCCAGCAAGTACAAGGTTTGTCGTTAATGGCCTTTGAAAGCGGCGAAGCAGTGTTGGCCAACGACTACTCGTCCCACCCCAATGCGGAGCAAATGTTCATCGAAAGGGGGGTCAAGTCGTCGATATCGTTACCGATCAAGGCCGACGATAAAATAATAGCAGTGGCCGGTATCGCTTCGGACGAACTAAATCATTTCAATCCTGAGCGAGTCCGGCTATTGACCGCGATCGTTGATGGATTAGGTCCCCTGCTAGAAAGCGCTCGGCTCGACGCCCAATTGATTCGAAGGTCGGATGAGTTGGAGGCACTGTTCAATATATCCAGTATCCTCAACCAACCTGGGCTCTTTGAGAACAAGTTAAATGGCGTCATTGAGGAACTGGCACGCGTGGCAGAGGTGTTCGGGGTGAGGATCTCTGTTCCTGACACGGAGGAAGGTGGACTTAGGACTATTGCCCTTCCGATGATCGATGGGCGTGTCTTACCGCCTCTCCGGGGAGTCCGGGGCTTGTCGTTGGCGGCATTTGAAGGTGGTCAAGTCGTGGTGACCAATAACTTCCCGTCCTACCCCGGTGCAAATCCAGAGAATATCGAATACGGGGCGAAGTCGGTGATCTGGTTGCCCATCAAGTCCGCCGAAGAGACTATCGGAGTGGCCAATATCACTTCCCAGGAGTTTGATCATTTCAATCCTGAGCGAGTCCGGCTATTGACCGCGATCGTTGATGGGTTAGGTCCCCTCCTCGAAAACGCTAGACTTGATCAAGAGCTACTTGATTCAAACGACCAGCTGTCCGAGGCACTGGATACTCTAAAGGCCACGCAAGAACATCTCGTCCATCAGGAGCGGTTGAGCGCATTGGGAACCATGGCCAGCGGCATTGCCCATGATTTCAATAACGCGTTGTCGCCCATCCTCGGCTACTCCGAGTTTCTCTTGGAGGACGCTGATGGATTCGACGAATCCACCGTGAAATACCTCCAAGAGATCCGGACCAGCGCCCAAGACGCCGGGGCGGTCGTCAGCCGGCTGCGGGAGTTTTACCGGCAACGGGATGGCTCGGAGTTGATGGCGCCGGTGAACCTAAACGACGTCGTTGCCAGGGTCATCTCGCTGACTCAACCCAGATGGCGGGACATGGCGCTGGCGAACGGTATCGACATACAGTTAATTACCCAACTCGCCGATGATCTGCCCGAAATCAGCGGTGACGAAGCCGAACTACGCTCGGCATTGGGTAATCTGGTTTTCAACGCAGTGGACGCCATGCCCGAAGGTGGCACGATAACGCTGAAAACCTTCCAAGATGGTGAAGAAGTGATTCTGGAGGTAGCCGACACCGGGACCGGGATGAGCGATGAGGTGCTCAAGCGCGCTATGGAACCTTTCTTCACCACCAAAGAAGAACGGGGAACCGGCATGGGCCTGGCTATGGTGTATGGCTCGCTCCAGCGTCACGAAGGCGAGCTGGAGGTTGAAAGCGAGGTCGGCAAAGGAACCACCTTCAGGTTCCGAATACCGGTCCAAACGGAAGTTCGTGAAATCGCCGCAACGCTTGAAGTAGAGCCGTTCCCCTCTGGACTCCGGTTTCTCGTAGTGGATGACGAGCAAAGGGTGCGGGACATGGTTGGTGAGTTCCTGCGGCGCCAGGGCTCGGCGGTGGAAACCGCGGCCAACGGCCGGGAAGCGCTGGAGAAATTTCACCAGAGCGAATTCGATCTTGTGATAACGGACCGGGGAATGCCCGAGATGAATGGTGACGCGCTGGCAGAGGCAATCAAAGAGGAATCGCCCAATATGCCGATCATCATGTTGACCGGGTTTGGCGAGATGATGACCAGCAGTAATGAAAGGCCTGCGGGAGTTGACGTCATTCGAGGCAAACCCGTCACTCCGGCAGCCCTCAGGCAGGCGGTGACCGCATTAAGGGCGGAATACGCGGCTCGGAATTAGGTCGATGCAGATCTCGTGACCAGCTTATGCCACCAGTACCGCCAAACCGTGTTCTGGTGGAGGCCCCCTCCCCCGTCTCCCCCGATCAGTCGGAATTTGCTAATCGAAGATTGAAGCTAGTTCGGCGTGTCTATTTTGATCTTGGTTCCTTGGTCACACAATATTTGCTTAACCTCTGACGATGCCACATAAACGATTCGTCGATTTAACTGTGCAACACGCTCAACTTGTATCCCCCTGAGGCCGCTTGTATACTACACAGCCGTAAGATGACCGAATTCTTTGCCGACAGGGGCAGGGGTGCTCCACGGTCCTCCGAGGATATAGAACCCAGATAATGAGCACTGATTTGAATTACGATTTGGTGGTGATTGGGGCCGGGCCGGGTGGCTACGTCGCGGCGATCCGCGCCGGACAACTGGGGCTCAAGACCGCGATTATAGAGAAAGAAAGCCTTGGTGGGGTTTGCCTGAACTGGGGCTGCATTCCCAGTAAAGCTCTCCTGAAAAACGCGGAGGTACTTTCCTACATCAAGCGGGCTGATGAATTTGGCCTAAGCTTCGATAATTTCCACGCCGACTACTCCGTGGCTTACACGCGAAGCCGGAGAGTGGTTAACCGCAACACCAGAGGGGTTGCCTTCCTGTTGCGGAAGAATAACGTGGAGCACATTCAGGGCGCCGGACGGTTGGCGGGCGAAGGAGTGGTTGAGGTTTCCCCCGACGGACAAAGGCTCAACGCCAAGAACGTTATCCTCGCCACCGGCGCCCGCCCCCGCACCATCCCGCCCCTCCCCGTGGACGGCGACAAGATCATCACCAGCCGTGAGGCGATCGTTCTCGACCATCTCCCGTCCAGCGTCGTCATCGTTGGCGGGGGCGCAATCGGCGTTGAGTTCGCCTATATCTACCGCATGTACGGCGTGGAAGTCACAATCGTCGAGTTGCTGCCCAGGTTGGTGCCCACTGAGGACGAAGACATAAGCCCCATACTGGAGCGCAGCTTCGAACGCCACGGTATAAATATCATGACCGGCGCCGGGGTGATTGGGGCACGATCGGGGCCCGATGGTGTAGCGGTTACCGTGGCCAAGGACGGGGCCGAAGAAACCCTGAACTGTGAAAAGGTCTTGGTGGCGATCGGGGTCCAACCGAACATTGAGGATCTTGGTCTGGAGTCGATGGGCATTACTATTCAGGATGGGAGCATCCAAGTAGACGACGTAATGCGCACCAACGTGGCTAACGTTTACGCCATCGGCGACGTTACCGGGAAGCTGGCTCTGGCCCACGTGGCCTCGGCCCAGGCGGCCACCGCGGTGGAGCACATGGCGGGTTTGGAGACTCAGCCCTTGGACTACGGGTCGATACCCAGGGCTACCTATTGCAACCCGCAGATCGCCAGCTTCGGTCTGACGGAAGCCCAGGCCAAGGACCAAGGACACGACGTACAGATCGGGACCTTCAACGTCCAGGCTAACGGCAAAGCTCTGGCCATGGGCGAATCCGAGGGGATAGTCAAGCTGGTTGTGGACGGCAAGTACGGGGAGTTGTTGGGCGCGCACATGATAGGCCCGGAGGTCACCGAATTGCTGGGCGAGCTGTCTCTTGCCAAGGTATTGGAAGGCACCACTCTGGAACTGGGATGGGCGATTCATCCCCACCCTTCTATCTCGGAGATGCTGAAAGAGGCCGCGTTGAGTGCCCAAGGCCGGGCCATCCATATGTAGCCATCCAGTCCGGGATCCGGATGTCCGGTAATTTTCGAAGTAATCTGATAGATAGGGATGTCAGGTCAGAAAGTCGTCAACTTGCGACTAACGGAAGGCAAAGGTATACTGGGGGCAACAGTCTAAAGGGCTAATTTTTGATATAGCGCCGATCTTTGCTGAGGCGGCTACGATCCTGAATGATTCGACCGGGAAACACAATAATTGACCCAGTCCAATCAGCGGATCCAATGTGAGAGGGTGGTCAGACGGGCCTTTTCTAGTGATTCCTACAGAATTAACCAACCAGTAGTTTAATCTGAGTGATGTGATAGGCCGAGCGCCGTAAGTCCCAATCCGGGCGGTTTTGAGTAAGTCTCGCGTAGCAATGGTAAGGAGCGGATCGATGACCGTGGGAAGTTTTGATCTTACGATCGCTATAGGTGGTGAAGCCGGACAGGGCATCGCCACCCCAGGCGATATTCTTGCTCGTATCTTCGTTCGGCGCGGCCTCCACCTGAACACCTATAACGCTTACCAGTCGATCATCCGTGGCGGACATATCTTCCTGTACCTTCGTGTCTGTGACCAGGAAATATTCACCCACGGCGATAAACTCGACATACTCATGTGCCTGAATCAGGATACGATGGACCGGCACTTGCAACTTATGAGGCCGGGGTCGTGGGTACTGTACAACGAAGACAACATCAAGCCCGGCGAAGCGGGCGATGGGATACAACTCTGCCCACTGCCGGTGACGAAACTGAGCGTCAGCCGAAACCGGTTGTCGCAAAACACCATGGCCGTAGGCGCGGCCTCGCATCTGCTGGGGCTGGACTTCCAGGTCCTTGAAGAAAGTTTGACGTTGCGGTTCCAGCGGCAGGGTCAGGCGGTCATCGATGAAAACGTGAGCGTTGCCCGGGCCGGGTACGACCACTCGGTAGCCAACTTTAAAGCTTTCGATCAAACCGTCCCCACCGGGCCTACGCCGCTGGCCGTTTGGTCAGGCAACGAAGCGCTGGCCATGGGAGGCGCGGCGGCCGGGGTTAAGTTCTACGCGGCATATCCAATGAGTCCGGCTACCGGAGTGCTGCACTGGATGGCTCAGAATGCCCGAAACTTGGGCATCATGGTGCGCCAGGTTGAAGACGAGATCGGTGTGGCCAACATGGTCATTGGCGCCGCCCATACCGGTTGCCGCGCCATGTGCGCCACTTCTGGCGGCGGGTTCGCACTGATGACCGAGGCCGTGGGCAGCGCCGCAATGATGGAAATACCAGCCGTTTTTATCGACGTTATGCGGGCCGGCCCCTCAACCGGGGTGCCCACCAAAACGGAGCAGGGTGACCTGTGGCAGGTCCTAGGAGCGAGCCAAGGTGACTTCGAGCGGTTTATCGTTGCGCCTACGACCCCCGTTGACTGCTTCAACACCATGGCCGAGTTGTTTAATCTGACGGACAAATATCAATGCCCTGGCATTGTGGTTACAGACCTATTGCTGTCGGAAGGCCGGTTCAGCATCGCCCCGGACCTCATTGATATGCACCCGCACATCGACCGGGGGGAGTTGATCACCAAGGGGTCCTCCACCGATGGTTACATGCGCTACAAGAACACCGAAACCGGGATCTCGCCCCGAGCCGTGCCCGGTCTGGAAGGCTATGTCCACGTGGTGGCCACCGATGAGCACGATGAGAACTCTCAGTTGCTCAGCGACGAGTTCACCAACCCCCACAAGCGCCGCAAGATGGTGGAAAAGCGGGCCCGCAAGTTCAAGGTGGCGATCGAGGACATAAAACCACCCGAGTTGGAAGGCTCGGCCGACGCCGAGATTACTCTGATCGGTTGGGGCTCTACCTATGGAGTGATCAGAGAGGCGGTTGCAATTCTTGTCGAGCAAGGGGTTGCCGTTAACCACCTCCCTATTAAGTGGATCGTTCCTTTCCATGGCGAGGTAATTACCGACATTCTGTCCAAGTCCAAGCGGGTAGTCGTGGTGGAAAACAGCTTTTCCGGTCAATTCTATCGTTACATGCGAAGCGAAACTGGTCTCAGCGTCGACGGGCATATCCGTAAATACGATGGCGAGCCGTTTATCCCCCATCACATCGTCGATGGTGTGAAAGCGCACTTGGCGGAAAAAATCGAGTGCTTCGTGCCCTATCAAGAGGCAATCACTTAAAGAGGTGAACACATGGCGACCACCATGCCGGCAACCGACGATAAGCCGGTCATACCGCTAACAGCAAGGGATTTCAAAGGACAGGTTGACCCTGACTGGTGCGCCGGCTGCGGCGACTTCGGCGTTCTCAACGCCCTGCAGCGGTCCTGCGCGGAACTGGGTCTCAGGCCCCATGAAATTCTGACGGTTAGTGGGATCGGATGTTCCTCCAACCTGCCGGGCTACTTTAATTCATATGGCATGCACACCCTGCACGGACGGTCTCTGGCCGTGGCCACCGGCGCCAAGCTGGGAAACCACCGGCTGCACGTGATCGTAACCGGGGGCGACGGCGACGGCTATGGCATAGGTGGGAATCACTTCACCCATACCGCCCGGCGAAACGTGGACCTGACCTACGTGGTTATGAACAACCAGATCTACGGGCTGACCACCGGCCAGATCTCCCCCACCAGCACCATGGGGATGAAGACCAAAAGCACTCCTTTCGGCAGCGTTGAGGCGCCGCTCAACCCCATCACGTCGGCTATTATGAACGGAGCGACCTTTGTAGCCCGTGGCTTCAGCGGCGACGTCAGGCACCTGACGGAACTCATGAAACAGGCGATACAGCATTCCGGGTTTTCGCTTATAGACATCTTCAGCCCCTGCGTCACCTTCAACCATGACAACAGCAACGCCTTCTTCAAAGAACGGGTCAGGAAGCTGGAGGACGAGGGACACGACACCAGCGATTGGAAGACCGCTTGCGAAAAAGCCATGCTCTTCGGCGACACGATTTACACCGGGCTGTTTTTCCAGAAGCAAGCACCTACCCTGGGTGGCAGTGAACCGGTCCTCGATCCCGATGAGCCTTTGGGTTTACAGACCTTGGGGTTGGACAAGGAGCAGACCAAGCGTATCATCGAAAGAATGATGTAGCCTGGGAGCGATATCGAATAGAGCTTAGAAGGCGGCCGAAAGGCCGCCTTTAATTTGGATTCATTGGACTGCTTCCTTCGGCATCGCGAATATACACCGGGCAGTCTTGCCGCGCCCCGTGCGGTGCATTAATATCTATCCAACAAGGCCCAGTCTCCCGAGATTCAAATGCGGGACCAGCGTTGGGAGGATACTTTGGCAACTTCGATCGTCATGCCTCAAATGGGCTACGACATGCAACAGGGCACCGTGGTGCGTTGGCACAAACAGGAGGGAGACGCGGTAGCTCGGGGGGATGTTCTGGCCGACATTGAAACTGACAAAGCCACGGTCGAGTTTGAAGCCTTCGTCAGCGGGGTCTTGCGAAAGATCGTAGCTCAGGAAGGGATCGCCATACCGGTCGGCGACCTGATCGCCGTGATCACCGGACCCGATGAAGCACTACCTGAAGGCCTTCTGTCCGGAACAGGGTCAGGTAATACGGATGACGCTCCGGCCGGGAATGGCGCCACATCGGTGGCGGCTCAACCGGTATCCACCGTGGCCTCTGCTCCTACGGCGGCTGCTCCCGTCGGTGAGGTCCGGGCTTCTCCCATCGCGCGCCGGCTGGCTCGGGAAAAGGGAATCGACCTGGCAGTGGTGACCGGCACCGGTCCCGGCGGCAGGATCGTCGAGCAGGACGTGTTGAACCACACCGAAGAAACCCAGACCAGCCCTGTGGCAGTTGTTTCGGGTGAGGTCCGCGCATCCCCCATCGCCCGGCGGCTGGCTCGGGAAGGTGGAATCGAGGTGGCCCTGGTCACTGGGACCGGGCCCGGCGGCAGAATCGTCGAACAAGACGTGTTGAATCACTTAGAATCAGCGTCCCAGCCCAGTTCTGACACCGCCGGCGCGTCCGCCGAGCCGGAGCGGGTGGAGCTGTCGCGTATGAGGCAGACCATCGCCAAGGTGACAAGCGACAGTAAGCGGGATATTCCCCACTTCTACGTGTCCTCCGAAGTCGATATGACCAAGGCCACGGAGATGCGGGGCGACCTGAACGAGGTCCTGTCTGGCGAAAGCCGGGTCTCGGTCAATGACTTGGTGGTCAAAGCCTGCGCCATGGCGCTGCAAAAATTCCCCAAGTTCAACGCCTTTTATCAAGGCGGCCATCTCCAGATGAATCCCGATGTCAATATCGGCATCGCCATTGCTCTGGAGAGCGGATTAATTGTACCCGGCATCAACGGTTGCCAAGCGAAGAGCCTAGTAGAGATTGCCGCCGCGAGCCGGGACCTGATCGCCCGGGCCCACTCCGGCACACTGCGCAACGAAGAATACAGTGGAACCACCTTCAGTGTAAGTAACCTGGGAATGTTCGATGTCGATAGCTTCACCGCCATCATTTATCCGCCCCACGCCGCCATCCTGGCTGTGGGCCGGGTGAAGGAGCAGGCTGTGGTCAGGGATGGACAAATATCGATAGCCCAGATCATGACGGCAACCCTGTCCGTCGACCATCGTGTGGCCGACGGCGCGGAAGCCGCCCGATTTATCATGGAAATCAAAGGATTGCTGGAAAAACCAGCGGCGTTGATTATTTAGC
>Ga0208879_1004550_pt1 | contig 10764 bp, 6 predicted proteins | sample Knorr_S15_td_Bot_FD_185605 | JGI IMG/M metagenome (GOLD analysis project Ga0208879, IMG submission 185605) | Marine microbial communities from Southern Atlantic Ocean transect - Knorr_S15_td_Bottom_ad_5009_LV_A (SPAdes) (version 2) | ecosystem: Environmental > Aquatic > Marine > Oceanic | place...
CAAATGGCATATTGCGACTATCAAATCCAATTAACTTCTCATATAATGTTACCTGAGAACGTAAATAGATAATGCTCTTTTTAAATGATTCAGCTAAGTTAATAGCTAACTTAATATTTGCATAGTCTGGAAGTTTAGCACACATAATAAAATGAATACACTGTGCTTTATTGAATTTTTCTTTGATATATTCTATTATTTGAGAGTCTTGTTGCTTGTTGTTATATGTCTTGACTATATATGACGGATTAAAATTTTCATCATATAACTTCTTTTTAAATACCCAATTCTTATATTTCTGCTCAGCATCTGGATCTATAATAATTAAATTCTTAAATGTAATGCTTCCAGAAAGTGATTCTAGTATATTTTGTCCAAATCTACCAAAGCCAAATATTACAAGATTTTCAAGATACAAAAATGTTTGTACATATCTGTAAAGAAAGCAATTAGCTAAACTTCTATGAGTAGATACAAGAGTAATTTTTGAATTTACCTCCTCTATATTTAATAAATCAGCCACTAGATCATCATCTTCAACTAGTGTGATAATAGCCTCATCTCTTAAATTAAAATCATGTTGAAATTTTAAGGAGATATTGATATTAAGAATATCACTATTAGTCGTAACAATGCACCAAAGAGCTTGCTTAACATTTAATCTGTTTAAAATTGAGGAATGATTAATATCACCAATAATGATTTCAATTTTTTGTTTTTTACTTAATTCTCTAAAATATTCTAACTTTGTATTATTAGGATCTTTCTCCACAACAATTATCTTTGTCTTACCTGCCTGATAATAATCCGTATTATTTGTTTGAATTTCTGGATAACTCCAACCATGAATAATTGAAATAGCTTGTTTACTAGCGCCAATGATTACTACATGATTCTTATAAGGTCTCTTTAGGTAATCAGGACTAATTGATTTTAGAACCGCCTCAATAACTGCTAAAACCGTAATCAGTGGAGCAAGAAAGTAAGCAATATAGAGCAGTATCCTATAGAATTCTGTACCACCCATAGGCATACCAAAATCAATGCCTGCAAGTAAGAAAAGTCCAATAGTATAATAAATTTGTACAAAAATAGTATCTGTACAAATATTTGGTTTTCCCTCTAAATATACACCATGATTAAATGCTATAAGCGCAAGAATAAATACCAAAAGTGTAGGTAATAACCTATAAAGTATTGCTTTTATTATTTCATTCTTATCCTTAAAATTCATTATATCTTGAACTTCTTTGTATCTGTTTTAAAATCACTCTTTCTCATAATAGTTTTACTTACTAAGTCTATCTCATTATTTCTTTTATCATAAACTAGCACAAAAGGAATATTTAACTTAGAAGACACATCATTTATAACTGCTTCAGTATCAATTTTCATATCTAATAAATTATCACCTATCTTTAAAAACATATCTTTAAACAATTCTTTTAGCTCGGCATCAGTTATTTGTTTTCCGTTTCTTGGGTCATTTAATCGTTCATAAAAATGATTAGTAAAAGCAATATCAATTCCTAAGCCCTCAAAGAGTTTATCAGCAAAACGTTCTACTTCTTTAAGCTCATCTCTTGAAATATGATTAGTTGAGTATGTATTCATTTACTAGATTAGTACTAGTTACTTTTATTTAGAATTCTGATTTTTTCTCAGAATCATTGAAATCATCTCTCTTTCCAAGATCCTCAATTGCTCCAACTCTACTTTTACCTTTTGCATCTGACGCATCCAGTATATCTTTCATGCTTTTTAATACAGCTTTTTCTCCTTCATCCACTTCACCATCAGCAAAAGCAATCTCTTTGGCTACATCATATACCTCTTGACATAACTCCTGATTATAGACTTTCTTTAATGCATTTAATAAAACAACAATTTCTTGTGCCCAAACGCCATTAACACCAAAACCAACTGAGGCAACAATCAATTCCATATATAATTCATATTGTTTATCAACTAATTTAATAGATTCTACTTCAGAAAGTTTTGCTATTTTCATTACAAAATTTACAATTTCTTTTCTTTCTTTATCATCTACATCTGCATCAATTCCACCAGCTACTAATATAAATAGAAAGGCAAGAATCTGATGATCTGTTCTCTCTCCTATTAAATTTTCTCTATAATTTATATCAGGAAATACAACTTTAAATACCTCAATTATTTTCTTTGCTAATTTCCTATTTGAGAAACTAATATATTGCTTGAACTCACCACTATTATTTACTGTAAACTCTATCTTAGATGCTTTAATAATCTGGAATTCATGATTATCACTTCTGACTTTATTTTTTGAACCATCTCTATTGGTATATCTCCAAGTGTTAATAATTACCTGCTCTTTCTTAACATCATTTAATAATGGATAATTAAATCCGTATGCATCAATATTAGCAACTTTAACATTAGAGTAATCTATTGCTTTTCCATCATTAAAAAATAAAAAGCCTGGCATAAAAAAAGCATTAACCCCATCATCACCAACCTTAGAATACCAGACACTTGGGTCTATCTTAAATGTTCCATCAATTCCATAGCTTATATATGACTCTTCTTCCTTAAGGTTATATGCACATTCATTTATTTCACCCATCAAATTATTTAACTTCTCAAAACCCTTCTTATCTGTTGATTTTTCAAACCTAAAAGCCACTTCTGATTTAGTGTCTCCACTTATTATTACAAAATAAATAACCCACAACAAGATTATCATCCACCAACTTAAAACTGACCATAAAGCAATAGTAAAAATAATTGCTATTACTAACACAACTCTAGTTTTCTTTGTTTCTTTTTTTGAAACTACTTCTGAAAGTTCTAACATTTTACCTCCTATCTTATTATAGGGTATATTTACATTTTCATGATAATACTCAAATTTCTCATTTTCTTTTTTAATTATAAATTCCATAATTGTTATTTCTTAATTAATAATTTCTTTTGATATCTGCTTTGTACTATATCTATAATAATCAGCACGCTAATTACAAAGTAAAATGTTGTTTTACTCATTGGTGTTATTTCATTAGCAAACAAATGCATATTTGCTAAATGGCCTCCCTCTGATAATAACATAATACCTACTATAAAAAGGATAAATAACCCTAGCACTTCAAACATACGATTTTTTTTCAGAAACTCTGTAACTCTATCTGCAAGCCAAATCATCAGCAAACCACCAATTACTATTGCTATTACCATTAAAGTAAATACATCCGTAAGTGCCATGGCTGCCAATATAGAATCAAATGAAAAAACCAGGTTCATTAAGATAATTGAAAAAATAATTGCGTTTGTCGATTTTGTTGTTCTATCGGTGTTTTCTTCATTATCTAATGATAACATATGTAAAATCTCTGCTGTAGCAGTGTAGATGATAAAAACACCTCCAAACAATACAATAAGGCTATGCAGATTAAAGGTCCCAGAAATAAAAAAGTTCTCAAATTCAAAAATTGGATTTTGAAAATATCCTATTACTCTAATAAGAACAAATAATAGTACAATTCTTAAAATAACAGCCACTGCTATTCCAATTTGCCTTACTCTTTTTTGTTCTGCACTTTCTGCTCTTTTCGATTCAATTGCAATATATAGTAAATTATCTAAACCCAAAACGGCTTGCAATAGGGTGAGCATTCCTAAAGTGAATAGGTTTTCTATAGTAAAGAGTTCTGCCATTAGTTATTAAATACTATTTCTACTCTTCTATTCTTTTTTCTGTTTACATCAGTTGTGTTCTCAACTACAGGATATCCTTCTCCTTCTCCTAAAAAACTCATTCTATCAGCACTAATACCTGCTTGTATTAATGCATTAAAAATAGTTTCCGCTCTCTTTTCTGATAAGTTCAGATTGTATTCTGTACTCCCCACATTATCGGTATGCCCTATAATTTGTATTTTATACTTTTTGTTGTCTTTTATCACTTCAGTCAACCTATCTAAAATATTATTATTAGAAGATTTGATAGTATATTTATTAAAATCGAACAACATATCCTCAATAGTAATAATAGGTGATTCATTAATCAAATCAACATAATAAATATCCGTGCGACACTGATAATTAAAACTCCCTGATTGCTTTCCTTCTACTTTATATCCATTTCTTAAGTTATGTTCTCTTATTCCTCCATCTCCTAAAAGCCTAGCATCTACTTTATAAGGTAATTTACTTTCAGAAGCAAGCATTGCTTTTGTATTGTTATCATAAATCTTAAACCCCCAATCGTTATATGCTCCATTCACTCCTTTTCCTAAATTCTTTGGTTTACCCCATGAAGTCCATGAATTCATATCTAATCTCTCAGAAACAAATACATCTTGCTCTCCAAACCCTTTATGTCCATTTGATGAAAAATATAACTTCTTTTTATCAGTACTCAAATAAGGTGTTCTTTCTCCATACTCAGTATTAATTATAGCTCCCAAATTGATTGGTTCACTCCAATAGTCGTCAACTCTTTTACTAACCCAAATATCAGTATTTCCCCAATAAGAGTCATTATAGCTCCATCCTTTTTGTTTATAAGGTCCATTTAGTGGATTTCTATCTGTTACAAAAAGTAGTGTATTTCCATCAGGAGTAATAAAAGCATCTGACTCAAAGAACATTGAATTTATTGGCTGTCCTAAATGTTCAATTCTATTTGATTTTAAATCAATCTTAAAAATATCTCCATTATAAAATCCCGCACCTGTTCCTGAAGCATCTACTTTATACGCCTCCTCATAAATTCCATAAACTAAAATAAAACCGTCAATAATTCCAGTAACGGATTGATGATTATTATCATTAATTACTATTAAAGGTTTGGCATCAGTATAAATCCCATTAACTCTCCTGCTCACCCATATATCCTCCCCACCATAATTTCTAGTTTTAGTAAAATTAATCTTAGTAGAAAACTGTCCTGTTCTGTCCATTCCTACAAAATACACAAAAGACCCATCAGCATTTGGCACAGGGTGATATTCATTTTGTTTGGTATTGATTCCTTTTGAGAGTTTTATTTTCTGATAGCTATTTTGAAGAATAATGAATTCTTCTACAACTTCATTCTCTTTTTGTTCTTGTACAATTAATTCTGAAGATTTATTCTTTTTTCCTGGTTCATTTTGCACTTTATTGTCAGCACAAAATGAAAAAAGAATACCCATTATTATTAAATTTAAAAATCTCATTTCCTTATAAATTCTTTAGGAATTTCTTTAATAACTTCTTCTAGATACACCTAAAATCATTATTTATTTCCAAAATTAGAAATTAGTTCTTTAATATCTTTCAAAATATCATCTGCCATACTATTGGTTTTCCCTTTTGATTTAAAACAGGAATTAATTTCTTCTTGTTTATTTTTATAAGATGTATGAAATTCTTCAGCAGATTTTAATGGGTTATTTTTTAATTCAAGTAGAGCTTCTACCGATAATCTGCTTTCTAAATCAGAAATAATTGGTTTTACAAAACATTCACATTTTACCTCATCTACATCATTTCCTTCACAGTAAAGCTCTGTAATATCTTCTAATAAATTACCTGGCCCAAAATACTGATAAACAAAATATACCCCAATTAGAAGAATCAAGATTGGTAATACAATCTTAAAAATAAATCTTGTAAGTAATTTAAAAACAATCCAAGCAACTGAAATAGCAACAATAATTATTATAATTTGTGTTATGTCCATAATTTTTTTTTTAATTAGTAATTATATAGATTTTTCAAAAATACTATAATCTTCTATATCATAAATAAAGTACTGTTCTTCCAGACTTACTTCTTGCATGTCTACAAAATACGAAATTAAATATGCAGGAAATGTATTTAGTGAGCGAAAAACTTCAAAAGAGTTAGGGTCTTCTCCATCAAATTTCTCCCTTGATATCCACAAAGAACCTGGAAAAATATCTTCTCCTTTTTCAACATATAGCTGAAAATCTGGATTTGAATAATATAGATCTATAGTTTCTGAAGCCCTACTACTGGTTTGATGAACGCTTGTTAAGGGTGTTGAAAATTTATATAACCATTTCATCTTATTTCCAATATTATCATGGGTCTGAAAATCATTATTATCAAGTAGATTAGATAACGAATATTGCATCTCATATCCTTGCTGCCTGTGCTTCCAGAAATCATTAAAATCATCTAAAAAACCAGATTGATTATTAAAGAAATATTCATCAAAATATTTTTTCATATCATTATAAAAAGAATCTCTAATATTGATTTGATGCTCAAATTCTTTTAACTCATAATTTACTCTTTCTCTATCATTATGAAGGGTTTCTAATTCTTTTTCTTTTTCCAAAAATTCCGTTCTTCTGTCCTCGCTCTCCTTTTTTTGAATGTCATAAATAGAAATTATATCATTAATAAATATAGATTCCTTACTCTTTTGTTTTATATAAGAATTTGACATATCTTCCCGAAGACCTTTGATGGTATCTATAAATTCTATTACTTTATTCAACATAGATTCTAAGTATTCCTTTCCTTCTAAGAGAATATTATCTAAAAGCTTATTATCTATATAAAATCTAAACCGTTTTTCCCACACATTTGCATACTCCTTCTCTAATAATGATCTTAATTTAGTCATCGTATATTCTAGAACAACTTTCTCAGCTTTTAATTTCCTGATAGGAAGCACATAATCTCTAATCCATCTAAATAATGCATAACAAAACCAAAATACAAATGCTGAAATCGTAAAAGATCCAAGAATAAATCTTAATAATTTAAATTTATATACTGTTTGTGGTTCATTCAGGATAGTAGAAACAATATATCTTGGAACTTCAGTTATGAAGCTAATTGCCTGTGCCCAGCCAAGCAGAGTTCCGAGAAGCAAGGCAATAATTACCCAAAGTACAAGAGGAAACAACACCATTCTTCTAATAAAAGGTTTCTCAAGATTTATTTTCTCTTGTATCTCATCTGATTTATTAATTATCTCCTCTTCTTTTTTTAATATCTCTTCCTGCTGATTTCTTATATCTTTATCTTGAAGCTTCTCTAATTTTTCTTTCAAAGACAAACGATTTCCAACATTGCTAAACCATTCGTTTTGAGTGATAAAAGCTGTATTTATTTTCTGATATTCAATTGTTAATTCTTCTAACTCTTTCTCATACTTTTTAAGCTCTTGACCTTTTACATCAACTTCTTGCTGATGATGAATTCCTGAATCAAAAAAACTAATATCTTCACCAATAATATTTATTCTAAGAGTACTATTTACCTTCTCATCAACAGATTTTATAGTATAAATATCAAAAACCATATTACTATTAGTCATGTATTCAAAAGGTATAAAACAGTACCCTTGATCACCCCATTCAGCGCCCCAAGAATTTCTAACAATAAAATACTCTTTTTCTTTATTATATCCAACGCAAATCATAGCATGACCAGCATGTTCTGATGAAGCAAGTTCTCCTTTCTTAGGAACTGAAATTACTCCGTTATGATTTGAATTAAAAGATTCAAATAATCGTAAACCAAAAACAAACGGATACCCCTCGGACAAACAAGATAACATATTATTTAGGTCTGGCTTCATAGTTTGAAACGTTTCTATTTTAAACTTCTCAGCTTCTAAATAAGCAAAGCTAGGTGGAGATAGGTCTGTATTTTCAAGTAGATAGGGCCAGGTATTTTCCAAACAGACCCCTGAAGATTGTGCTTTCTTCAAAGCAGTATAGATATTACAACCTTCTCCTAATTCATCACTATCAGTTATCTTTCTAGCAATATAATACAAGAATAATCTACTCATATCAACCTCTTTCTTTGTTTTTCTTGAAGCAAGATACTCAATAGCTGTTGTTATTGCATTAGCAACACAAGATCCTATATTCCCCTGATTTTCAATATTATTACTAAGGTATCCTCTTAAATCTATACTTGCTTTTATTTCATTTTCTGAAATACTTGGCGAAAATATTTCAGATTTATTAGTAGTAGAATCCGTTTGTAAGCACCCATTAATATCTATTTTTTCTCCATTAATAGTAAAATACCCATCTTTTATATTTGTTGTTTCAAAAGAGACATCTTTATTTAAATAAAATTTATCTAAATTTATTATTGCTTGTTTAGTATGCTGAATATTCTTCTGCAAATTAATTATTTTAGCTGTAATATCTTTTAAATTAGAACCTTCTTGTATATCTCTCACAATAGGATCTCTTTCATCTTCTGGTATCCCTAATGATGTGCCCTTAAACTTCTCTAATTGTTTATAAATCAAATCATTAAAAGATGATTCGTCTAATAGAACATCACCTTCTAATTTATTATCTTCTCCAATATCAAGGAATTTCTTAAGACCTGCTCGTATTCCTGCAAGACCATTTTCTTCATCATTTGTTTTATAGAACTTTTCAATGGTCTGTTGATTTAAACTTTTTATAAATTCTTCTTTAACAAGCTCACAATTATTTCCAATCTTCTGAGACATATCCTGAAATACAGTTGCGTAATATCTCTGATTTGAATCTTCTAATAATCCAATGTAGTCGGCAGATGAAATCGCAGACAACTGGTTATTATTTTGCAGATGAGTTTGATGAAAATCTAAAAAGTCAATAAAAAATCTTCCTTCTAGATTTCTTCCTAACTCATTATGTAGCCTAGTTAAATGATGGTCTATATCAAACTTATTTAATACAAACTTATTGATTGGAACTGTGATATCTGTTCTCTGCATCTTCTTGTCTTCAATATCATTATATATTTGTGTTAAATTATTTATCTTTTTTGAATTACAAATATCAGTCCAAACTTTCTTTTTATCATATCTCAACTTAGCTGAACCAAAAGTATTATATATTATTCTTTTATTTCTAAACTTAGGATTCCTTCTCCTAAATGCTTCATCTGTTAAAGATCCTAATTGACTTTTTATAATTCTATTTGTAAGATTAAATGTTAAAGGAGTAACATCTTTTTTTTCTGGAAGAATTGCTACTTGATCTGCAAAGTACTTTGAAAGAACTGTAAAAGAAATGATATGATGGCAAGTAGGTAGATTAAAAAAATTATCAAGCTCTGTTAGGCATGCAAAGGCTCTTCTTTTTTTTATCTGTAAATCATCACTAGATATTAGGCCTGTATCTAAATCAGGAGTAAATGCTATAAAATAAATGTCTATCCGTTTATTTTTATACAGACTATTCTTAGTAATAAGTTCAGTAATTTTTCTTACGATAATAGATGAAATATAATCACCAAGAGAAAAATAAATAATCACATTTATTCCATCCTCCATTTGAGCTCTTGTCTCATTTAAGAGATATATACTTTCAAGGCTTTCTTTAATAGAATCGTTTAAAACATTTTCCTGTTTATTAAAAACAGTAAAGTTGTCTTTATACGATTTCTGTTTACTAAATTTAAACTCTGCAAGTGTTTTTTCTTCTCCATTACCATGTTTAAACACTAAATGAGAATCTATATTTAAGGATCCAATAACATCAACTATTTGTTGATTAGAATCAATAAAATTATCAAAGTTTTCTTTAGATATTTCTACTCCAAAATCACCTAAGCCTACAAATAAGGTAGCGCGCATTAGTCAGTATATTCTGCCATTATCTCATCACTAAGATGCTGCATTAGAGCACTCTCTTTCTCTAACAGTTTATAAGTAGCTTCAGACCTAGGATCTTTGTCAGATGAATCTCTACCAGGCTTTGCAAAGTTATCTATATAATTAGTGTTCGGAGGGGATTCCTCTTCATTTATAAAACTGGTCCAAAGGTTGGTTCTTTCTTCCTGTGACATAGCTTGAAGGGTCTTCTTTATTTCTTTTGCTAATTCGATAGACAACTTACTATTATGTCTAAAGTGTTCAAATGCTTCATGTCTCCACTGACTTTCAAGAGAGAATTCATTCTTCCGTGTATCTCCAAGTGTTTTACTAAATATTTTGTACTTGTTTCCTCTTTTTCTAAAAATTCCTTTAATACTGTTTGAGAATTTGTATAAAACAAAGCCCCAACACCAAGTAAACAGATCTTTCTCTTGAGTATTCTCTTCTCCAGACAAACTTAGACGCAATCTATCCATTGCAAGTGTCACACGTTTGTCTGTATCACAACTAACAGTCTCATTAAGATCTGTATAATCTGCATGATATTTCATAATATTTGGAAATAGATCTATACGAGCTGGATAAAATAATGACTCGGCAGAAAGAACGAAATGATTCTTTGTAATTGAATACTCAATATCATGATTAGCACTATACTTAAAATGATCCCCATCTTCAGGAACTCCCCATAATTTACTAGGAGTCCAATATCTAATCTTATTTTTACATGTATCTAAGTTTAAATCAGTTAATGGTTGAGACATTAAATCTAACTCTTTATAAACTCGAGCTAAAGCTTCTGGATCATTACTTAATTTTTTAACATATGAAGTAACACTACCATTCTTTAATTGTTTTATAGTTGTAGAGCTATTTATAGAGTTCTTGATAATCTCTGTGAGATTATTTTTGTCTGTACTATGTGGAGGAATGCTAACATAGCTGTATAGCGAAACTCTTGCCCCTAAAAGAGTAGAAATCTGTTGCTGCTCTTCCATTTGATCATCGTTTAAATACCTTAAAGCAACATTCTTGGTAAATGGTCTTTTCCCTTGACCATTCAAATTATCTAAATACGTTTTTGCATCTTTTTGCAGTCTCTCCTTTACCAAATCCATATTATTATTGAATGAAAGTAAATTATTTTT
>Ga0208879_1004555_pt1 | contig 10758 bp, 7 predicted proteins | sample Knorr_S15_td_Bot_FD_185605 | JGI IMG/M metagenome (GOLD analysis project Ga0208879, IMG submission 185605) | Marine microbial communities from Southern Atlantic Ocean transect - Knorr_S15_td_Bottom_ad_5009_LV_A (SPAdes) (version 2) | ecosystem: Environmental > Aquatic > Marine > Oceanic | place...
AGAGCGCGAAACAGGCCAGGCAACGGGCTTTCAACAATGCGGTTCCATCTCTATTGCCAGCCATCCTGAGCGGCTGCGAGAGCTGCGCCGGCAAGCCGATTTTGCCTTGCTCAACAATATCGAAGCGCAACAGCTTACGGTTGATGAAATACTAGAGCGATGGCCGCTGATGAATCCCGATGGCGTGCTGGGTGGTATTCATGTGCCTAGCAATGGCTACATCAACCCTATTGATTTGACCATGGCCTTGGCCAAAGGCGCACGTTTGCATGGCGCTCAAATTTTTGAAAACACCAAGGTAAAGGATGTGGTGGTGGAACAGAGTAAAGCCTGTGCCGTTATTACTGAACAGGGCCGTATAGAAGCTGACTTTGTGGTTAATTGTGCGGGCATGTGGGCGCGGGATCTAGGCCGTCAAAATGGAGTTCACGTGGCCACCCATGCCTGCGAACACTACTACCTAGTTACCGATACTATTCCCGGCTTGTCGAAGGACTTACCCGTATTGCGGGCCTACGATGATTGCACTTATTTTAAGCAAGATGCTGGTAAGTTGCTGTTTGGTTTTGCCCATAACAAGGTGAAACCTTGGGGGATGGAAGGCATAAGCGAAGACTTTTGTTTTGATTCCCTGCCTTTCATCGATGATGACGTTATGGATGTGCTAGAAATGGCCATGCATCGAGTACCAGCCTTGGAAACGGCAGGTATTCGCACCTTTTTTAACGGCCCAGAAAGCTACTCTTACGATGGCAACTTTACCCTAGGTGAAGCGCCTGAAGTGAAAAATTATTTTGTCTTGGCAGGCGTTAATTCCACTGGTATTCAATCCGGTGCTGGGGCCGGGCGCGCCTTGGCGCAATGGATAATGCAGGGTTATCCGCCCATGGATCTGAACGACATGGACCCTGCTCGTATTCAGGAATTTCAAGCCAGAGATTTGTACCTACAATCGCGAGCGCCAGAAACGCAAACCCGCACCTACGCCATGCACTGGCCTAACTATCAGCGTGAAACCGTAAGGCAGTTGCGCAAAACACCTTTCTACCACAGCCTTAAGCAACATGGCGCTTGGTTTGCAGAACAGCAAGGATGGGAGCGGCCGGCTTGGTTTGCACCCAAGGGAGAAACGCCCACTACACACTACAGCTTTGAACGCGCCAATTGGTTTGCTTATGTCCAAGCGGAACAACAAGCAGCCCGTGAAGGTGTGGCGCTGATGGATTATTCCATGCTGGGAAAATTATGGGTGGAAGGTGCAGATGCCGAACAATTTTTGCAGCGTATGTGCACCAATAACATGGTCATGGCTGTTGGTAAGCTAGCCTACACCTTATTGCTCAATGAGCGAGGTGGCATTGAGAGTGATGTCACCGTGGCGCGATTTAGTGCCCATAAGTTCATGATTATGAGTTCCATGGCGCGCACCCGGCGGGATAAGTTATGGCTTGAGAAGCACCTATTGCCACAAGACGATGTACGTTTACAAGATGCTACCTCGGCCTACGGTGTGCTGTCTATTGTGGGCCCCAAGAGCCGAGATTTAATGGCCGGCCTCACGGATACCGATATGTCGAATACGGCCTTTGCCTTTGCTAGTTGGCAAAACCTCTATCTTGGGCACGCCCCAGTATGGGCCCAAAGGGTGTCTTTTACTGGCGAACTGGGTTGGGAGATTTTTGTTACGCCAGATTTTGCCGATTATGTGTTGCAGCTGTTGTTAGACAAAGGCCAGACCTTGGGGTTACAGCTTATGGGCGGCGAGGCCTTAAACGCTTTGCGCATTGAAAAGGGCTATCTACACTGGGGACACGACTTGTCTTATACCGATGCACCCCATCAGTTAGGCCTTGAGTTTCTGTGCAAAACCAATAAACATCAGGCCTTCTTGGGCCAACCAGGTTATGAGCAAAGGCGCAACGAAGCTGCAGGTCCCTACCTTTGTCACCTCACTCTCACGGATGACACGCCCATGCTGCACCACAACGAGCCGGTATTGAGGGACGGCGCTATAGTGGGTTTTGTGACATCGGGAGCTTATGCCTACCATAGCCAGGCCGCAGTAGCTTTGTGTGTATTACAATTGCCGAAAGGCTGTAAAGACAAGCAATGGCTAGCCTCGGGCGAGTATAAGGTACGTATTGAAGGCCAGGATTTTGCCGCACGGGTAAGCTTGAAATCGAATTTTGATGTGCTCAATCAGCGCTTAAAGGCATAGGCGCCAAAATAGGCATTTAAATAAGCAAGGGGTATAAACATGATAGATACACTGGTTTCGCCAGCTTGGCTGGCAGCGCCTCAGCACTCAATTAAACTGGTTGATGCCTCTTGGTACCTGCCGGCCTCGGGTCGTGACGGCAAGCTTGAATACGCCAGCGGCCATATCCCTGGTGCCGTACATTTTGATATAGACCTCTGTGCTGCGACTAGTGAATTACCCCACATGCTGCCAACTACGGCGCAATTTTCTGATTATGTAGCGAGTCTGGGCATTAGTACGGACGACAAGATTGTGGTTTATGATGGCCATGGCATGTTTTCTGCGGCCAGAGTTTGGTGGATGTTTAAGTTATTTGGTAGCCATGAGGTAGCCGTACTGAATGGCGGTATGCCGGCTTGGTTAGCGGCAGGCCATGACTTGGAGTCGGGCAAAACACAGTCTGCGCAAGGTCAGTATTTGGCTAGCGGTGATCTGAGCAGAGTAGCGACAGCGGAGCAGGTCTTGGCTGGTCTTTCTAACCCGCAAATTTCAGTGCTGGATGCACGCCCTGCAGCGCGTTTTAGCGGCCAAGAAAAAGAAGCTCGGCAAGGGCTTCGCAGTGGCCATATGCCGGGCGCCCATAGCTTGCCGTTTACCAAATTACTGGATGATAACCAGTGTCTATTGCCGCTTGATCAACTGCAGCAAATGTTAGTGCCTTACACCAGCCAACAAGAAATTATTACCAGCTGTGGCTCTGGGGTTACCGCCGCCATTATCCTGTTGGCACTGCACTTGTGTGGCTATGACCAGGTCAAACTCTACGATGGTTCATGGGTAGAGTGGGGCGGCCGTCAAGACTTGCCCGTGGCTGTAGCCTAGCTCCAATCGAGAATGACTTTGCCACTATTGCCCGACAACATAACATCAAACCCTTGTTGAAACTCATGGGCCTTAAAACGGTGAGTTAAAATAGCGTCTATGTTTAAGCCAGATTGCAGCATGGATGCCATTTTGTACCAGGTGTCGTACATTTCACGGCCATAAATGCCTTTGATGGTTAAGCCCTTGAATATTAGCTGGCTCCAATCGATGGCCATTTTTTCGCTGGGTAAGCCGAGCATGGCAATTTTTCCGCCATGATTCATGGTGGCTAGCATCTGCTCTAGGGCGGGTATGGCACCGGACATTTCCAGGCCTACGTCAAAGCCCTCATGCATGTTTAGCTCTTGCATCACCTGGGTTAATTGGGTGCTGCTCACATCAACCGCACGGGTGGCCCCCATTTGCTGCGCCAAAGCTAACCGATAGGGGTTGATGTCTGTGACTACCACGTTGCGGGCTCCAGCATGGCGAGCAATAGCGGCGGCCATTAGGCCAATGGGGCCCGCCCCGGTAATGAGCACATCTTCACCCACTAGATCAAAACTCAAGGCCGTGTGGGCGGCATTGCCTAAAGGGTCAAAAATGGCCGCATGGGCATTGTCTATTTGGGCCGCCACGGGGAACACATTTTCGGCAGGCAAGCTTAAGTATTGGGCAAAGGCACCATTACGATTAACCCCAACTCCCACTGTGTGAATACACAAATGACGCCTGCCAGCACGGCAGTTACGGCAATGGCCGCAGGTAATGTGGCCTTCACCAGAAACTCTTAGACCTAGTTCAAAACTAGTGACGTTGGCCCCAAGGGCAACAATTTCACCGACAAATTCGTGGCCAATGGTCATGCCTACTGAAATGGTGTTTTGCGCCCACTTGTCCCACTTGTATATGTGCACATCGGTGCCGCAAATGGCGGTTTGGCTAATTTTAATCAACACCTCATTATGGTTAAATTGGGGCACTTCTACCTCATTCATCCACAAACCTTCACTGGCCTTTTGTTTGGTGAGAGCGCGCATGGTTAAAGGAATATCGAGAGTTGGCTGCTTAGTTGAATGAATAGATGGGCTCATTGAATCACCCCCAATTGTTGACCCACGGCAATGAATGCCGCAATGGCCTCATCAATCTGAGCATGGCTTAAAGCGGCCGACATTTGGGTGCGGATGCGGGCCTTGTCGTGGGGCACAACGGGAAAGGAGAAACTCACCACGTGGATACCACGGGCCTGCATTAGTGTAGCAAACTGGCTTGCCAGTTGAGCGCTGCCCAGCAACACGGGCACAATGGGATGATCTTGGCCCAATAGCTCGAAGCCTGCCTGTGACAGCCCAGAACGAAGGCGTGCGGTATTGCTCCACAAACGTTGCCTACGCTCTTGGTCTTGCTCCACTATATCCAACGCCGTCAGCGTGGCAGCGCAAATAGGCGGTGCTAAAGCATTAGAAAAGAGGTAGGGCCTAGAGCGCTGGCGCAACCATTCAACCAAGGTTTTATTGGCCGCTACATAGCCTCCAGATGCACCGCCTAAGGCTTTACCAAAGGTGCCACTGATAATATGCACTCGGCCCATCACCTGACAATGTTCGTGACTGCCGCGGCCCTGTGTGCCCAGCACCCCCACGGCATGGGAATCGTCCACCATCACCAAGGCCTGATAGCGCTCGGCAAGATCACAAATGGCTTGTAGCTTGGCTATACTGCCATCCATAGAAAAGACGCCGTCGGTAACGATGAGACGGGTACGGCTGGTTTGGCTTTGTTGTAAGCACTGTTCTAACTCGGCCATGTTGCTGTTGGCATAGCGCAACCTCTGGGCCTTGCACAAACGTACACCATCAATAATGCTGGCATGATTGAGGCTGTCACTCATTATAGCGTCTTGGCCATCCAACAGGGTTTCAAACAAGCCGGTGTTGGCATCAAAACAGGAAGAGTAAAGAATGCTGTCATCAAAACCCAAGAATGTAGCCAAGCGTTGCTCAAGTTGTTGATGCAGTTCTTGGGTGCCACAAATAAAGCGTACCGAGGCCATGCCAAAACCTTGTTGGTGTAGGGCCTGTTTGGCAGCTTTAATTAAACTTGGGTGGTTGGCCAAACCTAAGTAGTTGTTGGAGCACAGGTTGATGAGTTGCTGCTTATTGCTGGTAATGGCCGCTTGTTGTTGCGAGCTGATGGGCAATTCTTGCTTGTACAAACCCTGTTCTTTCAAGTCTTTAATTTGTGAACTTAAACGTTGGCTCAGCTGGTCTAGTGCGGGGTTGGCTAGGGTCTTCATATTAGGCTCCTAATAAGAATGGGCTTTGTCGCTGGCAATTTGGCCGTAGGCGATAATGCAATGAAATACAGCTTCTACACTGCCGCTGTTAAAGTAGCTGTGGGGCCTATCGGCACAAAAGCGCAAGCAATCCATGGTCTTCAGATTGAAACTCTGGTTCTGTACTTCAACCGTAAGTTCGCCCTGCATCAGGCTAACAATTTCAATCACACCTTGGGAGTGGGCCTGAGATTTGTAGTGGTTACCTGGTTGAATGCGCGCTATTTGCACGTCAAAGGTGCATTGTTCAGGCATCTCGGTCATGGCGTGGGCAACGAACTGACCGTCGGGGCTGGTCATGTCGGCCTGCTGGTTGAAGCGTGTTAACTGAGGCGGCATTTCGTGTTTCAGCAAGCTGGAAAAAGGCACACCCAAGCCGTTGGCTATTTTCCATACTACCGAAAGAGTAGGATTGCCTGTGCCACGTTCTATTTTACTTAGGGTCAGTTTGTTAACGCCGGCACTGTTTGCTAGGGCATCTAGAGACAGTTTGTTAACTTGCCGCAGCTGTCTTAGGCGCTGGCCAAAGCGCTGGCCGGCAATTTTGAATTCTTGGTCAGCTTGGGTGTCAGACATAGGCTATGGGCTCGAATAGATTGAATGTACAAGCCGAAATCGTATATTAAAATATACATAAAGTAAATTATAATATTAATGGTTTTAGAGAACGCTGTGCCTGCTTTACCTAGGTGACTTTTTGTGGCTGATGCCCGCTAGGGCAGATCCACCTACAATTGCGATGCAGGCCCAAACTAAAGCCCAGCTAGGCTGTGTTACACCGGCTAATATCAGCAATAATACAGAGATTAAGGGCGCGCTATAGGCTAATACGCCGAGTAGCTGTAGGTTGCCATGTTTGACGCCGTAGTCCCAAGTAAAAAATGCGATTCCCACCGGGCCTAAGCCTAAACCCAATACGCCTACCCACTGGCGAGGTTCAAGATCCCACACCGTTTGTTCCCAAATTAAATGGCTCACTGTGGCTAATATCGCCGTGGCAGCACAAAACCAGCCCACAGCATCCGTAGGCACGGATTTTACTAGCCTGCTAAGCACCGAATAGCTCGACCATATTAACGCGCATGCTAAGGCAAGCAGATAGCCATATAGGTGCTCAGAACTAAACTGAGTGCTGTCTTTGCTAATCAGCAACCAGCAACCCCCTAAGGCCAGTAACGCGCCTGCCACATGCCGTGCCTTTAAAGTTTCCCCCGGCAACAGTGCGGCAAACAAGACGATTAATAACGGCCACAGGTAGGCTAGCAAGCTAACCTCCACCGCCGGTGCATTGCTCATAGCTAAGAAATAGAAGGCGTGATAAGCAAAATAACTGCCTACACCTAAGAGCCAGACAAGAGGTGGTTGCCGTAGATGGCGTAAGCCTAAGTGACCTTGAGACAGCCAGCGCAGAAACATCAGTAAAAACGCCACAGTAAAGGTCATAGCCATCATTTGAAACACGGGTATGCGGCCGCCAGTGAGCTGCGTAAGCAGTGCCAGTGTGCCCCACAATAGTATCGATATAGAGCCAATAAACGTGGCTCTTTGTACCTGAGACATATACCTTCCTCAATCTGAGTTTGCCTGAAATTCTGCGGCAATAATCACTAAAAATGGCCAGTTACTATAACGTAGGTGTTCATCTATCACACTCAAACAGCACAGTTTAACTTACACGAATCTTCTGGCTTTTTAGATAGGTCACACTTTGTCTATATTAAATTTCAATATTGTCTATACAATCTATAATTTTTTGTATTAACATGTCCCTCGGGCTAAAAACTCAAACGCACAGCTTTACAAAAAATTAATGGGGTTGATTGAATGCAAGCAATGGCAAAAACCAAGGCCCAGCAGCTGTCTTGTTGGCAGCAAGCCGTTGTTGCCGAACCTTTGTCGGGTGGCCTCACTAATACTAATTTCAAAGTGCATCACATGGGCGCCGATTACGTGGTTAGAATTGGCGCAGACCTCCCCGAGCATGGCGTCATGCGCTTTAATGAACTCAATGCCAGTATGGCCGCTTTTGCAGCCGGGATTTCACCAGAAATAATCCACCATGAAACTGGCGCTTTGGTCATGCGTTTCATCGAAGGTCGCACTTTAACTGCAGAAGATATTCGCAAAACTGATGTTTTGGAACGCCTTCTGCCACTGTTAAAAAAGTGCCATTATCAAGTTCCAAAGCACTTAAAGGCAGGGGTGCTAAGTTTTTGGGTGTTCCAAGTCAATCGTAATTATGCCACCACCTTAAAAGCCACTGCTAGTACACATAAAAGCGGCCTGAGTAGGCTGATGGACATAAATGAACAGCTAGAAAAGACCGTTGGGCGAGTTAATTTGGCCTTCTGTCATAACGACATGGTGGCCGCTAACTTTATTGATACGCCAGAAAAACTATGGCTTATCGACTGGGACTACGCAGGCTTTAACAGCCCTTTGTTTGACTTGAGTAACCTGGCCACTAATAACGACCTTTCCCAAGTGCAGGAGCAGTGGCTGCTGCAGAGTTATTTTGAATGTGACCTTAGCGATGAATTATGGCGTAGCTACTGCGCCATGAAATGCGCTTCTTTGCTACGCGAATCCATGTGGAGCATGGTGTCGGAGCAGTACTCAAAATTAGACTTCGACTATCAAGCCTATACCCAAGAAAATATCACGCACTTTGATCGCGCTTACCAAGAACTGGTAGCAATTCTTGAGACATAACCCGCATGACTTTTCCCACACAAGCTGAAATTATTATTATTGGCGGCGGCATTATTGGCTGTAGTACGGCCTATCATCTAGCTAAAGAAGGCGCCAAAGATGTAATAGTGTTAGAGGGCGGGCAACTCACTAACGGTTCCACTTGGCATGCAGCTGGGTTGGTAGGGCAGTTGCGAAGTTCAGCCAATATCACCCAGTTATTGAAGAATTCAGTTGAGCTATACAAGAACCTAGAAGCAGACACAGGCTTGGCTACCGGTTGGAAAATGAATGGCGGCCTACGCCTTGCTTGCAATAAAGACCGTTGGATAGAAGTTAAACGCCAAGCCACCACAGCCCATAGTTTTGGCATGCCCATGGAGCTGCTGAGCGCCAAGGAAGCGCAAGACCTGTGGCCGTTAATGGATGTTTCTGATGTGGTGGGCGCGGCCTTTATGCCCACCGATGGCCAGGCCAACCCCTCAGACATCACCCAATCCCTTGCTAAAGGCGCGCGTATGCGGGGTGTTAAATTCCATGAGCAAACTCAGGTGACTGGCATCAGCGTTAAAAATGGTCGTGTGGTTGGGGTTGAAACCACCAAGGGCTTTATTAGCTGCGAAAAAGTGGTTAACTGCTGCGGCCAGTGGGCTAAAGAAGTAGGCCGCATGGCGGGCGTTAATGTGCCGCTGCAGCCGGTGGAACATCAATACATGATTACCGAGCCGCTAACGCCCAATGCGGTGCCGGGTGATCTGCCAACCCTACGGGATCCCGATCGCTTGATCTATTTCAAAGAAGAGGTGGGCGGCCTAGTTATGGGAGGTTACGAGCCTAACCCCATCGCTTGGGCTCGCAAGGGCATTCCCAAGAACTTCTATTTCTCACTGCTGAATGAAAATTGGGATCACTTTGAGCAACTCATGGAGCAAGCGCTGATCCGTGTCCCCGCGCTGGAAACCGCAGGCGTAAGAACGCTCACTAATGGCCCTGAGTCATTTACCCCCGATGGCAACTTTATTCTGGGAGAGGCACCTGAGGTTAAAAATTTCTTTGTTGGCGCGGGCTTCAATGCCTTTGGCATCGCTTCAGGCGGTGGAGCGGGCAAAGCCCTAGCCGAGTGGGTGCTGGCTGGTGAGCCGCCTATGGACCTGTGGCCCGTTGATATTCGTCGCTTTAGCCAAGTGCATCATGACGATGAGTTTGTTTGTCAGCGCACCCTAGAAGCCTATGGTAAGCATTACACCATGAGCTGGCCCCATGAAGAACATGCAAGCGGGCGGCCTATTTTAACCTCGCTGCTGTATCAAACCTTGAAGGATCAAGGCGCCTGCTTTGGCTCAAAAAATGGTTGGGAGCGGCCCAATTGGTTTGCGCCAGAAGGCATGGAGCCTAAAGATGTTTACTCCTACGGCCGCCAAAACTGGTTTGATGTCGTGGGTGGCGAACACCGGGCCGCGCGAGAGTCGGCGGTGGTGTTTGATCAAAGTTCATTTGCTAAGTTTGTGGTTAAAGGCGCTGATGCAGAAAAAGCCCTTTCGTGGGTGTGTGCCAACGATGTTGCCAAGCCCGTGGGTAGCCTTATTTATACCCAGTTGCTCAATGATAAAGGCGGTATTGAATGTGATGTGACCGTGGGCCGTGTGGCTGATGACGAATACTATATTGTGAGCGGAACTGGCTTTCGCACCCACGACTTTTCCTGGCTTGAGCGCAACTTGCCCCAAGGTCTTGATGTACAGCTGATTGATATCACTGAGGACTGGACCACGCTATCCCTCATGGGCCCCAATGCACGCAGCATTTTAAGCAAGATTACCGATGCTGATTTAAGCAATGATGCTTTCCCATTTGGCAGCTTGCAGTCGATTACAATCGCAGGTCATGATGTGCGTGCCTTGCGGGTAACCTTTATTGGTGAACTGGGCTGGGAACTGCATATGCCCCGTGCTGCGGGTGCAAATGTGTACCAGGCCATGATGGCTGCTGGTAGCGACTTGGGAATTCGTAACGCTGGCTATCGCGCCATTGATTCTTTGCGGCTGGAAAAGGGCTACCGTGTCTGGAGCTCCGACCTTACGCCAGACCATACACCGTTTGAGGCAGGCTTAGGCTGGGCGGTTAAACTAAACAGCAGCATGGCTTTTAAAGGCCGAGAGGCCCTAGAAAAGCTTAAACCACAAGCGCTTAAGAAGCGCTTGGTGTGCTTCACCATTAAAGACCCTGCCGTTATCCTTATGGGACGCGAGAGTATTTATCGCAATGGGCAACTCGTAGGTTACCTAAGCAGTGGCGGCTGGGGCTACACCATTGAGGCCAATATCGGTTATGGTTATGTGCGCAATGCGCAAGGGGTTGATGTGGACTACCTTAAGGCGGGGCAATACGAACTAGAAATAGCCTGTGAGCGTGTGGCCTGTGAAATTCATCTGGGCCCTTTATACGATCCAAGCATGGCACGGGTCAAAGCCTAAGCCTGATCAAAAGCCTCACCCAAGCAACAAGTAAGTAGATATTATGACCATCAAAGCGGCACTCAAAAATACCTCTAATAGGTTAATTATTCGCGACTATCTGCTTAGTCTGATACAGCAAAATGAGCTTAATCAGCAGAGCAAGCTGCCAGCAGAGCGTGAGCTTTGTGAACGCTTTGGTATTACCAGAA
>Ga0208879_1004556_pt1 | contig 10755 bp, 11 predicted proteins | sample Knorr_S15_td_Bot_FD_185605 | JGI IMG/M metagenome (GOLD analysis project Ga0208879, IMG submission 185605) | Marine microbial communities from Southern Atlantic Ocean transect - Knorr_S15_td_Bottom_ad_5009_LV_A (SPAdes) (version 2) | ecosystem: Environmental > Aquatic > Marine > Oceanic | place...
CCCATGGCAAGGGTAATTATTTCATGAGCACCAAGCAGGGGGGCGTCAAAAAAATACCGTCCGACGACATCGATGCAGGTCACCAGGACCATAACGCAGAGCAGCGCATTTGCGGCTGCGCCAAGAAGTTTGCTGATCGTCGGAATAAGCTGCAAAGTAATTATTTGCCTCCTTCAATTTTGGCCAATTCACCCCGGTAAAAAGCAACCGCGGCTTTGCCGTCTATACCCAGTCTATCCGCATCCTTGATCCATTTTGGCTCAATCGCGCTCCAGCGTTTTTTCAGTTCCTTCATGGCAACGGCGGGAAGCGGCTTAATCTGGATGCCGGCTTTTTTGGCATCGCCCACAGCTATCTTTTCATTTGCATCCCAACCCGCGGCGTAACTGCCAAATGTCTCTCCCGAAACACGCATGATCGCATCGCGCTGACCGTCAGCGAGGCCGTCGAATTTTTTCTTATTGAGAACCAGGAAGATGGAAGTGTTGCCAACGCCGCCCGGAATCGGCGTGGCATATTTCACGAATTTTAAAAGCCTGAATTCTTTGATGCCGCCGTAATTACTAAACGTGCCATCGACAACGCCTCTGGAGAACTGCTCATAAGCAAAAGGCAGAGGAATGCCGACCACGGCGGAGCCCATGAGCTTGGCGGGCAAGACCAGCGATCCGGCAGCCAATACTTTTAACGATCTAAAACCCTTTATGGAGGTGATGGCCTTTTTTGAATTAAAAATGAGCGTTGGCGGCGGGCTGACGAGCCCGACAAGTTTGACGCCTTTATATTCTGACGCTTTGCCAAATTTCTGAACCGTGCGCCATGCGGCGATAGAAGCGGCGCGGGCAGATCGGGCGGAGAAAGGCAGCTCGGAAACGCGTGCGGTAACGGTTTTCCGCCGGGTAAAATGGTGAATGCCCATGCCGGCATCCGCAACTCCCGTTGAGACCATTCTGAGCTGGCGGTTAATCGGTGCCAATGAAGACGAAGTAAACTTAATTTTGATCGTTCCGTGGGTCGCTTTAAGTATTGCTTCTGACCATGGCTTAACAATCTTGGTGAACATCGAAGTTGTGCGCGGCAAGTACAAATTGAAGAGAAGCTCGTTTGCGGCGCGAGGCGGACCGGCCGATTTTTTACGAGGATCGGTACTCGGGCAATCGACCCCTTGAAAGAAACCAAGGATTTCTTTGGCGTCTAAACTGCTGGATTTATCGCAATCCATTGTGTCAAAATTCCCGACCAAGGGACCGGCGGCTTCACTGCGTTCAATTCGGTTGTTGTTGTTGGCATCCCGCATTTTGGCAAGAGGAGGTAGTTCTGGATCTTTAGCCTGCACAGGCGTTGAGACAGAAAAAAGTGCGGCCACTGAAAAGCTTATAAAAATTGGCGATAAACGCATAACATATTTCCCCGTTAATTCTTCTGATGCGTCATTGATTAACATAGGCGACGAGATAACCGGCTTCTTGGTCAAATCCCAAAAGGATATCTGTCTCAATGGACGGCAATAACCCGATCTCAACCGTTACTTCGATATCCTCAATCATGCCAATTTTATGAAAGCCTTGATCGGGCAGTTTTGAGCGGGCAACCGGCACAGCGTTAAATCCGATTTGGCAGCAAGAATCGGGCGGATGTTTAACAATGGCAATGACGCCATCCTCTAAATGATCGCGTATTTGCGCAATCGCAGGCATCGCATTTTCTTTAACTTTCAAATGCTCACCAAATTCGAGATCAGGCATTATCCTATTCTCCGGCTCCGGGTGGTTTGCCACTTTGTTTCTCGGCTTGTTTATTGGCCGCAATGGCTTCTTTGCTCATTCCGGTTGGATTGTCGCCAAATGCCGGGCCCGCCGGGACGTCCGGAATCTCGGCGCCATTTTTGTGCACATAGGCTTCCTCTTCATTGACGATTAAATGGGCGCGGATAGGGGTCTTGTTGCGAATTACGTCGGAAGCGTAGCAGCCGTCTTCTGCATGTTTGAGCAACTCGATCAATTTTTCCTTTGGCGCATCAGATTGCATATCGATATTGAAAATTATGCCAAGCGAGGCTTGCTCTAAATCGGCAATACCAAACTTGCGCCGATTGTCCCAAAGCACGGTCGCCTCGACTTCAAGGCTATTGTAGTGGATATCTAAAAACCCTGCGCTTTGTGTTATATGGCTGGTCAGGCAAGCTGCTGCGCCGGCCGTAAAGTATGCCATCGGTGAAGGCGCAAGACCGCCGCCGCCGCGCTCAACAGGTTCGTCAATTTGAAAGGTGTGACCTTCAGCCGTGGCTTCAAACAAACGCTCTTTGATAACACGCACCTTGGCTTTTGGCGCGCCGATCGCAGGACGATCGGGGTTCTGTCCCATGCGTTTAGTGACGCTTTCAAATATATTTTTAACCTTGCCCCAGTTAATCTGCACGTCTTCAGACATTGATGTCTCCCAACAAGTTTTTAGGCGCTGCGTTTTTCAAAGCTACGGTCAAATGCCGCTATGAAATCGGTTATTCTATCAGCACGTAGCGCCGTGTGGTCTTTAAAAATTATGTCCGCCAATTCTTCTTCGCGATTTTGAATGGCCGCGACGACATTTTGGTGCTCAGCATAAGGAATACTGAGATCATGTGGCTCATCGTGAAAAATACGGCGATAGGGGGCGAGACGTTTATTGAGGCCATCAATTTGAGCTTCCAAAATTTCGTTATGCGCAGCGTGATGGATCATCTCGTGAAATTTTTTGTTGAGCGCCGGGAAGGCGTCGCGATTCCCTTTGCTGATAAGTTTTCCGATCTTTGCATGCAAGGTTTCAAAATTCGCGCGTTCCTGTTCGGTCATGCGGCGCGCTGCTAGCCTTGCGCTTAACCCTTCGAGTTCGGCCAGTACTTCATACATTTGGATAAGGTGTTGAACACTGATTTCAGCGACAACGGCACTTCGATGCGGCTGCATTTCGACCAAGCCAGCACTTGCCAATTCAACCAAGGCTTCGCGCACCGGTGTTCGAGAGGCACCAAAGCGCCGAGTAAGCTGGGGCTCATCGAGGCGATCCCCGGGTTGCCGCACACCGGAAATGATTTCATTTTCCAACACGTCTCGAATGTTATTTGCGCGCGTAACCATGAAATTGGGGCCTATTGCCTCATTTTTTCTGTAGACAGTATGATATAAATCGTCATACAATTCAATCAATATCGTATATAAATATTATCAGGGTGGGTTTATGAGGCGATCTTTTCATTTGATTGCTGTTACGGCGTTGGCTTTCTCAACAGTCGCTACCGACGCATTGGCGCAAAAGCGCGGCGGCACTTTACGAGTCGCCATGAACCGGACGTTCAACGGCTTTGATACCGCCACCAATCCGACGGTGTTTCCCACCAAACTCAACGTCCAACGTGCCATCTATGAGGATTTATTCGGTCTCGATAAGGATGGGAAGATCATTCCTAAACTGGGAACGTCCCTTAAAATTTCACCTGATCAGAAAACTTTTACGGTGACATTGCGGAGGGGCGTTAAATTTTCCAATGGTGAACCGTTTACAGCCCAAGCATATAGCGATCATTTCAAGCGCGCGATGAAAGCCACCATGGTTAATTTTATCAAAGGCCAAATCGGCCCGCTGCAAGATGTTGTCGCAATTGACGATTATACGGTTGAATTTCGGATGTCGCGATCGCATACCGGTTTTAAAGCAGCGCTGACAGGTCCTTTTCAGTTTTTCTGGGTTAATGCACCGGAGCATGCCAAGAACATGCGAGCTTTTGTCAGTAAGTTGCCTGTTGGCACAGGTCCTTATATGCTCGACAGTTGGGATCAGGGCGTGTCTTTGACCCTGGTTCGAAATCCCAATTATCGCCATCCGGAAAAACAATATCTCGATAAGATCGTCATGCCGCTGATATCGCGCGAAGAGGCACGCCTCAATGGCCTCAAGGCTGGCAATCTTGATCTCTACATCACAAACTCCGGAAAAATTGCAAAATTGGCGGAGAAGGATCCAAACATTGAAGTTTTTGGCCAAGTCGACCAAGGCTCAGGCATCGTTGCGTTGGACACTTCGAAGCCACCTTTAAACGATATTCGGGTGCGCAAAGCTCTCGCCCATGCCGTCGATCGCAAAGTTGAAGTACAGGCTGCATTGGGAGGCGTCGGTGGTATTTTGGCGACAGACTGGTTTGGCCCAAAGTCCAAATGGTATTGTGGCGGCAAAACAAGCTATCCTGAATACGATCCCGCGAAAGCCAAAGCGTTACTCAAAGATTACGGCAAGCCGGTGAAGTTCAAACTCGCCGTTTTGACCTTCCCGGTCTTTTTGACAGGGGCTCAAGTTTATCAGTCTTTTTGGAAGCGGGTCGGTATCCAAGTCGAGATTGATCCACGCCCGCCGGGAGCCTCCTGGGTGTTGCCGCTATTGCGCGGTGGCTTTCAATCTTTCTTTCTAGGTATCGGCGGGGCGGTTGATCCTGGGTTCCAAGCACAGAACCTGCACTCCAAAAGTGGTGGCAATTTCTTCAAGTTCAGCCATCCCGAAGTCGACAAAGCGCTTGAAGCGACCTATCCACCATTCAAGAACCAAGCGAAACGCCAAGCAGCGTTTTGTAACTATGTAACGACAGTGATCAAACATCAGCCGTTTTTGCTGCGCTATCACAACACGTTTTATTCGATTTCTAAGAAATATGTAAAAGGTCCGAAAATGCCCGTTTATAAGATGAGCCATCTTCATGAGATGTGGCTTGATAACTAATTCAAATCGAGAAGGAACACTAAATTGAAACCCCTAATCGAACTGCCATTTTTGTCGCATGGCCATGCAACGCTCAAAGACGTTGAGGAGTCTGTCCGGTTCTACCGTGACTTTCTGGGCCTTGATGTCCTTAAAACCAGCCCTCGAACTCTCGTCGCACGCCTTGGCAGCAACACGGCAATTGTCGGTGTGACCCTTGGCGAAAAAGGCCTGGCAAAAGCAGCCCGTCCGTGGCTTGAGAATGCCCATTTTGGATTTGATATGGCGAGTGCCGATAATGTTAAAGACGCCCGAGAGCTTTCTCTGGAACACCAAGACAATTTTAACATTCAAAATGTTGGCGAGCTAATCGAAGGTGAGGACGGTCTATCCTTCATTCTATACGATCAGGACGGCAATTACTGGGAAATTCTTGAAAATCCAACAGTCGGATATTCTCATTATTTTGAAAATGAATGTGCCACCAAACATGCTCTCGCATCTTTCTCGGATGGGGACGCCGACAAGCGAACATCGATCCTAAAACCTCGCCTTATGTCGCATATGACCTGTGAGGTGATCGACATGGATAGATCGCAGGCTTTCTATGAGGAAATGTTTGGTCTTGAGTGTGTTCGGTTGGGCCCTAAGCGCATGTTAGGTCGGCTCAACAGCATTGCTGTCATCGATTTCATTGAGACCGACACTGAAGTTCGCGAACACAAAATGCATAATCACATTGGCTTTGATGTTGCGGGGCCCACCATCGTCGATGCGGCGCGCGAAATTATCGTCGACAATCAGGAACGCTTTGGTTTTGAAGTCATTCATAAAACCAGCGGCAGTCATGGTAGCTACGGCTTTACGTTTTCGGACCTTGATAACAATGCCTGGCAGATCGAAGATTATCCCCGCGGCGGCTATTACTGGATGTTCGAGCAAGGCGGAGATCTTGAAAACAAATTCCAGCCCAATGTCGGCGGCGTTGAGGATTGGCACGATCTGATTGATCCGGAGACTTATGAGTATGTCGGTGTTGCAAGATAGTTTGGAAGATCGGGATGAAACGAAGATTTAAAATTTTTCTACCTATCTGCGTCGGTGTGATGGCTAGTGTTTTTGCACCCGCAGCATTTGCGGGTGGCTTGAGCCCAAAACAAATTATGACCCACATGAAGATCAAATTGGAAAAGGGATTTTCCGCCGACCAAATTTCAAGTTTTCGCCGCATTGTCAGGCGGCTGGATTTAGATGGAAACGGCAAATTAAGCTTGGATGAATATGCCAAGAACAGCCATTTCCGCGGCAATCCCCGAGGCACTCGAGGATTTTTCGGCGCGGCTGATATGAATGGAGATGGCCAAATGTCGGCGCATGAATACGCCTGGCAAAGAATTATTACAGATGAAGCTCGTAAGATCTATTTTGCAATGGATGCAGATCATGATCGCCGTGTATCGCGCGAAGAGTTCCTTAAAAATAAAATCGTCCGCACCAAATCCATCGCAGCGCAGATATTTAAGAAGCTCGATACGAATGGAAATGGCGAACTCAATTTACCGGAATATTTACGAAATTGGAGCCGTTGGGCTCGGAGCGAACGTCATCTGGCGTCGTTGTTCAAATAACTACAAATATTATTTTAATTATTATTTTAATTATTGTTTTTAGCTGAGGGAAAATTAATGAAACAGATTTGGAAAATTGCAATTTTGAGTGCTGGTGGCGCGTTGCTTGCCGTTGGTCCTGCGACGGCTCAATCAAAGGGTGGCACTTTGACCGTCGGCATGGATCGGCCAATGACAGGTTTCGATTCCTCGATGAACCCAAGGCCGGAATACAATAGACGTAACGCCATGCTGCCGATTTATGAAGATCTGTTTAGCACTGGCCGTGACGGTAAAATCGTTCCCGTGCTGGGCGAAACCATGAAAGCTTCACCAGATCAGAAAACTTGGACTGTTACGTTGAAAAAGGGCATCAAGTTTTCCAATGGTGAGCCGTTCAATGCATCTGCTTATGTTGCACATTTCAAACGTTATCAATCGAGTAAAGCCTGGGGCTTTTTGCGTGGTATGGTCGGCCCGATTAAAACCGTTATTGCCAAAGGCAGCCATACGGTTGAATTTCAAATGCTGCGGCCTTTCCCGGCATTCGCGGCCATTCTTTCAAACCCGGTTTATCCAATGTGGGCAAACGCACCCCAGCATTCTCTAAATGTGGGCAAAGAGCTTAACCGTCAGCCGGTCGGCACCGGCCCTTATATGCTAGAGAAATGGATTCCAGGTGTTTCCATCACTTATGTGAAAAACCCGCATTACCGCGATCCCAGCAAACAGCATCTCGACAAGATCGTCTTTAAAGTCATCAAAGGTGAGTTGCCACGCCTGAACTCGGTTAAAAGCGGCGCCATTGATGTCATGCTGACCCGCGACGGTAAAACCGCCAATCAGGCCAAACAAGACTCGAACCTCCAAGTCCTTACCGAATTGGTTGGTGGCACGACCACCATTGAGTTTAACACCAGCCGCCCACCGCTTAATGATGTTCGAGTGCGCAAAGCCTTGGCTCATGCCGTTAATCGCATGGCCGATTTGAAAGCCTCCAATGATGGTTTTGGCCGGCCTTCAACCGATTGGTTTGGGCCTAGCTCCAAATGGCATTGTGGCGGCAAAACCGGCTATCCGGAATTTAATCCGAGAAAAGCCAAAGGCCTCCTGATGGCCTATGGCAAGCCGGTGAAGTTCAAAATGGTGACCATGCCGATCAAGAATTTTATCGTTGGTGCAAAACTTCACCAAACATTCTGGAAGCGCATGGGTGTTGAAGTTGAGCTCAAAGTCGTGCCGCCAGGACCCGCCTATTTTCGCGCCGTACGGTCCGGTCAATTTGATGCATGGTTGGTGGGCATTTCAGAAGCCGTTGATCCTGGCCTTCAGGCCCAGGCATTTTTCTCTAAGAACCGCGGCAACAGTACCAAGTCCAACTTCCCGGAAGTTGATGCGGCCTTGCAAAAAGCGTGGCGGAGTTTCAAGGATGAAGCGGCACGTAAAGCTGCCTATTGCGGTTACGTAAGTGCGGTCGTGAAGCAACAGCCTATCTTGTTTCGCGCGCACAACAATTTTGCCGTTATCGCCAGTAAAAAAGTGATGGGTTTAAAAAAATCCAATCTGACGATGACGCGTCTGCAAGATACCTGGCTGGCAAAATAAGGCGTAACGAGCAATAGATGTATATTTATATTCGCCGCAAACTCTTACATCTGATCCCAATTGCATTTGCGGTGACGGCGTTGAGCTTCTTCTTCATTGACCTGTTACCGGGCGATGTTGCCGATGCTATTGCCGGTATCGGCACGGATAATGCGGTCGTCGATGAGGCGGCGGTTCAAGCCATCCGCAAAGACCTTGGCCTGGATCGCCCCATTGTTGTTCGCTATTTTTCTTGGCTGGGGAACGCTTTTCAGGGTGAGCTTGGCAAATCTTATCAGACGGGACAATTGGTGTCGGACGCCATTGGCCTGAGATTGCCAGTGACATTTCAATTGCTGGCGATGGCCCAGTTTCTAGCCGTCTTATTTGCCATTCCCGCCGGTATCATCGGCGCCTACCGTGCGGGTAAAGTGACCGATAAATTTGTCACAACTCTGACCTTTGCATTTTTGGCGGCGCCCAGTTTTATCATTGCGATTATCTTAGCGTTTTTGTTTGCCGTGATGCTCAACTGGTTTCCAGCCACCGGCTACATTCCTTTCTCTGAAGACCCAATTGGCAATCTGCGGTCCTTCACACTTCCGGCGTTGGCCTTAGCCTTGATCGAATGGCCAATTCTCAGCCGGGTATTGCGCAATGATTTGATTGAAACCTTGCAGGAGGATTTCATTTCACTCGCCAAAGCCAAAGGTCTCAGCAATATCTATATACTTTTGCGCCATGCTTTACGGCCCTCTTCATTTACGCTCATCACCATCGTTGGTATTCAACTCGGCAATTTGATCAGCGGTGCCGTTATCGTCGAAAGCATATTCGCGCTGCCGGGCATTGGGTCCCTGTTGGTTGCCTCTATTCATGCCCGTGAAGTTTTAATGGTGCAGGGGATTATTCTGGTGATGGCAGTTGCGTATGTTGCGATCAATCTCGCTGTCGATATTCTCTACGGGGCGCTTGATCCGAGGATACGCCAATGACAGCCGTGTCGGTGCAAGTCGCCGCCTCCAAAAAGCGTAATGAAGGTCTAAATATAGGCTTTTGGCTGCCGGTCGCCTGGATGGGCATTCTTTTGTTTACCGTCGCATTTGCCGATGTGCTTCCCGTGCGCGATCCGACGATAAGCGATTTTACCGCGCTCAAAGCACGTCCAAGCCTGGAGTTCTGGCTCGGCACAGATGTTCTAGGCCGCGATATTTTTGCCCGTGTTATTCATGGCGCGCGCATTTCTCTGACGGTGGGATTTTTTGCCCCAGTTTTTGGCATGATCATCGGCCTGTTTTTCGGCATGATCGCCGGGTATTACCGCGGCAAGTTTGAATCCGTGGTCATCGGTATCGTTGATATCATTTTGGCCTTCCCAAATATTGTGCTCGCCATGTGTATTCTGTTTTTCGCCGGCGCGACAATGATCAATCTGATCATCGTTCTATCAGTGACCTCGATCCCGGCAAATACACGGATTGCACGGGCCTCAACTTTGGTTTTCGCTGGGCGCGAGTTTGTGTTGGCGGCGCGCGCGCAAGGCGCCTCGAAGGTGCGCATTTTGTGGTATGAAATTTTACCCAATATCCTGTTGCCGCAATTGGCTTATATTCTATCTTTTATGTCGATCGTAATCATGATCGAAGGATCGCTCGCATTTCTAGGCGTCGGCATTCCTCCACCAACACCAACTTTGGGAGGTATGATCGCGCAAGGATTTCCTGATATTAATACCGACCCACATATTACGTTTCTACCGGCACTGTTCTTGTTTCTAACCGTGCTGTCGCTCAATCTCATCGGAGATCACCTCCGTAAAAAAATCACCGTGCGCCAAAGTGCGTTATAAATCAAAAAGGGACGATCATGGATGCTTTAGAAAAATTAACCATCAAAGACGAATGCCAGTCGCTGTCTCTGCGCTTTGGCAGACTGCAGGATGAGCGGCGTTATGATGACCTGCCGGAGCTTATGACGTCGGAGGGAAGCTATACGCGCCTTGATGAAGAATTATCAATGCAGGATTTCATTGCCTGGGTCGCAACCATGCCGCCCAACAAAACGCGGCACTTCGTGACAGGGACAGATTTTAGCGAGATCAATGAAACCTCCGCTAAAGGGATCACCTATTACACACTCTATCTTTATGGCGGTGACGAAGAAACGCCCTATCCTTTGAACGGCCCCTTTGTGGTCGGCGAGTATCATGAAGAATTTGCAAAGACGGGCGCGGGTTGGAAAATTAAGTCTCGCGCCGCTCACATCATATTTCGTAAGCTCAAATAGGAGAAATCAATGGCTATTAATGGAATTGATGCAGTTACGTTTGGTGTCACAAGTCGCATTAAGGCGGCAAAGTTTTTGGACCAATGGGGATTGAAAAAAGTAAAATCCGGCAAATATGGCGCCAATTTTATTTGCGCAGATGGCACGGAAGTCAATTTCCGCGACCACAAAAGTAAGAAATTGCCTACGGCCATTCAAAAAGGCTCAACCGTGCGTGAAGTCATATGGGGTGTGAATAAGAAATTCGAGATCAATGCCATCGCCGATGAGCTTTCCAAAGACCGCAAGGTTAATGTGCTGAAGGATGGCTCGATTCGCACAGTAGATGACATGGGGCTCGGCATTGGTTTTCGTGTTTCTCAGCGCAAAAAACTAAAACCCAAACCGTTGACTTTTAATAGACCCGGTGATGATGTTCGGATCGATACCCCGGCAACGTTTTACAAGCGCGCCCAACCGCAAACCATCAGTCATATCGTATTTGGTGTGCCGGATTATCGGATTGTTGAACAATTCTATGGCCGCATTGGATTTTTAGCGACCGACCGTTATC
>Ga0208879_1004557_pt1 | contig 10754 bp, 4 predicted proteins | sample Knorr_S15_td_Bot_FD_185605 | JGI IMG/M metagenome (GOLD analysis project Ga0208879, IMG submission 185605) | Marine microbial communities from Southern Atlantic Ocean transect - Knorr_S15_td_Bottom_ad_5009_LV_A (SPAdes) (version 2) | ecosystem: Environmental > Aquatic > Marine > Oceanic | place...
ACAACTCTAACTCCTTGTGCTGATCCTACTGCTTTAACAGTTGATAGCACAGAAATTACAGCAGCTACATTAAGTTGGGCTGGTGTAGGAGCTGATCATTACTTGATAAAATATAGAGTAAGTGGTGCTACCGCATGGGACTCCTCTACAACAACAAATACTAATATAGTACTTACTGGATTAAATTCATTAACTACATACAACTGGGAGCTTGTTGCTTATTGTGAGGCAGATGGTAGAAATAACTCATCTTCTGTTGCTGGTACAGACTTTACAACTCAAAACCCTTGTACTACGCCAAATGGTTTAGGAATTTCTTTAGCCTTATTAAATAAACTAACGTTTACTTGGAACGCTCAAGCACCAGCTCATCATTATGACTTAAGATTAAGAGCAGTGGGAGATACAGTTTGGCTTGTACTTACTCCAATATATGCAAATTCAATAACAAAATCAAACTTAACTCCCGGTACGGCTTACGAGTGGCAAGTTCAAACAGTTTGTGATGCTTCAGGAAACTCATCAAGTGATTGGTCAGTATTGACAGTAAGCAGTACATTAACTCCATGTAGCACCCCAACAAACCCAACGGCTTCCGCAATACAGTTAACCACTGTTACACTAAACTGGGATGCTGCCCCAGGTGTTTACCAATATGATGTAAGGTTTAAACTTGTTGGTTCTTCTTGGGGTTCTTGGGTATATACTTCAACTACCGATTTATTCTTAGTACAAACAGGCTTGCTAGCTGGTACGGCATATCAGTGGCAAGTTAGAGCGAATTGTGATGCAAATGGTAATAATTATTCTGCTTGGGTGACAAATCAAGTAGTTACAACTACTTCAATTTGTTCTACGCCAAGTAGTTTACAAGTAATTAGTACAAATTTAACTTCAGCAAATGTTACTATAAACGGCTCATCCTCTATAAACTATTACTCTGTTATTCACAAAGAATTAGGCACTTCAAACTGGGACACAACGATCATTGTTTCTGGTTTAATTAACTCAGGTTATGCACTATTAACATTTAGTGGCTTACAAGCTGGGACAGCCTATGAGTGGCAAGTTTCAGCCGCATGTTTAGCTGATGGAAGCAATAGTTCTGCATATACTGCAGGGCCTAATTTTACAACAGAAGCCCTTTGTCCTATACCAACAAATTTAATTTCTTCAGTAAGTGGGAATTCTGTAATTTTAAATTGGGATGCAGTAAGTGGAGCAGATCATTATTCTTTAAGGTATAGAGAAGTAGGAGATTCTATTTGGAATTCATACGTCAACATAACGACAACTACATTTACAAGAAATGGTTTGGATTTTGATACTCAGTACGAGTGGCAAGTTTCAACTTCATGTAATTCAAACACTTATAATAGTTCACCATTTAGTGCAAGCGCAACATTTGTTACAGGTGGTTGTATTGTACCAACAAATCTTTATTCAGATCTAATTGGTACCGATAGAGCGACTATGAACTGGGACGCTACAGCTACTGCACATCATTATGATGTAAGAATGAGGGAAGCTGGTGGTACATCATCACTTTGCGGAGACACAACACAGCAACAGGTGTTTGTTTCAGTAACACCAGATTCGTATGCAGGTGAAACAAGTTGGAATATAACATCCGTAGATTCATTAGGAAATACAATCATTCATGCACAAGAGCAACAAGGATTCTATCAGACTGCAGGCGTAACAGTAACTACAACATACTGTATTCCAATGGGAATTCAAATTGCATTTAATATATTTGATAGTTATGGAGATGGTTTAAATGGAGCTTTATACGGAGGAGTAGATGGAGAGGTTGTTGTTACGGATGCATGTGACGATACCATATACAGCTTAATACCTTCACAAGGAGATAATCCTAATTTTGGATACACTTCTAGCAGTGCCCCTTATACATTAGTAGAATGTACCGGATGGGCAGTTAATATTACATTCATTTTTGCAACTTCACAAACTAAGTATGGTTTAACTGATGGCACTAATTATGAATGGCAATTAAGAGCAGTTTGTACTTCAGATACTTCTTCAGTTTCAAACTGGTCAACTACTCAAAGCTTTACAACATTGGCCAATTGTACTCAAAAACCAATTAATTTAACTACTACTAATATTACATTAACTTCAGCAACACTTAATTGGGATGCGGCAGCTAATGCCTTAGGTTATATTGTAAGACATAAAGAAATGGCAGGAGCATGGGGGACATGGGTATATGATACGGTTTATACAAACTCACTTGCTAAAACAGGATTAACCCCAGGAACTGCATATGATTGGCGAGCGCTTTCGTTTTGCGACTCTAATATGACTAATATCTCTGGATGGAATGGTACAACTTACATTACACCAAACTTATGTACAACACCAACCAATTTGGGGGTAGACTTTACGACTTTAGATGCTGCTACATTATTTTGGGATTTTGATCCATTAGCAATATCCTATACTTTATTTTATAGAGTATCAGGGATTGCAAATTGGGATACAGCTTCAATTGCTTTAGGGGATATTACTGTATATTCAAACATCTCCTATTATACATTGAATGGATTAAGTAATTCTAATACCTATGAGTGGGAATTAGCGGCTAATTGTTCACAGGTATATAGTAATAGTTCTGTTGCTACAGCAGGAACTAATTTTTCAACCTTAATCCCTTGTACATTACCGGTAAATATGACAACATCTAATATTGATGTATTTACAGCTACTTTAAATTGGGCTGCTGTTTCTGGAGTAGATCATTATGAAATTAGATATGCGCTTGACGGATCTTCTAACTGGTCATCAGTAGTAGTTGCAGGAACGGATTCTTCCGTAAATATTGGAGGTTTAATTTCTGATACTGCTTACCAATGGCAAATAATGGTAGCTTGTGAGGCAGGTGGGATTAATAATACGGTTTGGTCATCATCTACATTATTTAGTACAGCTGTTTGTGATGTACCTACAAACCTTTCAGTTTCTAATATCTTAACTGATAGAGCGAGTATGAATTGGTTAGCAAATGGATCACATCATTATAACATTAGATTCCGACCGCAAGGAGGAGCAACTTGGCTTAATATTAATTTTGTATATGGCAACACCTTTACAAAATATAATTTAAGTCCAGGCATTACTTATGAATGGGAAATACAATCTATGTGTGCGCAAACTATGGTTGCTTCACCACCATGGTCAGCAACTCAAAGTTTTACTACATGGGAAGATTGTAGTCTTGCACCTTCACTGACAATAACAACTAATATTACACTTACTTCTGCTGATATTAGCTGGAATACTACAACTTATGCCTTAGGCTATATTGTTAGGTTTAAAGAACAAGCAGGAGCTTGGGGATCTTGGGTATATGATACTGTTTCTGCAACCACAATAAGTAAAACTGCTTTAACTAGTAACACTCCATATCATTGGCAAGTAAGAGCTTATTGTAATGTTGAAATCACTAATTTATCACAATGGACAACAGAAGAAATCTTTTTCACCTTAATTCCTTGTAGCAATCCAACAAATCTAGGGGTTAGCGGAAATTCTGTTAGTATTACAGATGCGACTTTAGATTGGAAAGGGACCTCTGGAGCCGATCATTATGAATTAAATTTTAGAGAATTAGGAGATACGATTTGGAATAGTTTATCAATTGATGGAAATAATAATATTACTCAAATAACACCTTTACCACCAGGAGTAACAGCAACAGCATCTTCTAATGGACCGCATAATCATTTAGACTTAGAAGGATTAACTGGAGGGGTGACTTATGAATGGGAAATTATGACAGCTTGTAGTCCAGGTGGAATTAATAATTCTTCATTTGTTAGTGGACCTAATTTTACAACAGATGACGCTTGTACTTTACCTATAAATTTACATACAACAAATATTTTTACAAATAAAGCAACAATGAACTGGGTTTCTACATCAACATCAATCCATCATTATGCTATTAGAATGAGGATTGCTGGTGCAAATAACTGGAATATTAATATAAGTAATGTTACTGGGAATTCACAAACAAAGCATAGTTTAAATCCTGGCACAATATATGAATGGCAAATAGCAGCCACTTGTGTTTCGGGTAATAATATGAATAATTTTACAGCATGGTCAACAAGTGATTTTTTCACTACATTAGTAAATTGTGACACAAAACCATCTAATACTGCAAGTACAAACATCACTTTAACAACAGCAGATATAAGTTGGGATGCAGTTTCTGGTGCTCAAGCTTATGAAGTTAGATTTAAAGAATCAGGTGGAGGATGGAGTACATGGATATACACAACATATACTCAAACAACAGTTACAAAAACAGGTCTTACAACTAATACACAATATTCATGGCAAGTTCGCTCAGTGTGTGATACTACTAATTTAATTACATCCTCATGGACTCAGAAGAAAGACTTTATAACTCTAACTCCTTGTCCTGACCCTACTAGTTTGTCAGTAGGAGCTTCTAATCTTACTTATAGCTCAGCTACTTTGTATTGGATGGGAACTTATGGGGCTGATGGGTATCTACTTAACTATAGAGTTGCAGGAACATCTACTTGGACAACTGTAAGTATATCGAATACTTTTTCAGGTTCAGCTGGTATATTTGCTTTGACAGGATTATCACCTAATACAACTTATGAATGGCAAATATCTACTGCTTGTGTAACTGGTGTTAATAGTTCTTCCTTTGTTAGTGGGCCGAATTTTACAACAGCATTGGCTTGTATAGTTCCAACAGGTATGAATACAACTAACATATTATTAGATAGAGCAACAATGAATTGGACGCCTACTTCAAATGCTCATCATTATGATGTAAGATTAAGAGAGTCAGGTGGTGCTTGGATTGATCTTTTCTTTATTACATCAGCTTCAATAACTAAATATAATTTACTATCTGGCACATCATACGAGTGGAAAGTAAGAGGAGTTTGTTCAACTGACTCTTCAGATGTAACTATATGGACAACATTACAAACATTTACTACTTTATCTCCTTGTACAAAACCACAAAATACTATAGTAACTTCAATTACCACCACTACTGCAACCTTAGGTTGGGATGCAGTTGGTGCCGCAACATCATATGATGTTAGATTTAAATTAACAACTGCCGCATGGTCTGATTGGGAATATACTTTTGGAATTAATTCTGATTCATTATTCAGAGATAGTTTAAGTGTGGGCACCTCTTATCATTGGCAAGTACGTGCAGTGTGTGGTTCTACAGCAAATATGTCCGGATTCACCTCTTACAATACTTTTGCCACCTTATCAGGTAGTAGAATTACTGCTGGAGATGTAGACTTAGCAGTAAACTTAAATGTTTATCCAAATCCGACTAGAGGATTGTTTAACATTAACTTTATATCTGAAGAGCTTGATAATTTTGAGGTTTTAATTGTTGATGCATTTGGAAAAGTAATTATCCAAGAAAGCAAAAAAGACTTTATTGGAGAGTATACTAAACAAGTAGACTTATCTGAATATCCAAGAGGTATTTATATGGTTCAGATCAAAACTGAAAATTCATTTGTAAGCAAAAGAATTGTATTGCAATAATAAATTTGCGAGATTCATAAAATCTCTATATATTTGCAACCGAAAATAGAGAAGAAAGAGGAAGAGGCAGTAGCCTCTTCTTTTTTTACTAGCCTATGATATCAAAGGAGGAAATAAGAAAAGTTGCAGAACCAAAGATTAAAGAACTAAATGGTTTTTTAGTGGATGTAAAAGTGAATACTGCCAATGTTATCACTGTATTTTTCGATAGAATGGAGGGAGTTCAGGTAGAGCATTGCTTGGCAATCAGCAAATATGTAGAGGAACATTTTGATAGGGAAGTAGAGGATTATGAGCTTACGGTTTGTTCTGCAGGTCTTGATAATTCCTTTAGGGTTGATGAGCAATATCAAAAATACATTGGAAAAGAAGTTGGCGTATTACTTACTAACGGAAAAAGAAAAACTGGAATTATCTTATCATTTGATGATACTTTGCTATTAGAAGTTGCAAAAAAGAAAAAAGGAAGCAGAAAAGAATATATTGTGGAAGAAGTAAGCATCCCTAAAGTAGAAATAAAAGAAACAAAACTTAAAATAAATTTTAAATAAAAGTAATGGAAGTAGAAAATCTAATTGAATCGTTTTCAGAGTTTAAAGAGGTTAAAAATATTAATCGTGAAACTATGATGAACATCTTAGAAGATGTTTTTAAAGCAGTATTGGATAAAAAATATGATGAAAAAGGTAACTTTAATGTCATAATTAATGTTGATAAAGGGGATTTAGAAATTTGGAAAAATAGAGAGGTTGTTGAAGATGGAGAAGTGGAGAATCCTATTGCACAAATCTCATTATCAGACGCTTTAAAAATTGAAGATGATTATGAAGTCGGTGAAGAAGTTTCTGAGCAAGTAAGTTTTGAGTCAGAATTTGGCAGAAGACAAGTGCTTTCTATTCGCCAACACTTAATGGCGCGTATTGCTGATCAGCACAGAGACGAACTCATGAAAAGATATACTGATAGAATAGGAGAGATTATTCATGGTGAAGTTTACCAAATTTGGCGGAATGAAATTTTATTACAAGATGATGATGGCAATGATTTATCTTTACCAAAGACAGAGCAGATACCTAAAGACTACTTTAAAAAAGGAGAATCAGTTAGAGCGATAATTAAAGAGGTAACCCTAAAAAACAATAAAGCAAACATTGTGCTTTCTCGTATTGCTCCTGAATTTATTGAACGCCTTTTTGAACAAGAAGTTCCTGAAGTATTTGATGGCATTATTACCATTAAAAATGTAGTTAGAGTCCCTGGTGAAAGAGCAAAAGTAGCAGTAGAATCCTATGATGATAGAATCGATCCTGTAGGCGCTTGTGTAGGGATGAAGGGATCAAGAATACATGGTATTGTTCGTGAGTTGAAGAATGAAAATATTGATGTAGTAAATTATACTGAGAATTCTCAATTATTAATTACACGCGCATTGAGTCCTGCGAAAATTACTTCTGTAACACTTGATGATGAAAAGATGAGAGCGAGTGTTTATATGGATGCAGATCAGGTATCATTAGCAATTGGTAGAGGAGGGCATAACATCAATTTAGCTGGAAAATTATCAGGATATGAAATTGATGTTTATAGAGATGAAAATAGTTTTGAAGATGATGTTGCAATTGATGAGTTTACAGACGAACTAGAAGGATGGGTAATTGATGCTTTAAAAGGTATTGGATGCGACACAGCAAAAAGTGTCTTAGATATCTCAGCTGCAGATTTAGTGTCTAGAACAGATTTAGAAATAGAAACGGTAGAAGATTTACTGAACATTTTAAGTTCAGAATTTGAGGATTAAAAACAATTAAGAGCTTAGTATGTTAGATAAAAAAAATGTAAGGTTAAATAAGTTAGTTAAAGAGTTTAATGTCAGTATTGACAGAATCTACTCCTTTTTAGAATCCAAAGGAATTCAGGAATTAAAACCTAACACCAAAGTATCTCATGAAATTTACATGGAACTTTTAGGAGAGTTTGATTCTGAAAAGAAAGCAAAACTATCAGCTGAATTATTAGCAAAGGAGCAAGAATTAGAAAAAGCGGAAGAAATAATTAAACAAGAAGAAATTGAGCAGCAAGCAAAAAAAATAGCAACTGATGAAAAACCTAAATTAGAGAAAGGTGAGGCACCTAAAATATTAGGTAAAGTTGATTTATTCCCTAAAAAAACCGAAACTCCTGTAAAAGAAACAACTGAGAAGTCCCTAAAAAAAGAAGATGATATAATAAAAGTAAATGTAGGGAAACTCAGAGGGGTAAAAGTAACTGGAGAAAAAATTGATCTTGATAAATTTAAAAAACCTGAAAAAGCCGAAAAGAAAAAGAGAGTTAGAATTGTAAAAGCAAAAGTTGATCCAAAACAGTTTAGAAAATCCAGAAAGAAAACAAAAGAGGTAATCGAAATTTCCCCTGAAGAAGCTCAAAAGAGAGTAAGAGAAACTTTAGCAAAATTACAAGGAGGAGGTAAAAAATTATCTGTAAAAAATAGAAGAGAAAAAAGGATTGCTCATAAAGAGGTTGCCAAACAAGAAGATAAACAAAGAGAAGCTTCAGATAAAGTAATTAAAATTGCAGAATTTGCTACTTCAAGTGAATTATCAACTTTAATGGATGTTCCTGTTACTGAAATTGTAACTACATGTATGAGCTTAGGAATGATGGTGAGTATGAACCAAAGGTTAGATGCCGAAACAATACAAATGTTGGTTGAGGATTTTGGTTTTAAGGTAGAATTTGTTGGTGTTGATGTTCAAGAATCCATAGAAGAAATTATTGATAGTGAAAATCAGTTAGAAGAAAGAGCTCCTATTATTACGATAATGGGACATGTTGATCATGGAAAAACTTCTCTAATGGACTATATCAGAGAAACAAATGTAATTGCTGGTGAATCTGGTGGGATTACGCAACATATTGGTGCTTATGAGGTGACTTTAGAGAATGGAAAGCACATTGCCTTTTTAGATACTCCTGGACATGAGGCATTTACAGCTATGCGTGCCAGAGGGGCAAAGGTTACCGATATTGTAGTGGTGGTTGTAGCTGCAGATGATAAAGTAATGCCACAAACTAAAGAGGCTATTAGTCATGCACAAGCTGCAGGTGTTCCTATTATTTTTGCGATAAATAAGATTGATATACCAACTGCTGATCCTGAAAAGATTAAAGGAGAACTTGCTGAAATGAATTTATTAGTTGAGGATTGGGGAGGAAAATATCAATCACAAGACATCTCAGCAAAAGAAGGAACTGGAGTAGCTGAAATTTTAGAAAAAATTGTTTTAGAAGCCGAGATGCTTGATTTAAAAGCAAATCCGAACAGAAATGCACAAGGGACTGTTATTGAGGCTTCTTTAGATAAAGGTAAGGGATATTTATCAACTATTTTGGTGCAAAAAGGAACTTTAAATCTTGGAGATTATGTGCTTGCAGGTTCTTTTTCAGGAAAAGTAAAAGCTTTATTGGATGAAAGGGGAGTTGGGAAAGAAATGGCAGGACCTTCCACTCCAGTTGTATTATTAGGACTGGATGGAGCCCCTAATGCAGGTGATGAATTTCATGTGATTGATAGCGAGCAAGAAGCTAAGAAAATTGCATCCAGAAGATCACAATTACAAAGAGAGCAAAGTGTAAGAACCCAAAAACACTTAACACTTGATGAAATAGGAAGAAGAATAGCTCTTGGAGGCTTCCAAGAAATTAATGTAATTATTAAGGGTGATGTTGATGGTTCAATTGAGGCATTATCAGATTCATTACAACAACTTTCAACTGAAGAAATTAAAGTAAATATCATTCAAAAAGCAGTAGGTCAAATCTCAGAATCAGATGTTATGCTAGCTGCCGCTTCAGACGCAATTATAATTGGGTTCCAAGTAAGACCATCTCTGCAAGCTCGAAAACTTGCTGAATCAGAGCAAATTGATATTAGGTTATATTCAATTATTTACAAAGCTATTGAAGAATTAAAATTGGCTATGGAAGGAATGTTATCTCCAGATATTGAAGAAAAAATTGTGTGTAATATTGAAATACGAGAAGTCTTTAAAATATCAAAAATAGGAACTATTGCAGGATGTATGGTACTAGATGGTGCGTTAACAAGAAACACTATGGTAAGACTAATACGAGATGGTGTTGTTGTTTATACTGGTAAGTTATCATCATTAAAACGATTTAAAGATGATGTGAATGAAGTAAAAAAAGGATTTGATTGCGGAATGTCAATTGAAAACTTTAATGATATAAAAGTTGGCGATATCATTGAAGGCTTTGAGGAAATAGAAATCAAAAGAGTTTTAAAATAAGTTACTTTTCAAGCTGAGAAAAATTAATAATCTCAGGGACAGGATATGCGCCAGGAAATTTTTTACTTATCTGGTGCTTTATTTTTATAGCCTCTAGTTTTGTCCTGCAATTCCCCACTCTAATTCTATAATAAGGTTCATCATATTCCAAAAGAACAGGAATATCTGGGTAAAGTTTTATAAATTTTAATTTTAGCTGAAGTATTTCAGCCTCTTTTACTTTGAATTTTAATTGTACTCTCCAGCCGTCAACCCCCCCCCTTTCTTTAAGAATGGCTTCATATTTACCAACTAAGTCATTAATCCCTTGCTCATTTATACTAATAATTGTTCCTTCATTTACGAATGTTGTATCAGATTGTGCTTGGACACATAATGGGAAAACACATAAAAAGAAAATTAATTTTTTCATCCCTCAAAAATATAAAATAAAATGAATTTGCTTTTCTTATTTTTGCAATGTGAGATATACCTATAAATATAAGATTAATTCTACTCAGGATTTAGTTGATAAATTGCTTACAAAAAGTAAAACAACTAATTACATCAGTATTTTATTATCAAATCAAGAAAAGAAAGGATCAGTTTTCCCAAAGAAGTACATTAATTATGATTTGATTGCTGGGGTAGGAAAGTTAGATGAACTAAAGTGTAATGATAATTCATTTCAAACTTTAAGAACATTTCATAACCAACACTCTGATTGGATGTTTGGCTACCTTTCCTATGATTTAAAAAATGAAGTTGAGGATTTAGATTCAAAAAATAAGGATGGAATTAAAGCAAATGCCCTCTCCTTTTTTATTCCAACTTATGTACTGCTTTTAAAAGGCAATAAATTAGAGGTGCTAACTTTTCAATCAA
>Ga0208879_1004558_pt1 | contig 10753 bp, 7 predicted proteins | sample Knorr_S15_td_Bot_FD_185605 | JGI IMG/M metagenome (GOLD analysis project Ga0208879, IMG submission 185605) | Marine microbial communities from Southern Atlantic Ocean transect - Knorr_S15_td_Bottom_ad_5009_LV_A (SPAdes) (version 2) | ecosystem: Environmental > Aquatic > Marine > Oceanic | place...
CTGGGAAGACTTCGAAATCAGGATCGGCCAATCTGCTGTGTCGCTTGGTCGGCAGCCGTGTGAGCCTCTGACCAGCGAGGCGTCCAGCGGCACGACATCCATCAGCATCCGGAAGCCCAGTTTCTTTTTCAGCAACTTGAGCATCACTCTTGCCGTCGAGCCGCGCACGGGATCCTTGAACAATTCAACCGGGTCGTAGCCCGGTTTGCGGTGGATGTCCACGCAGCGCGCGAAGTCCGGCGCCACCGCATCATCCAGCCAGTAGTAGTAAGTGAACCAAGCGCTCTCGGCGGCGATGGCAACGAGATCGCCCGCCCGCGAATGGTCGATGCCGTTGGCTTGTTTCTCCGCTTGGCCCCAGACCGCCGCCACGCCGCCGGTGCCCTCGAGCAAGGCGCGCACGTCACGCTCGATCGATTTGTCGTTGAGGTAAACGTGAGCCACTTGGTGGTCGGCCACGGCGAACGCGCGGCTGTTCCCGCAGTCGAGGCGCTCAAGGCCAAGCTCCTCCTTAATGGTGAGCCAGCCGCGTTCGCGGAAAAGCCGGTTGAGATGAATCGGTTGCTCGACCGGCGTGACGCCGTACTCGGAGAGCAAAACAACCTGCACGCCGCGCGCCTCAAAAAAGTCAATCAACCCGCCAACAATCCGGTCGATGCGTTGCAGGTCACTGGCAATCTCCGGGTGCGCCGGGCCGAGCCGCTGGAGGTTGTAATCGAGGTGCGGCAGGTAAACCAAGTTAAGCGTCGGTTGCTGTTGTTGCTCGATCCACTTGGCCGCGTTGGCGATCCATTCGCTGACTGCTTCCGGCTTGCCGGCGGGCGACTGCTGCCCGGCCATTGGCCCCCAAAACGCGGGGAAGGGGAAGTCACCAAGTTCCGCCTTCAGCGTAGGCCGCAGCTCTTGCGGCCAAGTGTGAATGTCAAAATGCTTGCTGCCATCCGCCGGGTACATCGGGCGCGGCGTCACTGACCATTCGACGTCGGCGTACATATTGAACCACCAAAACATCGACGCGCAAGTGAAGTCGCTGCTGGCCAAGCGCAGGTCGTGCCACAGCTTGGGCGACTGCACAGTCTGGTTCGGTTGCTTCCAGAAAGTGACCTCGGCCAGTTCGTGGTTGTACCAGCCGTTGCCGACGATGCCGTGGTCGCTTGGCCGTTTGCCGGTGAGGTAGTTGGACTGCGCGGTGCAGGTCACGGCGGGGAACGCCGGGTCTATGAGCGCCGCTTGGCCAAGCGAGAGGAACTTGGCGATCGCCGGGGTGTTCGGGCCGATGTGCCGCTGAGTCAGCCCGACGACGTTGAGAACGGCGGTGCGTTTCACGGCGGGAACGGGTCAAGCCCGGGCGAGGATGAGCGATTGCTCGCGGCCGGCTTGTCGGTCGCGCAGTTCGTAGATCGACTCGATCACCAACGGGAGATTCATCTCGTTTACCTCGAACCCTTGGCCAAGCTCGCGGAGCAGCGTGATCGTCAGTTCGCCGCCGAGATGTTCTCGGAACTCCTCCAGCCCGTTGATCACTTGCAGCGTGCCGGACTCGTCCTCGTGCAGCAGCTCGTTGGCGAACAACTCGAAGCCAAGCGACTCGAGCAGCGCCAGAATGCGACCTGTCGCCTCGGCGGGGAGATACCCCATTCGCCGCGCGTAAACCACGTCCAGCGCAATGCCGACCGCGACCGCCTCGCCGTGCCGGATGCGGTACTCGGAAAGCTGCTCCAGCTTGTGCGCCGCCCAGTGTCCGAAATCGAGCGGGCGCGCCGAGCCGAACTCGAACGGGTCGCCCGAGGTGGCGATGTGGTCGATGTGCAACTCGGCGCAGCGGTGGATCAGTCGGCGCATCGGCTCCGGCGAGAATGCCGCCAGCGCCCCGGCGTTGGCCTCGATCCAGTCGTAAAACTCGCGGTCGCGAATCAGCGCCACCTTCACCGCCTCGACGTAGCCGTTGCGCTTGTCCCGGTCGCTGAGCGAGTGGAGCAAATCGAAATCGTTGATCACCGCGAACGGCGGGGCGAAGGCACCGATGAAATTCTTTTTGCCGAAGGCGTTGATCCCGTTTTTCACGCCGACACCGGAGTCGGCCTGGCTGAGCGTGGTCGAGGGGATCCGCACATGCCGCACGCCGCGATGAGCGGTGGACGAAGCCAAGCCGGCCATGTCCAGCAGTGCGCCCCCGCCGACCGCAATGACATAACTGTGCCGGTCGATGTGGTGCATCTCGACTTTGGAATGAATTTCCGAGACGTGAAAGTAGGAGTTCTTCGTGCGCTCGCCGCCCTCGAACTGCATCGGGTCGCAGACGAGTTTCAAGCAGTCGTTGAATTGCTCGAAGTACGCAAAAATTTGGCCGATCAACCCGGGTTGAGCGTTGCATAACGCCTCGTCCATCACCATCAGCACCTTGTGCGGTCGGCCGATTTCCTCATCGGCGAGAATGTCGCGCAGCGTGCAGTTGTTCGGCACAAACACCCGTTGCGTGAACCGAACCCGATGCCGGTAAGTCACGCCAATTTGTCGCTCAATCAAGCTCACTGCCTGCGGGAAAATGCGCCGCCGGCCGATGAATTGCCAGTTTTTTTGATCTGCTTGGCCAAAGCTTGGCTGTTGTCAAAGGGGTTCCACCGCGCTTGGCCAACTGGTACAACCGTGCTGCAATGATTCGTGCCATCACACTCACCGTTCTGCTGACAACCGCAATCCCGCTTGGCCAAGCGGGCGAAAACAGCGACCGCTACCGCAAACAATGCGCCGACATCATCGCCGCCAAGGGCCAGGCGAACAACGCAGATCGACTCTGGAAACTTTTCGCTGCGAACTGGGAACACCGGATGATCGCTTCGCCGGAATCAGCCACGTGGCGAGGGTACCCCGGACAGAATCATCGCTGGAGCGACTTGTCCATGGAAGCCATCGCCGAGGCGAAGGAGGATGCGCGGCAGACACTCAAGGCGATCCTCTCGTTCGACCGGGCCAAGCTCAGTCAGGGCGACCGGTTGAACTACGACCTGTTTCGCCGCAACGCCGAGATGGCTGTCGAGCGGCAGCAGTTTCCGACCGAGTTCCTCGCCATCAACCAGATGGACGGCCTGCCGCGCGACGTGCCGTCGATGATCGCCATGATGCCGGCAGCCAAGACCAAGGATTACGACGATGTCTTGGCTCGCTTGAGCGGCATTCCGGCGTTGGTCGATCAAACCATCGCGCTGCTGCAGGAAGGACTGTCCCGCGGGATTGTGCCGCCGAAAGTGCCGCTGCGAACCGTGGCGGATCAAGTCTCCGGGCAGGTGCACATCGGCCCCATGACCACGCCGATGCTCTCCAAGTTCAAAAAGTTCCCGGCGGCCATCCCGGCGGCGGAACAGGTGCGATTGACCGAGGCGGCCAAGGCGGTTTATTCCGATGAGGTTCGCCCGGCGTTCCAGCGACTGCATGCGTTCCTGCGTAATGAGTACGTGCCGAATTGCCGCACGACAGTTGGCCGTAGTGCGTTGCCCAATGGCCGGGCGTGGTACGATTACCAAATCAAACATTACACCACCACGACGCTCAGCCCGGACGAGATTCACAACATCGGTCTACGCGAAGTGAAGCGCATCCGCATCGGGATGGAGGCCATCCGTGAACAGCTCGGCTTTGACGGTGACTTGCATGCGTTCTTCGAGTTTCTCCGAACCGATCCGCAGTTTTATTACGACACAGCGGACGAGCTACTCGCCGGTTATCGCGACATCTGCAAGCGCGCCGACCCCGGGTTGACCAAGCTGTTCCGCAAGTTGCCGCGCCAACCTTACGGCGTCGTGCCGGTGCCGTCGTACATCGAGAAATCTGTCACCACTGCCTACTATCAACCCGGGTCGAACGACGCCGGCCGCGCCGGTTTTTTCTTTGCCAACACCTACGACCTGAAGTCGCGCCCCAAGTGGGAGATGGAGGCGCTTGCGCTGCACGAGGCCGTGCCGGGGCATCATTTGCAACTGGCCATCGCCGACGAAATCGTCGGCTTGCCGGAATTCCGAAAGTACGGCCGCTACACCGGCTACGTCGAGGGCTGGGGATTGTACTCCGAGAGCCTCGGAGTGGAGATGGGTTTTTACACCGACCCGTATTCCAAGTTCGGCCAGTTGACCTACGAAATGTGGCGTGCCATCCGTTTGGTCGTTGATACCGGTATTCACGCCAAGGGCTGGCCGCGGCAACGGGCGATCGATTTTTTCAAGGCCAACGCAGGCAAGACGGATCACGACATCACCGTCGAGGTCGATCGCTACATCGTCTGGCCCGGCCAAGCGCTGGCCTACAAGCTTGGCGAACTCAAGCTGAAGGAACTCCGCGCACGGGCCACGGCCAAGCTCGGCGACAAGTTTGACGTGCGCTCCTTCCATGACGAAATCATGTGGAACGGCGCCTTGCCGCTGAGCATCCTCGACCAACGCATCAACAACTGGATCGCCGCCGAGCAGGCCAAATGACCACCCGCTTGGCCAAGCGGGAAAAACTTGAGTTGAATTAACCATGAAAACGTGTGAGTCTTCACCCGAATGATTGTGTGGGAGAAATGTACTGAGGTGGAACGAACTGCTGGAAAAGTCAGCGGGGCTTGGTTGTTCTGTGGAACCCGTGTGCCGGTTCGTGCGCTCTTCGAGAACGTCGAGGACGGGGCAACGGTGAATGAATTTCTTGAGTGGTTTCCCGGAGTGAAGCGGTCTCAGATTGAGGTTGTGCTTGAGTTTGCCACTGCGAGCCTCGAGGTAGAACCGGTGGGATGAAAATCCTGTTCGATCAAGGTGTCCCTGTTCCGCTTCGGAAGGCTCTTGGATTGCATCGGGTTGAGACAGCCTCGGAATTGGGATGGTCGAAGTTGGAGAATGGTGATTTGTTTACGATTTCGATTTTAGGGTTCAGCGTTCCCCAATTAAATCTGTGCAAATCCGTGTCTCTTTTTTGTCGCATTCAAAATTGTTCCGAGTAAGTCTCCCGGCCTCCGTATGAGAAATTTAATTTGTCGAACCACCATTGCAGTGACTGCGATTGCCGCTTTCGTTTCCGGCTGCAGCACATTGCCATTTGGCGGGAGTTCCAGCGAAGGCAGACTCAAGCCGTTCCTCGGCGAGCCAACGATCGAGCTTCAGCAGGTTTTCAAAAACCAACGTTTCCCGAACATCATCGTCGCGATGGATGGCACGCTGGTTGCCACATGGGGGACGGACGGCGTGGTCGCCCGGCGCAGTGAGGACGGCGGCAAGACTTGGGGGCCGGAGATCGCCATAGCCAAGACAGGCATACAAGGCGGCGGCGTGACCGTTGATGAAAACAGCGGCGACATTTTTGCGTTTATCGAGGATCGCCACCCGCCCGCGCCCTTGACCGTTTATCGCAGCAAAGACAGCGGCAAGAGTTGGGACAAGCATGATGCGGTGATTCATCCCGACAGCGAGGGCCGCATGCCGTCGATGCATATGAATGGGCACGGCATCACACTGCGTCACGGCAAATACGCCGGGCGTCTGGTTCGTCCATCGCGCTACTACGCTGCGGGCAATCGGCGCGAGGAATGGCCGAACCATTTCACCAACGCCATCTACAGTGACGACGGCGGCAAGACGTGGCATACCAGCGAGCCGTTCCCGGAAAATGGAACCGGCGAGGCGGCCGTCACCGAGCTTTCCGACGGCACGATCTACTACAACTCCCGCATCCACTGGGACAAGCGCCCGAACAACACCCGCCGCCGGGGCGCGTACAGCAAAGACGGCGGCCAAACTTGGGGCGATTGGCACATCATCGAGGCGTTGCCGGACGGCCATCAGCAACGCTCGTACGGCTGCATGGGCGGCCTGACCCGCTTGGCTGTCAAGGGCCGCGACATTTTGGTCTTCAGCAATCTCGACACGCCCAATGCCAAGCGCGAAAAGATCACCGTGTGGGCGAGCTTCGATGCCGGCAAAACATGGCCGGTGAAGCGCCTGGTGTTTGACGGGCCAAGCGCGTACTCCTCGATGACCTCCGGCCGCCCGGGCACCGCTACCGAGGGATGGATTTATCTCCACTTCGAGGGCGGCCCGGAAGGCGGCTCCACCGTGGCCAAGTTCAACTTGGCTTGGCTGCTTGCGGGCACGCCCACCGGCGACGGCTCACTGCCGGGACTTTAAACGAAAACGGGCTGCTGGCCTGCCGTTTTGGCGCGATCACTTCGTATGCTCGGGAGCGGGAACACTTGAGTTGCCGGTCGAGGTTACGCCCCTACTTACACCGAACAATGAGAGAAAAATGAGGTTACTCCATCATGACTTCATGCCACGGTTCACGGCACTTCCTCGACTCGGTAGAAGCGGCGTTTGTGCTTCCGGTTGGCCTCGAGGTCAAAATAGTAAAACCGATCCGACTCGAGGGTGATCGTTTTCAGGGGCTTCCAATCTTTTTTGTCGCCGAGTTTTTCGCTGTAATCGATTCGATAAGTGCGACCTTCGATGCCTTCGATCTTCACGGCGGCAACGGTGTCCACCGACAGGTGAGTCTTGAACGGGGCATCGAGAATCGCTTGCTTGATGTTGGCGTAGCCCTCTGGTTTTGCGAGGTCGGATTTGCGGTCGCCTTGATATGGGAAATAATCGAACAATTCGCCCCGCTCATTGTAAATATAATAATCGTCCTTGCCGCCCCCGTGCCGGCCGAAGGCGTCCTCGAATTGGTTGTCTTGAAACAACGGGAAGCTGCATCGCGAGGTAAATTCTTTCTGGCTCGTGTGCCCGGAGGGGATGTTCACGGCGACGATGTTGACCTTGACGCGGCTGGACTCAAACTCCTTTTTCAGCTCCTCCATTTTCTCGAGTTGCACGCGGCAGTACGGGCACCACGTGGCCAGCAGCGCGACGAGAGTCACCCGGCCGCGGAAATGATCCAGCCCGTAAGTCTCGTTGAACCTTGGGCTCTTGGGCTGGAAATCAATCAGCTCCCAGTCGGGCCACGGCGCACCGGTTTCCTTGGGGGAGAGCGGCTTGGGTTGCGCTTGGGCGGCGGTCGTGCAGGCCATGGCAAGGGTCATGGCCGCCAGCAAAAAACGCAGGGAGTTCCGGTAATTCATGCGGCCGGGGACAATAGACCTTGGCCAACTGCTTGACAACCGAACATCGAATTGTCGATGCAGAAAAAAACTGGCCCGGCTTGGCCAAGCGCATTAGCGTTCGCGGCGATGCGTTTTTCCAGTTTATCCAGAATGACGGCATGCCTTGCGCTTGGTTTGGCCTTGGGCGGAGTGAAGGCGGCGGAGCGGCCGAATATCGTTTTGATCATGTGCGACGACATGGGGTGGAGCGACATTGGCTGCTATGGGGGCGAGGTCAGCACGCCGAGCCTCGACCGCTTGGCGGCGGAGGGGATGCGGTTCACCCAGTTTTACAACAACGCCAAGTGCACCACCACGCGGGCCTCGATCCTGACCGGGCTGTACCCGCGCCGAGGCAAGGGCGGGTTGCTGCGGCAAAACATGGTCACGCTGGGCGAGGCGATGAAACTGGCCGGATACCAGACGGCGCTCAGCGGCAAGTGGCACCTTGGCTCGGGCGAGACGACGCACCCGTACCGGCGGGGCTTCGACGAGTATTACGGGCTGCTCGATGGTTGCTGCAATTTCTTCGACCCGAAACAGCGCGACCCCGGGTACAAGGGCGGGCGCATCCGGCAGTTCGGCCACAACGACAGGGACGTCTCCGAGTTTCCGGACGACTACTACACGACCGACGCCTTCACCGATCACGCCATCGAGTGCGTCGGCAAGTTCGCCAAAAAGGACGACCCGTTTTTCCTGCACATCTGTTACACCGCGCCGCATTACCCGCTGCACGCCAAGCCGGAGGACATCAAAAAGTACCTTGGCAAATTCAAGATGGGCTGGGATGTGATGCGGCGGCAGCGGCACGAGCGACTGGTCAAGATGGGGCTGGTCGATCCCAAGTGGAAACTCTCCGGCCGCGACTCGCGGGCTTACGGCTGGGAGTCGGCAAACCACGACCATGAGGATTTGCGGATGGCGGTTTACGCGGCGATGATCGACAGCATGGACCAAAACATCGGCCGCCTCATGGCTGCGCTGCGGGACAGCGGCGAGGCCGACAACACGCTGGTGCTGTTTCTCTCCGACAACGGAGGTTGTGCCGAGGAGCCGGGCGGACGATCGCCGAAGATCATTCCCGGGCCAAAGGAGTTTTATGCGGCCGTGGGGCCGTCGTGGGGTTGGGCACAGAACGCGCCGTTTCGCCGCTACAAAAGCTGGGCCCACGAGGGTGGCATCGCCACGCCGTGCATTGCGTGGTGGCCGGGGCGCGTGCCCAAGGGGGCGATCACGAAAGAGGTCGGGCATATCATCGACTTTCTGCCGACGTTTCTGGAATTGGCTGGTGCCGATTATCCCAAGAGACACAACGGACACGACATCCTCCCGGTCGAGGGCAAAAGTCTTGTGAAGGTGCTGCGCGGCGGCACGCGCAAGGGGCACGATCAGCTTGCGTGGGAGTGGGCTGGCAACCGTGCGCTGCGCGAGGGCAAGTGGAAGGTTGTCTGGGATAAGCTCGACAAAAAGTGGTCGCTGTTTGACTTGGACGCCGACCGAACGGAGACGAACGACTTGGCGGCGACTCACGCCGGTTTGGCCAAGCGCTTAGCTGGAGACTGGAGCGACTGGGCCAAGCGCACCGGTCACCGGGTAAAACCGTGACTGCCGGGCAAATGGGGGGGAGCATCAACAGCGTCTGCGTTTTTTGCGGGGCATCTGCGGGGAGCGATCCTGCGTACGCCGAGGCGGCCCGCGCGCTTGGCCAGGCGATGGCCAGTCGGGGGCTGGGCTTGGTTTACGGCGCGGGCAACATCGGCCTAATGGGTGTCCTGGCTGATGCGGTCTTGGCCGAAGGTGGCCGAGCGGTTGGGGTCATTCCGCAGAAACTTGTCGATCGGGAGTTGGCGCATCAGGGACTGGCCAAGCTGCACGTGGTGGCCACCATGCACGAGCGGAAGGAGAAGATGCATGAGTTGTGCGACGCCTACATCGCGCTCCCGGGTGGCATCGGCACGATGGAGGAATTCTTCGAGGCGGTGACGTGGCGGCAGCTCGGCTACCACAACAAGCCGATCGCGGTGCTAAACATCGGCGGCTTTTACGACGGCATCGAGAGCTTCTTTGCGGCGATGCAGCGCGACGGTTTTCTGCACTCAGATCATCGCGACCTGTTTTTCATGGAGACCGATGCGGCGAGGCTGCTCGACCGCTTGGTGGATTAATTCCGGGCGCGGTAAAACTGGCGTGCTTCGTCGGGAGTGATCGACGTCGGGCTGTTGGCATCAATGTCCTCCCAAGGGCCGGTGGTGTTGGCCGAGGATTGAAGTTTGCCCTCGAATTCAATCCTTATCGCGCCACCTGCTTGTCTGGTAACGGATATTGTAGGGATGCTTTCGATCCCGTCCCATACATCTTTATCCAGGATTACCCACTCTGAATCTTCAGGATTTGTTCCCGCTGATGCCGCCCAATCGGTATTTCCCCGATTAATAAAGTTCTTTCTGATTAATGTATGATCCTTGGTTGCGTTTGATACTCCTGCAACACTCCAACCGCTTCCTGGGTCGTCTCCGGCAATGTCGCCGATAACATCAATTACCTCATAGCTTTCCTTTGTTCCTTTTACCAGGGCATAGGCATCATCACCGTTGCTGAGATATTTGTGGAAATGATCAGCGACCGCCACGATTGCAGGGTCAGCATCTGGATGGGCAATTATGAAATTCCCACCAGGAGCAATCGTTGCCCCCTCTGGGAAGGTGTTCCAGTAATCAAAACTCTCTGCAGAATCGGCACCATTGTTTTGGTTGGGAAATGCATAACCTGACAAATCTATCTCTGAATCACTGGGATTATGTATTTCTAGGAGCTTATTGTAACTGCTTCCCTCTGCATATTGGTAAAAGAATAAGTCTAGGACTTCTGGAACAAATTCAAGGCTTTCAGCAATTCCTGATGCTTTTGCCGAACCAAGAATTGCAGCCTCATCAGCAGTGAGTTTACGGTCATAAACGGCGATGCTGCCCACGTAAGCCTCGCCGTTCTCGCCGTCATTGTCGTTGAAGAGCCAGATGGTGTCCTTGGCAGCCTGACGTCCATCAAGGCCCCCGTTGTTCTGCTTGGAATGATAAACACCATCCACGTATTTCTCGTAAAGACCACTGGCCAGATCAAAGGCCAGAACCACGCGGTGCCAGGTATTGACGTTGACCTTCACGTTGGCATCCACCGGTTCATATCCGCCTCCACCCTGGCCAAGGCCGCCGTCGCCGCGCCGCCAGAACACATCCCCGTCACCAGCGGTGTCGAGGTTGGCCAGGGAGGGCCAGCCATTGCCGCCCCCGGTAAAGTAGACGTCGTAGACCAATGAATATTGATTGAGCCGGTTGCCGCCGCCGTTGGGGGCGATTCCGTGCTTCATCAGATAGCCAAAATTGGCGTTTTTACCCACATAACCCACTTTCATGACCAAAGCAGACTCGCCCTGTATTCCGGGTAGTTCGAAGGAATCGGTGGTGCCAAACTCGGTGGCTCCGGCCGTGGCTCCATCAGGCCCATCCAAATATTCAAGCGAACTGCCAACGCTGGCACTCAAGTCTCCATTATCAAAACTCCATAAACCCCGAATCGGTTCGGCCCCTTGGGGAATAGAAATCCCTGTTGCCTCTGCCGGTCCCAAATCCTCAATTTCTTCCGCACTAAGTT
>Ga0208879_1004559_pt1 | contig 10752 bp, 9 predicted proteins | sample Knorr_S15_td_Bot_FD_185605 | JGI IMG/M metagenome (GOLD analysis project Ga0208879, IMG submission 185605) | Marine microbial communities from Southern Atlantic Ocean transect - Knorr_S15_td_Bottom_ad_5009_LV_A (SPAdes) (version 2) | ecosystem: Environmental > Aquatic > Marine > Oceanic | place...
ATCGAAATCGCTATCGACCTGGATCACCACACCCTCTGCAAGCGAAGTCAGAACTAAAAAGAGGAATCCGCATAAAAAATGAGTTTTCTTCAGTCGGATCGTCATCATGGTTCCGCTAGTATAAAGGAAATAGGGAGCTTAAATCTAATCGAATCTAATTTGAGAGCTTCCGGGAATTTTGGATAGGGAACGGCATTTTTTACCGCGCCCAGTGCGGCTTCATTCAAAATCTTATAAGGCGAAGAAAGGGCAATAGAAGAGCTTAAAAGGTCTCCATTGCGTGCCAGCCTGAATTCTACGATGGGTTTTCCTTCCCAACCCTGTTTTCGGGCCAAAGGGGGATAATATTTTGCTTTGGCGATTCTTCCCCATACGCTGGAGGAAAAGCCCTTTCGAATAGAATCCATATCTTCACCGGAAGAATCCGTTTTTCCATCAGGATGACGGGATTTTGAAGATGCCGAGATTTGTAAAGAGTCTTCCTCCATATCATCGACGAACTCAGGGGGTATGGATGTTATATAAACGGTGCTTGCTTTTGAAAGCGATATTCTACGTTCTACCATCTGTATTTCTGGCGAGGCTTTCAAGGGATCGGGCCAAATTTCTTCGGTAATTGTCCTGGCCGTGACCCTATCATGAAGTGAAGGAGGTGAATGCCTGGAGTGGAAAGAAACATTCGTTGGATTCAAGGTTATTGTTTTGCCCAACCCGGGTGTAGGAGTCCGGGCGGTATGTGTTGAACGGGTTCGCAGAACCGTTTTGGTTGTCGATGGAGCCGGTTGCGTGGACAAAAATTCTATGAATCGGGGAGTGCTGGCTCTGATGGGCAATGGCCCTTTCCGTGAAACAGCGCTGGTGCGCCGCTGAGCTGGCTGGAACGGTTGCGGCGCTTTCAGTGTCGTTGGCTTGCCTGGTTTCGAGCCTTCCGTTGTCGTTAATGTGTTTTTCCGATTAATTTTCCGGGTGGGCCTGGTTTTTTCCGGTTCCAGTAAAACATTTGCGATTCGTATGGGGGGAATTTCAGGTTTGGGGGCGGTTTTTCCCCAGGACAGAAATATCAAGCCGACTATCAACAGGGTGTGAATGCCCGCAGAGATACCCATTGGAAGGGCTAATAAATTCCTGCCTGAATGCTTGAAATCCATCAAGACGAACCTATTGCGCAAAAAAAAATCAAATCTCAAGTCTTTCAATAGATTAAAATTCAATACCCTTTTGTGCAGGAATTCCCTGCTCTTTAAAAGGGTGTTTGATCATCTTCATTTCCGTAACCAGATCTGCCATTTCTATCAATTTTTCGGAGGCATTTCTTCCTGTGCAGACAACATGTGTCATTTCAGGTTTGTTTTTTAGTAATTCTAAAAACTCGTCCTCAGGAAAAAACTGGTAATGCAAAACGTAGTTGATCTCTTCAAATATAACCATTTGATATTTATCACTCAATAATTTCTCTTTCACAATTTCAAAAGCTTTTCGGGCGGTGGCCTTGTCCTGCTCGACGTTTTCAGTGTCCCAGGTAAAGCCATCTCCCATCGGAATCACCTCTACATAAGGTGCCAGTTTCTCAAAAGCTTTACGTTCTCCTGCTTTCCATTGGCCTTTCATGAACTGCATGATGAAGACATTCATTTTATTTCCTGCGGCACGCAGGGCCAGGCCAAAAGCGGCGGTGGATTTCCCTTTGCCATCTCCCGTATGGACGATGATCAGGCCCTTTCGCTTTTTTGGGTCGGCCCCGGATGATTTTCGCATAAAATGTACCTCTGTTAGTCAAACATGTAAATAAAACCTCCGTACCCATTAATCCCCGCTGTTCCAAATCCACCAAGGTCTATATAGTCTTCATCCAGAAGATTCTCTCCTCTCAATGTCAGCTTAATATTTTTATTGTATTGATAAGTCAAAGCGGCCCGAACTGTTGCAAACCCATCAGTTTTATTTGTTGCGTCAAAATCTGTGGCGCTACTTCTGACAAATAGCCCAACGAGAGTATCGAGTTTGTTGTCCCAGTTGTGAGAAAGGTTTGCAATAAATTTGTGTTTGGGGCGGCGGGTTGCCGGTTGGTTGTTATTACTTTTACTTTTTGCATCGATAACGTGATCATTCCAGGTGTGACGCATGGAAAGAGACAAATGATAGGGCAGTTCAATATTCACCGACGTTTCCAGTCCCTTGGAACGAAGTTTCCCGAGGTTTTCCTGGACAAAAGTGGTAGGAGCGCTTTGGATAAAGTTGCTGGTTACAGAATTAAAAAATGTGAGTGCCAGCTGTATTCGCTTGTCCATGAAGTCCTGTTTCATTCCGACTTCAAAGCTTTTGATTACCTCAGGCTGCAATAAAGGGTTGGAGGTTCTTAATCCTCCTCCACCCGGAGCTGGCGGAGCAAAAAGTTCGTTAAAACTGGGTGCGCGGAAGCCTTTGGAATAGGACATGTGCAGTTTTGTGTTGGTTGCTGCAAGCCGGTAACCAGCATCAAATTTATAAGTGGTTATTTCATCGAATGTGGAATTGATGTCCTCGCGAAACCCTGCGGTCAGTATCAGGTTGTTTTGGTATTCAAAAATACCTTGGAGAAAAAAGGCCTCATTGTCGGTAAGTTCGTGAAAGCCATCGCCAAAGGATGTACCACCAACATTGACTCCCTCTTTATGTTCGTATTCTCCTCCCCAGAGAATTGAAAAATAGCGGTTCAACTCTACATTGTTTTGCAAATCCAGTGTATAAGCGCGATTGATGACCTTGTCATTAGCGGTAGTTGCGATTGTAAAAGCATCCTGGTAGTACAGGGTAGGGGTTAATTTGAGATCCCACCATCCGCCAAAATTTGTCTGAAAGGGTGCGGATAAATAAAATTCGTCAACATTATTGGAATTATTATTATCGTTATTGAAGGAAGAGAATTGACCATTGACATTATCAAATTCGTCCAGGGATTTAATGTAACGCGTAATGAATTGCCAATTCGTGTCTAAGCTGAAATTGTAACCCAGGCGAGCGGAAATAGTTTTATTTATGCTTCCATCAGCTTCGGTTCCGCCACTTTCTTTATTAAGGGCAGAGATCCCGTCCGTTGTTCGCAAGGATGCAGACAAGGAATAGTCAAAATTATCGAAGGAACCAGAACTTCGGATCGATTGATTGAATGTTCCAAATGAACCAGCTTCGAAAGTAAGGGACTGCGTTGGCGAACCGGCACCTTTTTTTGTGACGATATTGATGACGCCCCCCACAGCGTCCGCCCCCCATTGAATACTCTGAGGGCCCCTTAGAACCTCTATCCGTTCAATATTGTCGAGAGTGAGGTCTCCAAAGTCGAATCCCCCTGCGAGAGCTGGGTTGACCTCGACTCCGTCAATGATAACAAGTGTGGATGCTGATCCCTGGGCTCGCATGAATATGCTGGTTTGGCCGCCTTGCCCACCACTTTGAACTACATCCAAGCCCAGCTCGCCTTGCAGTAAGTCTTTTACTGTTTGGTGCTGTTTCTTTTTGATTTCTTCTTCAGTGAAAATAGTTATGGAACCGGGAAAATTTTCTACGGTAAAGGTGTCGCGTAAGGATGTGACTTTTATTTCGGCCAATTCTTCTATTTCTGCGGCTGGCAGGTTTTGCCCGGATATCGCTAAAAACAGGATAAAAATGAAAAACCGAATTGGAAATAACTTGATTTTTTTCATGGTTTTCTCCCTCGAGATAAAGAATCCGGCAGGTCTCCTGACTTTGGGCTATCTACTCACCGCGCCTTCCCATCAAAAGTGACAGTGGCTGACTGCGGTTTTCGCTCCCTTTACAGTTGCGGGGCAGTGTTGGGATTTCACCAAACTTCCCTTGACCGGACTTGGTTAAATAATTACTAAGTTATTGGAGCTTCCTCTCAATTGCTTCCATGTTAATGGAAGTTTTAATTAAATCCGCGAGCCTGTCGAGCTCACGGGTTCTAAACTGTGCATAGTCGAAATGGGTTTGTGGTTCAGGCAATCCTTTTTCGCTTCTTATATAACGCAAAATATTTTCCCGGAACAGGTCTTTGTCAAAAAAACCGTGGAGATAAGTTCCGAGAACAGTTCCTGCCTGGTTGATGATTCCAAAGTTCATGGGGTTGTCGCCATTGGTGACCGAGAAGAGAGCCGGGTAGAGGGTCCCAAACGCGGTTCGACCCATATGAATTTCATAACCTTCGCACTGAATGCCCTCGGGAAATACACGGCTTTTAACAGTTTCAAGTTGTATTTGCCGAGTCAATTTTTCGGCCATGAGCGTGGTCTCAAAATCGAATAGCCCCAAGCCCTCCACATTATTTTCCTGGCTCTCCAGGTTTTCAGGGTCGCTTATTTTTTTTCCCAGCATTTGGAATCCACCGCAAATCCCGAGAATCATGGTTCCGGCTTGATGGCATTTCAGGATTTCACGGGTCAGGCATTGTTGGTTCAAAAAAATCATATCGTCAACGGTGTTTTTGCTGCCGGGGATAATAATTAAGTCCGGGCTCCCCATTTGCGCGGGGTGACGAACATATCGAAGTGAAATAGATGGGTCGTGTGCGAGGGGAGACAGGTCGGTGAAGTTTGAGATTCTAGGAAGTTCGATAATGGCCATATCCAGAATCCCCGGCACATTTTTCTCTGCCGAATAAAATCTTTGTGGGATGGAATCTTCTTCGTCAATAACCAACTCCTTGCAATAGGGGACGACTCCCAAAACCGGCTTGCCCACCATTTCTTCGAATTGCTCAATGCCCGGTTGCAAAAGGTCGAGGTCTCCGCGGAATTTATTGATGATGAATCCCATTATTCTATTTTGCTCATTTTCGTTCAGCAGGTCATAGGTTCCCTTCAGCCAAGCAAATACGCCTCCCCGATCGATATCTCCGACAAGAAGGACCGGTGCTTCCACCTTCTCGGCAATGAACATGTTAACCAGATCCGTCTTTTTTAAGTTGATTTCCGCCGGGCTTCCCGCACCCTCAATGATTATCAGGTCAAACTTGTTTTTCATCTCCTCCAAGGCAGAGAGCACGATCTGCTGGTGTTTTTGATACTGTGCGTAATAATTTTTAGCGTTTCGCGTCCCATTCGGTTTTCCCATCAAAATAACCTGGGAATTATTATCTCCGGAAGGTTTTAACAGGATAGGGTTCATGGCGACTTGGGGTTTCAATCCGCACGCCTCTGCCTGATAGGCCTGGGCTCGCCCCATTTCTTCGCCACGTTCCGTCACGAAAGAGTTTAAAGCCATATTCTGGGCCTTGAACGGGGCGACTTTGTATCCGGCCTGATAAAAATACCGGCAGAACGCCGCTGTTAAAAGGCTTTTCCCTACACCGGACCCGGTTCCTTGAATCATCAGGGTTTTTGCTGTCATAAGGGCATCTCTAAAAATTGCTTTTGGCTATGAGCGGCCCTTATAAGATAAGGGTTGCGAGTTGCCGTAGAGAAAATTATTGAATAAATAGCGATCATCTATACCTGTCTTTTTCTTTTCAAGAGCCAAACGAAAAAAGGCCCTCCCAATATTGCGGTAATGATGCCCACCGGAATTTCTGTCGGCGCGAGAAGTGTTCTTGCCAGTGTGTCGCAGGCGACCAGAAAACTGGCACCAAAAAGCATACATGTAGGAATCAGTATTCGGAGATCGGGGCCGACAAACAATCGGACTGTATGGGGAACTATCAATCCGACAAAACCGATGGGACCGCAGGTTGCCACTACCGTTCCGGTGATGAGCGAGGCGGTGATGAAACCGACCTTTTGAATCCTGGCAACATCCACTCCCCGGCTGGAGGCAGAATGAACCCCGGTACTGATGAGATTCAGGTCTCTGCTGATAAACATCAAGATGAATATCCCCAAAAATACCACCGGAGAAATTGATAAGACCGTCTTGTAATCGGTTATATCCAATCCTCCCATAAGCCAGCGGATAATTCTAAACGACTGGCTGAAGTCCGCAAGGTAATGGATAAACATCACCATTGCCGCGAAGAAAAAATTGGCGGTTACTCCGGCCAGGAGAAGTACGCCGGTAGGGAATTCTCCGTGCCGGGTCCTGACTAGGCTGAAAACCAGGATAATGGCACCGAGTGAACCTAAAAATGCAAATAGGGGAACCATCGAAAACCCTAGCAGGGAAACATGTAAATTCAAGGCAATGGCAATCACCGCTCCTAACGCTGCGCCGCTGGAGACGCCTAATGTGAAGGGGGCCGCCAAATCGTTTCTCAACAAAGCCTGGAAAATGGCACCCGCTACAGACAAGGCGGCACCTGTTAAGGCACCGAGAAGGATTCTTGGAAATCGAACCTGAAAAAGGATGATGGCATCCGTATTGTTGGAAATATTTATGGTGTCAGAAAATGCCCGAGCCAAACTAATTTTGCTGGAACCGATGAGCGGTGTGACGCAAAGCGTGATGATGAATAATAAAAAAAATAGTGAAAGGGTCATTGTATAAGATCTTGAATTCATATCAGGGCGCCTGAGATCAACGACTAATGACTGGATGGACTCTGATGTTTCCATCGTGGGAACCCAGGTCGACTTCTATGCCGTATACCTGTTCAAGAATATTTTTTTCCAGTACCTGTTCGGGAGTTCCGTCACGCACAATTTTTCCTTCGTTTAAAAGTATAAGGCGGTTGCAGAAACTGGAAGCAAGGTTCAAGTCGTGCATGGCCATAATCAGAGTCATTTTATGTCCGGCATTGAGATTTTTCAAAATACTCAGGATTTGAATCTGATATTTTAAATCCAGCGCGGCTGTGGGTTCGTCCAGAAGCATCATTTCCGGATTTTGTGCCAAGGCGCTGGCGATCATGACCCTCTGCTTTTCCCCTCCGCTGATTTCGTTGAAATACCTGTCGGCGAATTGGGAGGTCATCGTGATTTCCATGGCGCTCCGGGATATTTCAAAATCTTCTTCGCTTTCAAATGATAACGGAGAAAGATAAGGATGCCGCCCCATCAATACAATTTCAGAAACTTTGAAAGGAAAAACCATGGGGTGGTCCTGGGGAATCCAGGAAACAGACTGGGCGAAAAGTTTTTTATTAATTTTAGGTAGAGAGGATTCTTTAAACTGGATAGAACCTGAATCCGGTTTTAGTATCGCCCCCATAATTTTGAGAAGAGTGGATTTCCCGGATCCGTTAGGGCCGATCAATCCTATAAAATCTTGTTCTCGAATGGATATGGACAAATCCCTCAAAACCGGTGTGGTTTCATAGGCGAAGGAAATGTCTTCCAATCTCATCAATGCCTGGGTCATGGGGTTCCTTGAAAACTTGTCTTTTCTGTTTGGCTCTTAAATATTTTCGGATGTATGGCTTGGGCAAACCGTGCGATAATTTTCAAAAGCCTGGGGCCCGGTATCAAAATATAATCAGCACCGATAAAATAAATTTGTCCGTTTTGAACAGCTTTGATCGTGGGGAAGCGACTCCATTCTTGAATCCTGAGGTCAATTTCCTTTTGTTGCAGGTCTGATTTCGGGCCCGCTTCAATAATGATCTCCGGTGATTTTTCAATGATGTACTCCTTGGATAACTTGGGGTACTGGGCTGGAGAGTCTCTGACAATATTATTTCCCCCGGAGATATTGAGCAGTTCGTTTAAAAATGTACCGGGTCCTACCGCATATAAATCACGGGAAGGATCATTGCTATCCCCCAGAAGCAATAACACCTCTTTTTTAGGTAAATGTCGTTCCTGATAAAAAGTGATTCCTTCATTCAAGCTCAGGAGTAGTTTTTTTGCCGATTCCTGGCAATTTAAGGCAGTCCCAAGTTTTTTAATGGATGCAAAAATTTCTGCCAAATTTCCCATGTCCACTTCGAGTGTGCGAATGGCCAGGCTTTTCGCGTTTTTGGCGATTTTCTGATTGCCGGATTGATGGATGATCAAGTCCGGATTTAAAGAAACCACTGTCTCCATATTTGGATTGATCATGCCACCAATACTTGGGAGCTGACAGGCTTCCAGTGGGTATTTGCAAAAATCAGTTACGGCAACTACTCGGTCCTTTAATCCGAGTTCGAAAAGGGTTTCGGTGATGGAAGGGGAGGTTGAAATGATCCGGTCTGCTGGTTTGCTAACTGTGTTGCCTGCCCAAAGCAGGGATGATGGAGGAAAGACAACCCAAAGGCTAAGGAATATTACTGAAAATATCCTTGAGGTGACTCCAAGCATGAAGAACACTTGAATTCGATGCCCGTGAATCCGGAAATTATTATTAAGGAAAGAAAGTGAATTGAATGAAAATAATCTCACCGGAATATCCTCGTTCCAGCGAAATGAGGGGAGAAGCATGGAATTTAGCTTGACTTACCTCAGGCCGCGAAGGTTTTGTTAACAGGGTCAGAATCAGATGTTCTGGCTTCCGGATCATCCGAATTTCCGCGCCTTCCCATTTGAAAACAAACAGTGGCAAATTGCGGGATTCGTACCCGGATACAGCGGCGGGTCCGCGACGGATTCTAACCGTCTTTCCTGTGACCGACCCCAATAAGTTTATTAGATATTAGCAAAATACTTTTGAATGTCAAACCAAGCCCGTTTACTATTTAAAATCAAGGGCATTTTTTTATGAGTTAAAAAAGTCGCATAAGTCCTGCAGGTTTTCCGTGTTAATTTCATGGGATTGAGCGGTTTCTTTTGACGCAACCTGGTGACCATGACTTCTCATTTCCTCAAGAGCATGATCGGCCAGGAAAGAAGGAACAATCTCATCGTTACTGCCAAATATGCCGAGGATATCGAGGGGCTCATTTTTCTCAATAATCGGGCCTGAAAATTCTGGTAGGAAGCCGCAGATGGAAGCCACTTTGAACAACGAGCGCGTGCCCAGAAGGGTATAAGTCAGGGAGGCGGCTCCTCCCTGGGAAAAGCCCCATAGGCAGGTTCGAAGCGTCCCCTTTATATTTGAATAATGCTGGTGGGCAGAATCGATGATTTGTGAAGTATAAGTGACAAAACTTTCTACTGTCTCTTTTTGCTGTGGGCCGTCTTCCCACCAACTCCAGATGCCATCCCCTGCATTTACCGGGCCTTCCGGAAAAACCATCAAAGTGTTCTGGAGTGTTAAGCGGTTGCCCAGTACAAGTATATTTTCAGGGGTGGAACCTGCGCCATGAAAACCGACTAAAAGGTTGACCGGTTTTTTTTCGTCAATTTTTGTTTCCCCCAATATGACCTTTTTATTGTTCCATTCGGTGGTTGAATATCTGGTTGTCATCACTCGGACCCTGCTAGTTGTGATTGAATAAAATCTTCGGCCAGCGCTATCGCTTCTTCACGGGTGGCTATGCTACCAAGCACTTGTGCTTTTTGGATGCAGTGCAGGATTTTACCAAAAAGTGGGGAAGGAGAAAGATGGAATTGATGAATTATATCTTCTCCATTCAGTAAGGGCTTTTTATCCATTGCTGGCAGAAATTGACAATAATAGAATTTAAATATGCGGTTGCAGAAAAGAGCCACGTCTATTAAATGGAAGGCGGAAATGAACAGGATTACAGAAGCCAGTAGTTCTTCGTGAATCATTTTGATCAATTCGTACGTTGCAGAATTGTCCGGTTCATGATTTTCCTTTAAATATGCTTCGGTCAAACACCGGGCCCCATTCAGGGTTTGGTCCATAAACTTGATTTCCGCATTGCTGGCGCGAATGTTCCAATCTTTGACAACAGGACCATCAGAGGCCTCTGTTGATGTGATTGCGGAGTTTTGATTCATTCCTTGCAGTAACTTCGAGAGCTTTAAAAGATATTGGTTGTTAAGAAAGCCACTGGCGCTCAACTCCTCTGTATATTCGGGAAAAGCTTTTTCTGGTTCCTCTAATAGAGACTCCAGTCTCTGATATTGAGCAAAGGTGCTGGTTTTATCAGATATTGGAAAAAGACAGTGCAGAAGCCCGCAGTTATGCATGATCTCCAGCAATGAAATGGTGTTCGGGGTTTTAAAAAATAAAGTCAGCTCGTGCCAGATTCTTTCTGGAGCCGATTCATTCAGTTTGGTTTTATGGAGAGAAATCTTGCTTAATGTCTCCTCATCAATTTGAAAACCAAGGGTTGCTGCGAAACGGAAGGCTCGAAGCATGCGAAGGGGATCGGATTGGAAAATAGGGCCTTGTAGTACCCGGATTTTTCTATTTTTCAAATCTTCCTGCCCTTTGAAAGGATCAATAATGTTTGTTTTTCCGGATAGAAAATCCGATAAGAGTTGCCCCATGGCATTGATGGTGAAATCCCGTTGTGATAAATCTTCTTCGATGTTTTTTCCCTGTAAATCGGTGAAATCCAGATGCCGTTTTTGATCGAGGATAACGCGAACCGTTTGTCGGCCAGGGGTGTTATCCAGAGGAACGCATGTGAAATTGAGGGAGCGGGCAAAGCAACTTCCTATTTCTGCGGCATTTTCCCCGGTCAGGTCGAAGTCGGGTTTTCGGGACAAATAATCCCTCAATGTGCCTCCAACCACATATAGTTTTTGGTTCTGGCTGGTGGAAAAATTTAAAAGTTCCAACAGGATGGATTGGGTCGATGAATCCATGTATTGAAAGAAGTGTTGTTGATTAATAGTGGTTTTATTGTACAGGAAATGGGCGTGGTTTTTTAAATCTTGCTGGAATACCTATGAAATCGGAATAAATTCAGTCGGCCCGTAGGAAAGGGTCAGGCTTCCCATCCGGACGAGAGGCGGACCTGTTTTGAAACAAAGATTCTCCCCTCTCTTTTCACAAATTGCAGATCGGTGT